>Ga0307511_10001460_pt1 | contig 24980 bp, 8 predicted proteins | sample 13_EM_MG_FD_200266 | JGI IMG/M metagenome (GOLD analysis project Ga0307511, IMG submission 200266) | Populus trichocarpa ectomycorrhiza microbial communities from riparian zone in the Pacific Northwest, United States - 13_EM | ecosystem: Host-associated > Plants > Roots > Unclassified | place... | reverse complement strand
CTTGATACTCAATGAAACACTTCGGCTCTACCCTCCAGCTACTATGTTGATGAGACAAGCATCTAAAAAGGTTAAGCTTGGGACCCTGGACATTCCTGCTGGCACTCAAATCTATTTATCCTTGACTGCTGTCCATCATGATACTGATATATGGGGAGAAAATGGCAGTGAATTCAATCCCTCGAGATTTAATGAGTCTCGAAATCACTTAGCTTCATTTTTCCCATTTGGGATAGGCCCCAGAATTTGTGTTCGTCAAAATTTAGCCATTGTTTAGGCAAAAATTGTCCTAGCTATGCTCATCAAACATTACTCTTTCATAGTATCCCCAACCTATGTCCACGCTCCAATGCTCTTTATAAGCTTGCAGCCTCAATATGGTGCACAGATACTTTTCCGCAGGATTTCGAATTGAAGGTTGGTTAGCAGTATAATCCGATGTTCCTGAAAAATAATTACAACCCGAAGGATTGTACCTTCAAAAAAGATATTCTTGTCTTTTCACATACCAAATTTTTGTATGTAAGTTTCAAAATTTGGTATTTCTCGAGACATGAGAACTTGATTGGTTGGTCCACTAGATGGGAGGCTCATTGAGTTTTTTTATGTCATTAAGGCATAATTTTTGTTGTCTATTTAATTGGTCATTTGAGTTTTGTCATGCAGGTTTAGTCTTTGCTGAATTTTACATAGATCTAGAATATGCCATTACACGTCAAGAGCTCTCATAAGAAAAAGGAGTGGAGGTAGATGCCCCTGAAACATGCCAAAACTCCCGACAGTTAGCGTATAATCTAGTTCAAGAAAAAAGTGAGCATGTTTCATCACCCTATAATCCCTATAATCCCGTGGGTTTAAATATGATATTATTATATTAAAAAATTATTTATGTTTGATTAAAATATATTTTAGAAATTAAGAACCACAATATAATTAATACAAAGATTATATTTATAAACCTAAAAAAATTAAGTAAGGACTTGATTAAATTAATTTCTAAAATTGTCATGAATTAATATATGAATATTATTCAAGTGGCAAATTGATATTTTATTAATTTATAGGGATTTTCAGATTTAGCTATAAATAGTAAAGTATGCTTTTTATTTTTGTGTGGTTATTTGTTAGACAGAAAAACTACGTATGTCACAGAATAGAGATCTAACACTCTAGGTATAACAATTCCTCTCTCCTAAATATGGATTTATAAGATTTTTCACTGGTGGTTCGTGAATATTACCGTTGGAGGTCGGACACTTGGACAACTTGTGGTTTATGGAAACCCATCATTTAAATAATTATTCAAAGCTGAAGAAGATGAAATCTTCAGGTAATAAATCTCTAAACAACTATATATCTGTCTAACAGAATCCTAGGGACTCCCAAATAATTTTGTTTTATTGTTTTCACTGCATGTATGATATTCGGGAACCCAATAGTGGTATCCGAGCCTTCGTTAGACAATTAGAGTTGTTGATTGCATGTTTTAATTGTTAATGATGTTAATTGTGAATTAAATTTATATGCAAATTTATTTTTCCAAAAAATATTTTTTCTCATTATTCTTTCTAGTTACTATTCTGGCCAAATTTGGCCAGAATTCACCAGTAATTTTTTAAAATTGGTTTTAGGTGGCTACAATAGACACAAGTAGTGGCGCCAACATCGCTGGCGTGCCTGGCTCTGCTACGTGCACGACTACCTTTGGCAGAAGGCCTAACATCGCCAGACTAGGGCTGCGTGGGGGCTGTTACCCTGCGTTGCCACCAGGTGCAGTGGGAGTACTAGTGCCGCTACTAAAGGCTGCCACTGGCGTGGTCTAACCATGCCAACAATAGCAAGAAGAAGATGTCAGGGGAAAAATTATAATTTTACCCCTACTGTTTAAATTAGGGTTTTTAGAGGTAGAATTATGTATATACTCCTGCGAGTACTTATATCTAATCACTTTTTGGTATATTTAGAGCTGGAATTATGATTTTAGCTCTTCATATATAAAATAATAATTTTATATTAAAATTGAAACCCTAAATTAAATTAATTATAGAATTAATTTTTCTAATAGGATTAGGAATGAATTAAATTGTTTAATTCATTTTTAATAATAGTTTTTGAAGAAAAAAAAATTGTTTGGGAAATTTTCAAATTGGATTTGATTGAATATTTCGAAGTGTTAGAAATATTATTTTAAATTGTACATAAGGCCAATAATTAGAATAACATGCAATATATTTTTAATTATGCATATTAAAATGTTTTATGCATGATGAGTGATTGTTAATATTAAAGACCAATGTGATTATGCTTTTATTTAATAGTTGAATGATTGAAATTTTTATTAAATAGGGATTGTATGTCCTATCTTATTTCTATTTTTTGTTCTAGGTTTCAATTCTTTTCTCATCTAATTCTTCTCGAATGTAACTCGAGATTTCTTAATTAATTATGTAAATTTTATGTAATTTAGAATTGTAGGAATTTATATAGGAAATTATTATGTAATCCAAGACGAAGAAAAAAATGACGATGAAGGCTACAATCGAGGTGCTTGCAATGGACTTATGAAGACTTTCTACAGCTACTTATGATTTGACCATCCAATTCCCTTCAATGACTCAAGGGAATTAGCTTAGACATGTCCATAATTATCCAATTATAATGGCATGCTAGAGGTGTATGTTTATATATAAATTGTTATGTATAAAATGTATATATGTTATACATGTTATGTATGAGATCTAACTAATTGATAATAAATACCTCATTAATATATTAAGTGCATGTTGGGAACATGAATAGTTCCTTTCCAATTTTATATGCATAGAACCAAAGTTTTATTCCTGGATAACTTGTTGAGTTACTCAAGGTTATCGTTAATTGAATATATTTAATGCTATAAAATTAGGTTTTACTTAACTAACCTATTTGATTTGAATGAGTTACTCATGATCATATAAGGTTAAAGGCATGGGTTAGGCGAAACATTTAAGATATGTTTAGACAAAGAGTTGTCACCTAACTGATCCATAAGTCATATAGAGATGTGATTGATAAACTATGTTATCTATCTAATTAAATTTATTTTGATTTATTAAGTCACTCAAGGTCGAATAAATTAAATGAGATCCTAGCTCACTAGAAAAATCTAAGTGAGATCTCCCAAATTAATAGGGAGGACTATTAATTTTGCAAGAAAATAGTGGGAGAACAAATTAGAATTAAAGATCTTATTTAAATTTGGAATTTAAATATGTATGTATGAAACTAATACTCTCTATCTTTATATAAATAGGTTGGTATTTTAAATGAGTAGTAACATATCCTTACAAGGCATATTTGATGCTAACAAATTGACCGGACCAAATTTCCTAGACTAGCATCGAAATGTAAAAATTGATCTCAAGCAAGAATAGAGGTTGTATATTCTAGAAAATCCAATTCCAAATGCCCCTGTTGAGGATGCTAAAGAGTAAGTTAGGAATGAACATTAACGTCATGTTGATGATGAAAAAGCTGCATGTGGATGTTAGCCAGTATGTCACTTGAACTTCAAAGGCAACATGAGAATATGGATTCTCATACTATGATTATGCATCTCAAATAATTGTTTGATGAGGTCAGTATGATTGAAAGGTATGGGACCTTCAAGGAATTATTCTGCTGTAAAATGATAGGGGGTTCTTGAGTGAACACCCATGTTTTGAGAATGATTGGCTATATTGAGAAATTAGGTCAATTGAGTTTTGTCACGGATCTTGAGTTAAATGTTACATTTAGACACCTTGGTGTTCAAATCAAGATCACTTTCTTTCTTTGTATTTTGTAATGTTCAAGTTTTATTTTATGTTATATTAATCTCTTGTTTATGTTTTTCATTTCCTTTACTATACCTAGTTAACTTATATCATGTTTATGTTCTTATATTGTTTATTTATGTTTTTCTTCTTCATTATGTTTAGCTAAGTTAATTTTGTCAAGGTGAAAAGGGCACACTAATGGTGTAAGAATAAGTATAATATAAACTCAACATGGACTTTAATGTTTGATACTAACATGTTTTATATTTGTTATCTTATTAACTCTTAATATCTTGCTTGTTAAATGGTTAATGTAGATTTGTGTTGTACAACCCTTGGTACAACAAATACTTGGCACTTTCATAGCCTACTGTATGGTATAACCGACACGTGTGCTATGAAAGGAACTTGATTTGTTGTTAACATAAGTTATCACCATGAATATCTGACCACATTTATAAGTATTGGCATTACTCAAATAAGATAATTAATATAATCATGTTAATAATTTATAATCCGATTGAAACCTTCTTTTGGTGTGGTTTCCAGTTAAGTAATAAAAAGAGTTTATACTATACTTATTTGAAATACCATTAGTGGATCTTCTAACCTTGACAATTGTTTTATCCTTGTTTAATCTTTACATCAATATCACACCTCAAAAGTTCTCTTCAACTCCTTTCATTTATTGTTTATAATTTTATATAGTTCACCTCTCTGTGGTTCGACCCCGGTCTTGTCGGGTTATTTATTATTTCGACACTCTTGCACTTGGGATAAGACATCAATCTTTTGATCATGTCATTGATGATGATGAACAAGCTGCATGTGTGATGTTAGCCAGTATATCACTTGAACTTCAAAGGCAACATGAGAATATGAATTCCCATACTATCATTATGCATCTTAAATAATTGTTTGATGAGGCCAGTATGATTGAGAGGTATGAGACCTTCAAGGAATTATTCTGCTGCAAGATGATAGGGGGTTCTTTAGTGAACATCCATTTTTTGAGAATGATTGGCTATATTGAGAAATTAAGTCAATTGGGTTTTGTCACGGATCTTGTGTTAAATGTTGACTTGGTCTTGCAGTCATTACCCCAAAGCTTTTCACAATTCGTTATGAACTATCACTTGAACAAGTTGGATAGTACATTGCTATAATTGTTTAATATGCTTAAGACTACTAAAAGGGCCCTTAAGAAGGAAAAATGCCTAGTTCTTCTACTTCAGTATTCTAGAATGTGTAAGAAGATGGATGGGAAAAATAAGAGTGTTGTCTCTAAAGCAAACAAACTTACTTGGGGCATTAAGAAAGACAAGGGCACTTGTTATCATTGTGTCAAAGAAAAACATTAGAGGAGGAATTGCAAGGAATACCTTGCAACCGTGAAGGCAAAGAAGCTTAATGAAGCTTCTACTTTAAGTATGTTTATAATTGAAAACTATCTTACTACTTTGCATTGTAGTTCTTGGACATTGGATACCAAATGTGATTTTCACATTTGCAATTGCATGTAGCAACTACAGAAAAGTAGAAGATTAGTTGAAGGTAAAATGTACCTACAACTCAGTAATGAAGCAAGGGTTGTTGCATTAGCTGTAAGAACTAGTTATGCATTAGTTATAGGAACTAGTTATTTTATTTTGCCTAATGGGCTGATACTAGAACTTCACAATTGTTATTTTTTTCCAATATTTTAAGACATGGTTTTCATTTTATTTAGTTTTAAAGGGATTGAAATTTATTATTAAGGACATATATTGTTTTTATTTTATTATATAATAATGATATTTTTATAGATCCGGTAATTATATGAATGATTTGTATATACCTGAATTTAATATGCCTAGGTTCAATATAAACTGCAATAAAACTGAAATACAGATTGAAATAAGTATTAAGAAACTTTGATTGGATTGAGATGACTAATATTTGACCAAATATTTCAAGGATTATTTAAAAGAGAATGAGATTCTCTACACCTCTTAGAACACTACATCCAAATAAAATATATTCCCAAGGCTAAAACAATCGATGTTAGCCTGAACCTCAAAAAACACAAAATCTCTATAAATTTAGTAGGAAATGTCATGCATCAATGAGATAAGGACCTCTCATGAAAGATGTGAATGACATATTGCTCATAATTAACGAGTATACTAATTACTTGGAAGTAATATATGATATTTATTCCAAGAAATGACTTGAAGCTATGAACTTCATGTACCAACTAAGTTTGGAACTTAGTTGATCCACCTGAATGAATAAAACCTAATAGATTTAAGTGGGTCTTTAAGAGAAAGACTAATATAAAAGGCAATGTACAAATATACAATACAAGCTTCAAGGAGTAGTAATATCCAATTTTGATGGTATAATAATCAGATTTGATTTCATAAAAAATATGGATAAACGTTGTGTTTACAAAAGGTTAGTGTGAGTGATGTCTTCCTAATATTATATGTAAATGACATATTATTGTTAAGAAATGACATATCTTTACTTTAATCATTAAAGTTTTGGTTGTTCAAGAATTTCTCCATAAAGAAATTAGGAGAAGCAACCTATATATTGGATTTAGAGATCTATAGAAATAGATCGAAAAGGTTGCTTAGATTGTCTCAATCCATGTATATAGAATAGATGCTAAAATAGCTTAGCATGAAAGAATATAAGATTGAATTCTTATCTATTTTGCATAGAACACCTCTTTCCAAAGACATGTGTTCTAAGACATAGATTGAGAGAGATATGATGGAAATGGTATCCTATACTTGACTATAGGATCCATCAATAGAGAAGATAAACCAAAAGTTCAAATTGTTTGAATTAAAATTTTTTCAATGAAATGTTTGAAAAATAGTAAATACCAGTCAATATATATTTTATTCTAAAAGGTAGTGTTATGAGTTGGAAGAATTCCAAATAAAAGAGTACAATTGATTCTACAACTGAATAAGAGTATACCTTCACATTTGAGGAAACAAAAAGGTTGTTTGGATTAAGAAGTTCATCAATGAACTAGGCTGGTTCATAGCATTGTTGATCTAGTTGCCCTGTACTATGATAATAATGGAGCCATTGCATAACAAAAAAAACCAAAGTCTCATCAATGATCTAAACAAGTACTTAAGAAATTCTATTTGATTTGATAAATGAATGAACTGAAAGATGTAAAAATAGAGTGAATACCCACCGAAGAGAATCTATAAGATCCTCTTACTAAGTCACTATCTATGCAGAAGCATTAATGCTACATAAAGCAATATGATTTTAAATATATGAGCAATTGGCTTTAGTGCAAGTGAGATATTGATAGTTTAATACGTACTTTAGCCAATCAGTTGGTTGCACGTGATATGATTATATTCATGTAAATACATATTTATTAATAATAAAGGCCTAATTTATCTTTGATATTCATATAATGTTAGATTAATGAATCTAATATTTGATTTATGAATCTAGAGTAAAGATAAAGTTTATGAGACAATAATGCTTTACAAAGAAAATTATAAAGTTGTTGTAATTATGGGATTCCTATTGCATCAAAACATTGTTCCTAAAATGTTCTTAATCGATGCTCTCTTAAATATTGGATATTCATTAAAGCCATAGAGACTGATACAAATTATGTTCTTTTCTTTATAAAAGGAAGCAGTTGTTCTCATAAGCTGAGGTATAAGGGATACTTCAAAAAAATATGTAGGTGCTTGTCATAAGACATGTATACTGAACTGACCTGAATGAGAACTTCATATGGAGAGACCACCTATGTCTATGGAAAGGCTCACATTATGGTTGTGTAAGTGATCTTTAGACTTGAGATCACTAAGTTATCTTATATAGAGAATGTTATGCTTTGATCCTGTTACATGTTATCTTAATCAAGGTAACGAAGGACAGACATTAGGTATAATATGAACTATATAAAGGTACTTAAGTGATCAAGAGAGGATCCATCACCCTAGGTGAATTAGAAAAAAATGATCCATCTGATCTTAAATTGTATTGACTGAGAAATCCTTGACCCATATGGAATGAGATTTGAAAAGAGTTTCAAATCTTTTTCAAACAATCAATGACTATTATGTAGAGAACAAACATGATTTAACATGACAGATATACTCCATGTTTTAATGTTAAATCAGAACATTATTGATGAAAGGATATTAATTATATTAAGAAACCGGTCATTGAAAGGTTAATTCAAACCACAAATGACTTTTCTAATATTTTAAAAATTAAGGACTAAAATATAATTTATATAGGGATTATATTTTTAGACCTAGAAAAATTAAGTAAGGATAATTTTTAAAATTGTCCTGAATTAATATATGGGTATTATTGAGGGGGAAAATTGATATTTTATCAATTTATATGGATTTTAAGATTTTTCTATAAATAATAAGTCACGCCTCTTATTTTTGGGTGGTTGTATGTTAGACAAAAAAAAAACTATGTAAGTCACATAATAAAGAGCTAGCACTCTAGGTATAACAATCCCTTCTAAATAAGGATTTAAGAGATTTCTTACTAGCGATTCGTGTGGATTGCCGTTGGAGGCCGGACAATTAGATGACTTGTGGTTTACAACAACCCAGTCTTTAAATAATTATTCAAAGTTGAAGAAAATCAGATCTTTAGGTAATAAATTCCTAAACAACTCTAGATCTGTCTAATAGGATCCTAGAGACTCCCGAATAATTTAGTCTTATTGTTTTTGTTGCATGTATGATATTCGAGAACTCAACATACTACGCTTGACAATATAAAGCCAATAAAGTTCAATTCAAATGTTCTACAACTAGCAAAAAAAATAAGGGTTCTTAGTTGTCAAAGTGACATTAATTATGTTTGTGGTATGTCTTTGTAAACTCCGGATGGAATTTCAAAGTTAATGATTTCTTTTACTTAGGAACCAAAATTTAAATAATAATAAAATAATTAAACAAAATAAGTGAGTAACAATATTTTTATAAACCCCTGACTATTATGGAATGATGATAGTCTTGGGAGTTTGAAGTGAAATGTTATGTACATGTCTTTAAAAAATGAAATACCATTATGTAATAACCTCGGTAAAATTTGTTATAAACCAGTGTTGGGATTTGAGAATTTTATCCAGAAATTAAAAAAAAAATACTAATGAAGGACATAGTGAGAATTTGAAATTATTTTAAGATATAAATAGAGGAAGGCTTGTTGAAGAAGCCATTCTTTCTCTTAAATGGCCAGCCATAAACATAAAAGAGAGGGAAGGATTTTTTGAAAAGTTTTACCAAAATCCATCAAAATAAACACAAAAAGGGTTAAATTGAAGTGATCTAGGAGAGTTAATAGAATTCTACGCTAGGGTTTGGTTTTTTTCTTGGTGTTAAGAAAGGAGTGGGATGAAAAAATTATGGGAGGAGGAAAAAGAGAAAACTCATCTTCAACTTTTTTATCACTATTTTCTTGAATTTTGGGTGGTAAGTTACCTTGTTTTAAGTTTGAATACATATATTTTGATGTATTAATGAGTAATTTTGGTATGAAACATTATGCAAACAACTAAATTGAATGAATTGGTGTGTTGATATTGGATTTTTATGTTTAATTATGCTATTAGAGTTAAATAAATATTTAGATGATGAATTAAAGTACAAATTAAAAAACAAATGGTCCCCCTCTAGATGGGTGTTTCGACCAATGGACAAAATTAGGGGATGAGATATATTAAATTGATTTAATCAATGTTCAATTACGTATCATAAAATATGATGTGATTAATGAAGGATGAATTTTGAGTAGGAACATGTTTCCTTCAATTTATGAAATTGGCAATATGAGAAATATTAAAGGATATGAAGATTATCTTATTAAATTTATGTTGTTTATGATGATAGAGTTCTAAGACTATAAGAAGTTGTGAAGATTTGACAATTTAGTAAAGGATTTTAAAATGAAAGTTTGATAAGAGGACCTTAGGGATTTATGCAATGTTTTTGTTGTAACAAGAGAGGTCGCTAGGACTATACAACAATAAGGAACTTCTAGTCGAGCATCGACTTCAGGTAGGTGGTTAATATCTTAGAATTATAGATTTACACTTTAAAGAATTTGTAAGTCGAAATAAGTCTTGATACTACCTTCATAATTCAATTAAATTGATATATACTCTTTGATGTTACTGAGGCCTTGAAGGCTTGTATGAAAAAGGGTTAACAGGGCCAGACTATATTGGGAAAAAGGAAGGATGATGATTTTCTTATAGACAGACCTCCATTTTTGAAGAAGGGTAAGGGACATTTTAGGTAATTTAGGAAAGGGGGAGGGTTAGTAACGAGAACGACTCATGATGCAAGTGTAGAGTGACACGATCAAAAGATTGATGTCTTATCCCAAGTGCAGGAGTGTCAAAGTAATAAATAACCCGGCAAGACCGGGGTCGAACCACAGAGAGGTGAACTATATAAAATTATAAACAACAAATGAAAATGAGTTGAAGAGAACTTTTGAGATGTGATATTGATGTGAGTATTAATCAAAGACAAAAGCAATTGTCAAGGTTAGAGGATCCACTAATAGTATTAGAAATAAGTATAGTATAAACTCTTTTTATTAATCAACTAGAAACCACACACAAAGGAGGTTCTAATCGGATGATTTATCCTTAATAGTTCATTATAAATCATTAACATGATTATATTAATTATCTTATTTAAGTAATGCCAATACTTGTAAATGTGGTCAGGTATTCATGGTGATAACTTATGTTAACAACAAATCAAGTTCCTTTCATAGCTCAGGTGTTAGTTATACCATACAGTTGGCTATGAAAGTGCCAAGTATTTGTTGTATCAAGGGTTGTACAACACAAATCTAGATTAACCATTTAACAAGCAAGGTATTAAAAGTGAGTAAGATAACAAATACAAAACATGTGAGTATCAAACATTAAAGTCCATGTTAAGTTTACACTATACTTATTCTTACACCATTAGTGTAACCTTTTCACCTTGACAAAATAAACTTAGCTAAACATAATGAAGAAGATAAACATAAATAAACAACATAAGAACATTAGTAAAGGAAATGAAAAGCATAAACAAGAGATCAAGGAAAATATAATATGAAATAAAACTTAAGCATTACAAAAATATAAAGAAAGAAATAAAGAGCATGATCTTGATTTGAAAACCAAGATGTCTAAATGTATGGCAAATGCCTCCTTTTATAGGCTAAAATTCGGAAATATTGATTAGATGACTAATTATTGAGTGGGTGACCACCTCTTGACTTAGTGACAACCATTATCTTCTTGTCTGAACAAAACGTCAGAATGTGAACAAATAGTCCTCATTAAAGTTCTGGAAAATTATCTCAGCTTTCCAACAAAACAAGAATGAGCTCATTTGGACTTCTAGAACTCGAGATATAGGCTGAACACTGAACAATGTTTGGGCTGTAGGACAGATTCTGACTTCTCTTTTGTTGCTATAATTTGAACTTAAAAACAACCGTTTTGAATCTTGGATTCTTCATGAAAGTTTTAGGCCTATGTCTTAGCTTTCCATGCATATAAACCAGACCTAAATCCATATTCTACAGCTCCAGTTATGATCCAATAACCGAATGATGTTTCAGTTTGAATTGAACCGACATCTCTTCTTTAAGCTTAGCCCTCTCTTTGTCTTCTCACTTTCAATAGTTAAACACATCAATCAATCCTTTAAATTGTGAGATATGCTTGCATTCAAAATGAGCATTTACTATAAATTAAAGATATCTTATGTTATCAGACTTGTTATTACAAAACATGCTTAAGTTAAGGAATTTAATGATACTTTAAGTGCAATATGATGATATGATACCTTGATAAAAATGCACTTTTAAGTACTAATCATGAAGTTTACCAAGGGACAGTCAAACCCTAAGAGTGGTGTTACAAGATGAAATTCAGAACAGAAGACAATTGTGAACCTTTAGTTTACTCGGTGTGGACAGAAGCACCTAGATGATTGTTCTGCAATGTTGGGAAGATGTTACATCTCTAGAGGAGAGCATAGATGGAGGGATTGCCCACATTTGGGATGAGGGTGTTATTATTATGGATGAAAAGGTCACTTTCAAAGAAATTGCCCTTGGAGAACTAATTCATTCAGGGACAGTCGCAGCCAGCGCAGGGCTAACAACAATTGGTCTTAATGGGTAGGCCAGCTAGATAGACACAAATTATGGCTAGTGGCAGTAGGAGTTAGGGCAGAGGCCAAGGTTATGGAACTCAGGGTAGAGTGTATCATTTGACACATGATGATTTTAGAGCTACTCTAGAAGTAGTAGCATGTATGCTATAGTTAAATTCCTTGTCCGTATATGCATTAATTGACCCTGGTGCTACATATTCTTTTGTAGCATGTAAAATATTAGAAAAACTTGGGAATAATCTTAGTAAGAAAGAAAAGGGATTCACGACAAGTACCTCTTTAGGCAAAACTGTAACATTGATCATTACTTTTAGGAGTAAGGGTTATTTAGAAGGGGTGGAAATGATAGTTGACTTAATACTCTTATAACTACATGAATTTAATGTAATTTTGGGTATGTATTAGTTGAGTACATATAGAGCACCAGTAGATTATTTTGCTAAAACTGTGACATTTTTTAGGCCTGATGGTAGGAGAGTGATCTTTCAGGGAGAAAGAAATGTCATACCAAATTGCATGATTTCAATTATGACTGCCAAGAAACTGATGAGGAAGGGTTGTATGGTATATCTTGCTTATGTAATAGATTCCAAAAAGGATACTGATCAATTATCAAACTTACTTGTAGTGAGGGAATTCTTGGAAGTAATTCCTGATGAACTTCATGATTACCTCTAAAACGAGAAATAAAAGTCTCTATTGATATACTGCCTAGTACCACATCTATATCTTAGTCGCCTTATAGGATGGCTTTTAAACTCCTGATAAGAAAAAAAATGTAAAGCCAGAAACGACTTCACCGTCGCTGCCGATTTCTAAATTGGTAGTGACACAGTTTGGCTGCTGATTTCTGAATCGGCAACGACACTATAAACTCAACAAAAATTTATGTTCGACCGGCCTATCCTAGAGGAGAAATAGGATAGAAACCAATCTAAGGTTACCTAAAAGGGGGAAAAGGACAACCTTTGTCTAGCACCCAAACACCCTACCATGTTTAATAAGGGTATAAATGCAATAAAGGAGAGAGAATGACCTTTGCTCTCCCCAAAAAGATAGCCAACCATCAGCCTTAGCTTCAACAACCTCTCTTCCCAAAGAAAAATTAGTAGTCCTAAAGTATAAAGCAAAATCACTTTATATAATGCATGTGGGATGACTACTTTGGTGGCTATTTTTGAGGAATAATCTTGTGGGGTGCTCTTCTCCCTTCGGTTTGAAGCCGATTATGCTGTCTGCATATGTTTTTGATGGATCTTTATTGCTGGTCCTGGTTGTTGTGCATGGTGTTTACTGTATCTTTGCCTCTCGGTTTAAATTTCTTTGTGTGTACTCTGCTATGGTTGTTGTTCAAGGCGACTCCTTGCCTTGAGTTTTGCTTTGTATTAGGTTGGGAACCTTGTAATCCCCTTGGTTCATTTCCTAACCATTGTTAGCTAATTCTTTTAGCTTGCTAGCTTTGTTTTCTTGGCTTTGATGTATAGTTTTATTAGGGAACTTGTTCCCTTTTTGTATATCTTTGTATTCGAGCTCGCTGGTCTCCCAGCCTTGTATATTTTTGATCTGTTATATACACTTACATTTTGATAAAAAAAAAAAATCAACAGTCCCAGCTGAATGCATCTCTTTAGAATGCTGGAGAAGAAGGGAGAACTCAGAGGTGGCCGACGCCATGAAAGGAGGAGTCTAGACCTCTCCCCTAAAAGCCGGCTAGCAGTCTTAGCTACAACAAACCCCTCTTCCCAAGAAGAACACCAAATCTAATCAGCTTGCATGTCACTTCTCTTGAGGGTTCGAGTGAATGGAGAGCTGGAGAAGGGAGAAACAACCGAAATCATGGCAGAAGAAGATGCCTAGGGCTGGCTGGAAACAAACAACATAAAAGGAAAAGAAGAAAATCAAGATTTAAGGGAAGAAACACGCCACTAAAACCAGCTCTAAAGTTGTCAAAAACATGAGGTAAGAGAAGCATTTTTTCTTTGCTGGTTACTACCTCATGACTTTGGGACAAGGGGAGGATGAAACCCCAAAGTAGAAAGCTTAAGGTCCCTTACACATATAACTTCGGGAATGATTAAAAGAGAAGATCTAAGTAGTATAATGAATTGATGAACACTAGTGCGGACTCCTACCAAAGAAATATGAATAAATTTGAGGGATTTTGAATGTGTAACCTAAGAGTTGGGGCCGACCAAGTGAAGGAATGAAATGAGAAAATGCAGGAATTATAGTCTCATTAAACTTCTAAGAAACATGTTGGAACCGAAACAGAACTTCATGTGTATGTTCATGTCTGATTTTTTCATATAGAAGTGAGGAAAAGATGTGAAATTACGACAAAATGATTGTATATGCAAAATTATGTGTTAATGACCCTTAGATACATGCTAGAGTTGAAATGAGAATTACTTTGTGATTTATGCTTTGGTTTTGTGTATGTTGAATGAACATGTGTGATTGTGAATCATAGAAGTGAATGTGTAATTGTGGATTGTTGTTGTGATTATGTTTGTGAGGTATATGATGAATTGCATGTGTAACTAAGGCAATGTGCAACAATGTCAGCTATAAGAATTGAGGAAATAATGGAGGGACCTTGCATAATCCTTTGAGGGACAAGACATAGGATAGGAAAGGTAACCTTATGTGATGTGCATTGATTATTACCTTGTGTTGATGAATTTAGCATGATGGTATTGAAAACATAGAAAGCAAGTTCATATATGCTGACGAGCTCATGCGTCAGCTAGGGAAGCAGTCCGTTGATGATTTCTGAGTCGGCAACAACTCAGTTTTCATTAATGAGTTTTTAATAAGCAGTAGCCTATCTGCGCAGGCGATTTGTGCTGAATGGTGTTGTCAGCAACGAATCACTTTTCTCTACCGAATTATGTTGGCTGCAGTGAATTTGTTTTTGCTGTCAAATTATGGTGTCTGCAGCGAATCAGTTTTTACAACGGAATTGTGGTGTCTACAGCGAATCTATTTTCGCTGCCGAATTGCGTTGTCTGCAGCGAGTCAGTTCTCGCTGCTGAAATGTGGTGTCTGTAGCAAATCAATTTTCGCTGCCGAATTGTGTTATCTGCGGTGAGTTAGTTCTCGCTGCCAAATTGTGTTGCCTGCAGCGAATCAGTTCTCGTTACTGAATTATATTGTCTGCAGCGAGTTAGTTCTCGTTGCTAAATTGTGTTGCCTGCAGCAACTCAGTTTTCGTTGTCAGATTATGTTGTCTACAGCGAGTCAGTTTTTGCTACCCAATTGTATTGTTTGCAGCGAGTCAGTTGTCGCTGCTGAATTGTGTTGTCTGCAGTGAGTCACTTCTCGCTGCCAAATTGTGTTTCCTGCAACGAATCAGTTGTCGCTCTTGAATTATGTTGTCTGCAGCGAGTCAGTTTTCGTTGCTGAATTGTGGTGTCAGCAGCGAATTAGTCCGCTGATGAATCTGCATCACTAGCGAACTAGTTTTTTACTAACTAATTTATGCAGCAGATTTATGTATCCGTATTGGTCCAGTGATTAAAATGATTGCTTGGTGTGATTGTAATGTGTGGAATATTTGAATATGAACTTGTGTATGCTTGAATTATGCATGGTGATGAGTTGGGTGATTATTGAATACGAACGTACTGATTTGTGGCCATTGATGTTTTAGGTGATGCGACCGGGATCGGACCTTCATCAAGATAAGGACACCCCACGGGTGAAACAAGTGGGTGATCTCCACCTCCCTTCTAGCGTAATGTTAATTTCTGAAGTGAATTTATTACAAAGGATCTATTGTTGTGCTATATGGAATGTTGAACTGTCACAAATGGTTGTATGAGTATTACAAAGGATCTACCATTGTATTATACTGAATGTTAATTGTCATGAATAGTTGTATCAGTATTACAAAGGATCTACCATTGCATTCTATTGAATGTTAATTGTTACGAATGGTTGTATGGGTATTATGAAGGATCTATAGTTGTATTATGCTGAAGGTTATTTGTCACGAGTGTTTATATGAGTATTGTGAAGGATCTATTATTGTGCTATACATAGGGCTAAATTGTTATGAAATTTTATATGAGTATTACGAGGGATCTATTGTTGTATTGTGTTGAACATTAACTATCATGAATAGTTGGATGAATAATACGAAGGGTCTACTTTTGTGCTATACTGAATGCTAAACTGTTATAGAATGTTTGTTTGAGTATTACAAAGGATCTGTTGTTGTGTATACCGAACGCTAAGCTACTCCGGAACGTCTGTACGAGTATTACGAAGGGTCTACTATTATGTTATAGTGAATGTCAAATTGTTATGAATCGTTTGAACGAGCATTACAAAGGATATATTATCATATTATATTGATTTCATAAACCGCATATGGAACGTTTGATTGGTTAATGTTTAGTTTCGGCTAATGGCATCCTAAGTGGATGATGGGGATGAATAAATGATTAGCTTCGACTAATGACGTCCTAAGTGGATGACCAGGATGAATAAATGATTAGCTTCGGCTAATGACATGAATTAAATGATTAACTTCGGCTAATGACATCCTAAGTGGATGACCGAGATGAATAAACGATTAGCTTCGGCTAATGGCGTCCTAAGGGGGTGACCAGGATGAATAAATGATTAGCTTTGGCTAATGGCGTCCTAAGTGGATGACCGAGATGAATAAATGATTAGCTTCAGCTAATGACATGAATTAAATGATTAACTTCGGTTAATGGCATCCTAAGTGGATGATCGGGATGAATAAACGATTGGCTTCGGCTAATGGCGTCCTAAGTGGATGACCGGGATGAATAAATGATTGGCTTTGACTAATGGCGTTCTAAGTGGATGACCGGGATGAATAAACAATTGGCTCTGGCTAATGGCGTCCTAAGAGGATTGCCAGATTTGGGAGTATGAGTAGTTTCAAGAATTGATGCATTCATGTGTACTATGTTTTGTATATACCAAATATATAAAAGAACTCAATTGTTATGCTTTAAACAGAGAATAACGTTAGTTCGGTTAACGGTATTCAAGACGAGTGACCAAGTTTGAGTGTTGTAATTAGCCTCGGTAATTGACGAATTATTAAAGGTGGTATTTACGTAAGTAAGGAGAAATGAAAAAAAAAATTATTATGCTCTTTTGGTCCATGAATGAAATATGACGTTAATATTGCTTTATTATGTTTTTAAATTGCCTATAATGCTTGAAATTACCTTGTGCTGTAACAGAGACATCATACCAAATGATGCGTAAGGAAATCCGCTTCGCGGCTCACACATTTTGAAAAGAACCATATATTCGCATGTTATAGGTGATATGAATTTTGTATGAACAGATGTATTAATCGCTTAATTAGTCGTTCGACCCCTTTTGTAAAGACTTGTAACGAAAAATTGAAATGGAACACGGATGTGTATGGGTGAACATATAGATATGATGTGTATGAATATACGCATGTGGTATTCTTTTTATGAGGATGTTATGTTGTGAAATTACATAAGGTCAGGATAACAAAAGTACTAGTTGTGTAACTTGCCGTTCAACACTCTTGTATGAACTCGTGATGATAACGAGACTAGAACAAGAATTTGAATTTATGAGTATGTCAATATGATGTAATGTAAACATATGGGTATGAAAATATAATATTATGGGCATGTGTATTGGGAATCTGTCTTATGAAAATGTTGATTTACGTTATCCTACGTGGATTGTGCCTCATTAATGAATGGAATGCAATTATAAATCTGCAGAATGATATGGTGAAAAACATCCAGAACCTGAAGACTTATACATATAAAAAATAAAAATAAATTCTATCGATTTTGGCTTTGAAAAAGTCGGGTCGTTACATGGCTCCTATGGAATTGGCATAATTAAAGATTCAGTTGCAAGAGTTACTGGATAAAGGATTCTTACAATTCATCTTGGAGAGCTCCAATATTGTTTGTAAAGAAGAAGAATGACAACTTTAGGCTTTGTATTGATTATATACAATTGAATAAAGTGATAGTGACAAACGACTATCCATTGCCAAGAATAGATGACTTGTTTGATAAATTATAAGGAGCTAATGTATTTTCAAAAATAGATTTGAGGTCGGAGCATTGTTAATTGAGGATTAAGGAGCAAGATGTTTTGAAGTCCGCTTTCCAAACTCGTTATGAACATTATGAGTTCCTTGTAATGCCATTTGGGTTGACGAATGCTCTTGGAGTGTTTATGGATTTAATGAATCAATTTTTTTGACATTATTTAGACAAATTTGTTGTAGTGTTCATTGATGACATCCTGGTATACTCCGGCTCACAATTAGAGCATGAGCAATATCTAAAACAAGTGTTACAGGCACTGGAAAAGCACTAATTATTTGCCAAGTTTAGTAAGTGTAAATTTTGGTTAAAAAAAGTGGTCTTTTTAGGACATGTTATATCAAAGGAAGGAATTTAAACTCAAAAGAAGTATAGGCTATACTGGAGTGGGAAAGAGCTGCAAACATGAAAAAAATTCATAGTTTTATTGGGTTTGCAGGGTATTATAGGAGATTAATTGAGAGATTTTCTACAATAGCAACCCTTTTAACTCAGTTGACTAGCAAAGAAGTGAAATGGATCTAGTAAAAAAAATGTGAAAAAAGTTTTCAGGAGCTAAAACAGAGACTTACTACTGCTTCAATATTGACACTTCCATCAAGATCTAAAAGATTGGTGATTTATAGCAATGTCTCGAGGAAGGGTTTAGGGTGTGTTTTGATGCAACATGAGAAGGTGATTGTGTATAAATCAAGGCAATTAAAGCCACATGAGGTGAATTATCCAGTTTATGATATGGAATTGGCTGACATAGTGTTTGCATTACGAGTATGGAGGCACTATTTATATGGATATCGAGTCGAAATTTATACAAATCACAAAAGTCTAAAGTATTTGATGTTTCAGAAAGAATTAAATATGCGACAGAAAAGATGGATAAAACTAATCAAGGATTATGACTATGTTATAGACTATCATTTAGGAAAAGCAAATGTGGTGGCAGATGCCCTTAGCTGAAAAGGAAAAGTTGTAATAGAGGACCGAGTGAATAGAATAAAAGAACCATAACAAAGTTAAAAAGGATTAATGCACAGTTAGAATGGGATCTGGGGAATCTTTGATGGCACAATTGAGGGTACGATCTGTATTACGAGACAAAGTACTAGAAGCTCAACAAATGATGCTGAAATACGCAAGGTGAGAAGTAAAATTAAGTCAATTGAGACTCCATTCCTGATACGTGATGATGACATGATAGTGATGAGAAGAAGAATTTATTTTCTTAAAGATATAACTTTAAAAGAGGAAGTATTAAAAAAAGCTCACGAGTCTTGGTTTGTTGTCCATCCCGAGAGTACTAAGATGTACAAAGACTTAAAAGAATTTTACTGGTGGCTAAGTATGAAGAAGGAAATAGCTGAATTTGTATCTAAATATGGTATTTGTTAGCAGGTAAAGGTTGAGCATTAAAAGCCAGTGGGTCTCTTACAACCATTATTGATACCTCAATGGAAATGAGATGATATTGCTATGGACTTCGTGTTAGGACTTCCTAGAAGAAAGAAAATAAATGATGTTATTTGGGTAATAAATTTTGTCTCCTTTTTATGGGTGTTTCGACCAAGGGACAAAATTAGTGGAGGAGATAGATTAATTTGATTTAATAAATGCTCAATTATGGTTAGTGACATAAAATGGTACTAATGATGTGATTAATGAAGGATGAATTTTGAATAGCAACATGTTTCCTTCAATTTATGCAATTAGCAATATGAGAAATATTAAAGGATAGATGATGCAACCATATTATTTGATAGTTTTACCCACATTTAACTAGTGTTTTGCCTATGTTTTATATATAAAATGCCTTGATATTCTTTATTTTATGTTTTGAAGGCACTTTTGGATGAAAGATGCAAAAAGGAGTAAATTGGAGGTAATTGACAGATTTGACCTTCAATCAATGTTTTCTGCAGAGCGTGAGCTCTAGAGGTCGAAATGAAGTGATTCCAGTGGCATTAAAAAGCTAATATCCATAACTTTCTGGACATCTAAGTCAAGAAAATACAATAAGGAAGAGCATGGAAATCTCAGCCTTCAAAGTCAAATCTCGCAATCTACCAATGTTGACCTTCGACCATTCCGACTTGAATATCTGGAGCTACAGAAGTCCAATTGATGCAAACTTAAGTTTTTTAGATTCCTGACTCAAAGACCTATCCACGCTCCATATTGCAGCAAAAAATGATGTCATATGAGGGAGATATGATTTTCAAAGATGACAACTGAATTCTGCCAGCAAACAGGTTTCATGAAGAAACGAGTCCAAATTACATTATGAAGCATCTAAACCGACATCCAAGTTTTTATTTGAGCAATTTAGCTCCTCTAAGTGAAAGATTCAAGATTTCATGCAAGGCTATTTCTCCTTTTTTAGGAAAATAGTTATTGAAGTACTTAAATGTAAACTGTCTACTTAAGGGAGGACTATTTTGTAAAATAAAGACTAGGGTTTCTTAGGATATAAAAAGAATGAGAGAAGAGAAGGGGGGAGCCAGCCAAGAAGAGAAAAATGCCCCATTCCTCTAAAAAAACATGAAATCATGCATTCCTCCTTCTTTTTGATTAGTTGTTCAACAAACATGCAAGACTAAACTCTTTTTCTTGGTTGCAAGGACAGGAAAACCTTCGGATTTCAAGAAATGTGAGATCTATTTTACCTTTTCTTTTTAATTTATATGATGAATATGTTTGTTCTCCTATGCTTATTTTTCCTATGATTGTTTATTTTAATTGTTAGAGCGGACTCTAAGTTATTATTATAGACAATCTATTGCAAAGTTTGATATCAAAACCGGAGTTGTGGTATATAAACTTGTGAAGCAACTGAGTTTAATAATTGTGGCGGATCTACATTATTAATCTTAGGGAGAACATTCGATCAAATCAAACATAGACCGCGTATAGTTATGTGTTCTTGATTAATCAATTTATCTAGTTCTTAAGGCTGCCATTGAATTAAATTACTAGTGCGGACACTGTGGTTGTTCGATGGTTAATGTTAGTTATATGGCGGATCCGTTAACTAAACAATATTAAGAAGAGATAAATATTCAGAATATAAATTGATGTCTCGTTTCCAAGATCAATTCTGATTTCTATAGGTGGACGTTTACTTATGACCAAGGTTTGTTCTCTTGATAATTTTCTGATTTTATTTAAATTTGCTTGATAGTTTTCTGTTTTCTTTTGCTTTAGCCTAGATAACGTCCAAACCCCCCCAAATTGCATATCACCTAGCATAAAAATCTAACTTGAACCTTCCTCATGGAATCGACCCCTTGCTTGCTCTATACTATCTTGTGTGTTGTGTTTTAAGATAGGGTAATTAATTTATGCGACCGTGACATTGCAATAATAGAAAGATTATCTTATTAAATTTATGTTATTTATGATGAGAGAGTTCTAAGACTATAAGAAGTTGTGAAGATTTGACAATTTGGTAAAGGATTTTAAAATGAAAGTTTGATAAGAGAGCCTTGGGGATTTATGCGATGCTGTTGTTGTAACAGGAGAGGTTGCTGGGACTATACAACAACAAATAACTTTTAGTCGAGCATCGACTTCAGGTAAATGGTTAATATCTTAGAATTATAGATTTACACTTTAAAGAATTTGTAAGTTGAAATAAGTCTTGATACTACTTTCATAATTCAATTAAATTGATATATACTCTTTGATGCTGAAAACTAGTGTCTGATGAATGGAACTAGAGCCCTGTTGAATGGGTAGATGCTGAAACTAGTTCTTGAATAATAGAACTGGTGCCATGTCAAATAGGAAGATATTGGAATTAGATCTTGGTCGATGGAATTCATGTCCCGTTGACTAGACAATTACTGAAATCGGTGCCTAAATAATGAAATTAATACATTGTCTAATGGATAGACTTAGAAATTAATCTCTTAATTAAAGGAGTTAGATTAAATGGACAGCTAGAGAATTAAATTCCAAGGCTATTATAATTTTACTTAAATATTATTAATATGTCTATAAATGATTTAATGATGGATTAATACATGTTATTCTATATGTATGCATTTCAAGATCTCTTTTGAAACGTGCAGATTAGGGAGCTTAATATTATTTCTTTTTGGTGTTATGACTATGTAGGAAATAAAGAATCTACATTTTGTATGTAATTTATCACTTTTGTGTTATGTATGTAAGAAAGAAATCTTTATATTTTGTATGTCTTGTACTTAATTGACCAAACCTTAAAATTTCCGTGTCTAGCACTAGTTTAATGTATTAGGTGATGTTAAGTAATCTAATCTTAAATTTCTTTTTTTTTAATTTATTTGTTAGTATATTGTATGTGTGTTTTAGATTCGATGAATTGTAATGAACTGAATTAATAACATGTTGTCTTTGAGTATTTTCAATAAATCTTGTTGTGTATATAATTTGTTTGGATATGGATCAAATGTTAGAAATCTTGAATGAAGTAATATAAGTTGTTGTTGATAACTTGGGATGTTCCCAATGTAGGGTAAATTTTGTCGAACTTTTGTAAAATTTTCGGTGGGGATTTTTTTAAAAACAAAATTCTACTTATCCTATAATCATTTAGTGATTATTTGAATTTTGTATTACAAAATGACTAGGATATTACGGTCTTAGTCTTATAATTGTTCTACCAAACTTTAAACTTATGTAGTGGAGACTATAAATCAAGTATAGAATCACTATTTTCTTTTGGACAGAGCCAATGCCTGTAAATTTTAATAATATTCAAACCAGATTCTCTTTCATGCCTATTATTCATAATTTTTGCCAAGAAATTATGTTCTTGGCCATCTATAATAATCCCCAAATTACATGCTGAATATAAAGGTGTGCAATCTTATGGAACAAATTATTTTATAAACAAAGAAAAAAAAAGATAAAGTAGATGTTATACTCTAATGTAGGGAACCCCAAAAAACAATGGCTTGGATTGGACCATATAATTTCTTACATCATGAAAACACACTATAGTACAGTCCTAGAAGAGAGCTGAGAAAAATATAACACTCTATAAAGATCTATTCATCAACATATTCAACAACATTACCTAATCTTTCACTTTTGAGATCATGTACTATGTATCTCATATTAGTTTCTACTACCATCTTGGTCATTCCTGTAGCTCTCCTTAAATGTATTTACTCAATATTTTAGGTACTTACAAAGTCCAACACCACTTCCACAAACAAGGGATTTGAGAGGACGACGACATAATAGAGAGGTGCTCTCTAGTGAAACAAGCTCTATCAAAGCCAATAACTCCACTATTTCACCACAATATTCTTCACCATGTTCTCGATGCTTTTCACAATATCATTCTATGAATTTATAAATGCATTCCATTCATTAGCAAGGCACACCCACATAGGGTAAAGTAAATCAACATCCCATAAAAAGTGACAATACACATCCTCACAATGGTATTTAGGGTTTATCGTAATAGAATTCATCTTTCAGTGTAGTGCAACACTCATGGGATTTCACAATACAACATTCTCATAAAAGAGAATATCACATACATCCATTCATCACATCAAGTTTACAAGATCGTACTTTCGCATCCATATTCCATTACAATTTTCGATACAAGTCTTTCCAAAAGTAACACATAAAACATACTATTACAGAACACCTTTCAAGATATGTGAGCCTGTGGAATGGGCTTTCCTCCACACCTTGATTGTGTGATGTCCCTGTTATAAAAACAACATGGATACAAGAATTGTAAATAATCTAAACATGATAATAAACAACTACAAGAACGTTATCGTTACTTTTTGTTATCAACATAAAATGGGTACATTTCTTCTTTTACTTCTCATATGCATCGTACAATCCTTATTATTTTGTTAAGTGTATTATTCTCACTCATACGCCCCAACCTCTCTATAGGAGTTGTGGGGCCGAAGTTTAAACATCGGTCGGGGTTAACCGATCAACTTATTAATCTATGTTTTATATATAAAATGCCTTGATATTCTTTGTTTTATGTTTTGAGGCATTTTTGGATGAAAGATGCAAAAAGAAGTAAATTGGAGGTAATTGGCAGATTTGACTTTCAGTTGATGTTTAGTGCAGAGCGTGAGCTCTAGAAATCAAAATGAAGTTATTCCAGCGGCATTAAAAATCTAACATCCATACCTTTATGGAAATCTAAGGCAAGAAAATAAAATAAGGAAGAGCATGGAAATCGCAGCCTTCAAAGTTAAATCTCATAATCTGCTAGTGTTGACCTTCGGCCATTCCGACTTGAATATCTGGAGCTACATAAGTCCAATTGATGCAAACTAAATTTTTTTGGATTCCTGACTCAAAGACTTATCCATGCACAACATTTCAGCAAAAAACGATGTCATATGAGGGAGATATGATTTTCAAAGATGAAAACTTAATTCTGCCAGCAAACAGGTTTCGTGAAGAAACGAGTCCAAATTACATTCTAAAGCATCTAAACCGACATCCAAGTTTTTATTTCAACAATTTAGCTCCTCTAAGTCAAAGATTGAAGATTTCATGCAAGGCTATTTCTCCGTTTTTAGGAAAATAGTTATTGAAGTACTTAAATGTAAACTGTCTACTTAAAGGAGGATTATTTTGTAAAATAGAGACTAGAGTTTCCTAGGATATAAAAAGAATGAGAGAAGAGAAGGGGGGAGCTAGCCAAGAAGAGAATAACGCCCCCTTCCTCTAAGAAACCCGAAATCATGCATTCCTCCTTCTTTTTTATTAGTTGTTTAATAAACATGCAAGACTAAACTCTTTTTCTTGGTTGCAAGGACACAGAAACCTTTGGATTTCAAGAACTGTGAAATTTATTTTACCTTTTCTTTTCAGTTTATATGATGAATATGTTTGTTCTCCTATGTTTATTTTTTCTATGATTGTTT
>Ga0307511_10001459_pt1 | contig 24985 bp, 22 predicted proteins | sample 13_EM_MG_FD_200266 | JGI IMG/M metagenome (GOLD analysis project Ga0307511, IMG submission 200266) | Populus trichocarpa ectomycorrhiza microbial communities from riparian zone in the Pacific Northwest, United States - 13_EM | ecosystem: Host-associated > Plants > Roots > Unclassified | place... | reverse complement strand
GTGGATAGGGTTGGTCAAAAACAATATCATCGGGAATTTTGAGTGTAGCAGAACGTTTTGGTCAATTGACATTTACTAAATTGAGTAATTATATTAATTGCCCGCGACAGGCATAGAGGGTATGCCGCCCGCGGGAGGCATGTGCTGCCCGCGAGCGGCCCAGAACATATACCAACAATGGTGGCAAGACTGAAACCACTAAAATGGCCAGTGATTTTGAGCTTTGAGCAAACCCGGTTGTTTCCTTTGGTAAGCAATCCTTCCGTTAATACACGAATGTAGCTGGGCATGATATAGGCCCCCAGGGTCCGTCTTTTCATGCCTACTTTCTTCGTCGAAACCAACCCTGGCGGGACTTTGCACATCCGGTGCTGTCGCAGGGGGGTCGACGAGCAGATCCGGCAGAGATTCGGGGATTCCGTTGGGTCCGTCATTTTGCCACCTTCCATGGAGTCAGCGCCATTGCGAACTATTACAAATATAATCAGAGACTCCTATCTCTTTCCGATGCGCTCCATACAGTATTGGAGGTTATTTAGACTTGCACGCTACTATACTAGGTATACTCCATACAGTACATATCCATCAGGATGTCGGTTTCGTTCGCCACTTGCCCTATTGTCCTGTTCATTGCCTCCATTTTGGCAACACTTCAGGGCAAGTAGAACTTGCAATGTACATGGTGGTTCAATCAGATATGCTAAATGGCTAGCCTTATAGATCGATGAGCACGCATCGAATAGCCTCAAGGAATCAGGATTCTCACCGGAATCGACTGTAAGGGTCAAACCATATTTAGTTCGGCGTGGGCTGACTTCCATTCAGGAAATCTCGAATCCGAAAGGTAAGCAGTCATCAACTCTTTTAGCCGGTGGGGTTAAAGGGATTGAAGGATATGGCATTCATGAAATCTGGTATTGGGGCGGCTTTGCTTGGCTTGGGAAATGTACGTTCTCAGGTTCTCCAAGATATTCAGCTGATTTCCGTGTTTATAGCTAGGACACAATGTTATGACTTACAACGTCGCAGCAGATAAGTAAATGCAGGCTCACATGGAGAAAGTCATCACTACAGCCGTAGCTACATCGGAACAGAATTACCACAACTGTGATAGATAACCTGAAAGTCTCTATGGTGTTGAAGATTAGCGAGGTTGGTAAAGAAACTCAGTTGGCGAATCCATTCTATGAGGGCTAAAGATGACGAGAAGTGAACCGCGGGGTTCCAGTTACATGCATTTCATTTTAGGAATGGAAGGCGTTTGCTGTATTATAAGAGACATTAAACCTAGGGTTTATATGGTTCTTGTGTCTTCCATATGTAACCGATCTTTCGTTGTGTAGACCATTATACCGGACCGAAGAACTTACCGAATAACTGACTGAAATTTCGGTGTGTGGTTTCGGACGTTATCTACGAGAATAACAAACACTAGCTAGGTCCTAATTTGAAATGAGAGGTTTACTACACAATCCGGGGAGATGGTGGAGAGGAAGATTGAGTTCACAAGGAGCTGTACATATATCTGTAGGCAGGGATATCTATATGCTAACATGGTTGTAGCTCTGACAAAATCCCATTTTGAGCCCGTTTTTTTTTTTTTCAACCTTAATTACGTTATGTTGTTGATATTTTACTTTTTGGCATTAAAAGGGGCATACTTGCGCATACATGCCAGCCGGATATTCTAATACTGTCCATATATATATATAGGGATTTCAAGTCTATGCCTTTCTTCATAATTCTGAGCCATGAAAGCATGTTCACCACTTGTCACATCAAAACCGTCCCTCTAGGTTCCGCACTGTTTCTCGAAATCATTTCCAATCATGAAAAAATATTTAGTGTCAAGTACGTATATCTCCGTGCTTTGGTAGAGTTATCCCCCGCCACCTCAGACTTACTCTATAAATTAGTACAGTGGGTATTGGAAAGCAGAACACGGCAGGGATATCGATATATTTTGTGCATATATAGAATCCAAGGGGTATCATTGAAGATTCATCAGCAGGTGTTAATTCTTATGCTAGCTAGAGCAGGGTCTAATCATGGGCTCAATATCAACACTGATTTTGTACCAGTCTGTGTTGACCTGACTCCCTGGAACGCACTGGAATTTGACATGATTCCAGTCAGTCCAAGTCAGTGTACTACATCAGTTCCGGTTACCCTGAGCTCTGAAATTGCGAGATATTTTCCAACCTCTAACCCTGATGATATCTCCTGCTATAATATTAAGAAGGTTCGTCACCACATTCACCTCTATTTTGTCCCTACATCTCATGAGTTCTGAAAATAGTAGGCAGGGGTTTTGTCCTCAGTCATTTGAGTTTAGTACAATCTAGGAATCGGTTTGTAGGGGATTTTCTAGCTCGTGACTCTAACAAATCTCCTTTTATAATAGTGGCCGGATTTGTTTATCACCTTCACGTGATTTTTTGAGATATAGGTCTGAAAAAGTATGCTGGGTTCATTAGTGGCCAAATAAACCCTCGAACATTGATTGGACTTGGATTCGACGCTCTGGTGGACCTTGATTGATAAATCGTCTAGCTTTGCACCCTTTGTGAATAGCGCAACCGACCTATCAATATGAAAATATTGCCTAACCCTCGGTATTAACGTGCCTTATTAAGTAAGCAGTAGTGGCCTACGAAAGTTGAGGGCGCTGGGGTGGTTAGAATGGGCAAAGAACCGAAGTTGCTGTCAGTATCAGAAATCCAACTTCATACACAATTCTGTAATTTTCTCTGATCGTACTAACAATTCAACCTACCGAAAGGCTCTACACCTATGAAAAACCAAGACTGCTATTCTATGGTCAATTAATGATGACTAAGAGATATTTACAAATGCTAAATTGTGCAATTGCCCTCCCAATATCCATTGAAAATATTAATATATTCACACATGTGGCAAATGTGGGGTATACCCTTGACTACCAACGGGCATTCTCGCTAGAGAAAAGTGCGTCATATGCCTCCCCCGGTTTGTTACGGATTTGCGGCCTTCAGACAGCCGTAAAAATATCACATGTGCAAAGCCGTAGCTCCGAATATACATTAAGGAGTACTTGTATACCCCTTGATAGTGCTTTTATTTTCAATATCCGTGGTTCCCAGCGCGCCACGTGGACCGGCGTGTTCCGAATCAGGCGACATCCCCCGAGCACAACGGTAAAGAATTGCGATCACACTTTAATGTAGCCTATGAATTTGGGGCGTTTGTGATGTCGGGAACAAACATCTAGAAATATGTGTTCTACATTGGGCTCCACAGTAACTAAATTGCTAGGAACGAGTTCTAGATTTGTATTCCCGGAGGACACCGAGAATCCGTTATATCTTCCGGAGTCAACCTCGGTCGGCATATACAGATATCTCCTATAATTCACATGAATACACAGCCTCTGGTGCGAATATAAACGCGATAGCAGTCCCAACTGAAATTAAGCATCATTCCAATTTTCCAACAGTGCTGAAGTCGTTCACTCCCCAAAGATCAAGACCTTCACAGCACCCACCCTCACCCCAACTAAGGCAATCAACGAAGCTACACGAAGTCGCGTGAGTGCGAAGCCCCTCAAATCCATCTCTCCTCATCGGTAATGGTGTAGGATTAACTGATGTTGGAGGTCCGAAGTATAATGAAACTATATATAGGGGTCGCCTTGGCTGTCGTAGCCAGTGTCATCCACACAACGGCGGGGCTGAATTGCGATAGCCAATGTGCCGCTTGCTGGAAAGATGGCGCCCCTGGGGTGGACATCAAATTCAGCTGCTCACCGGGGGACCGGGGGTGTGGTTCGAAATGTCCGGCAGGTTATTCTGGTATCCACTGTGCAAAAAGCGCACGTTGCCAGTAAGTCGATCTTTCTATTCCTTTTTATTCCTAAAAAATGTTGCCCCTGAGGGGGCCATGACGAGCCACCCGGAGTCCCAGGGGACAGGTGGGTTGGTCTGCCAGCAGTGCGCGGATAAGTACATAACTCGTTTTGCATAGTTATGCATTTTCGCAACGCATGACTTACGCTACATATAAACGACTTCTGACAAGGGGTCTCAAATAGGTGTTTCCTAGGTAATACATGCTCTGAATTCGGTCCGTGTTGGTGTGGAAGCCATGCAGATGGCCCCTCGACTGTCTGCAATGTGTGGCCACCAAGCGGTTCATGTTGATATACTTGCGAGGATAACCTGTTCTTCGCCTATCGCCGTGGGACATTCGACTTATATTCTTGCAAGTTTATGGCCTGCCCAGGGAATGATTTGACTACTACTATCTCGTTTGTGTACCCGATAGCTATGTTTAGTGAACAATAAAATCTCTGGGCACGAGAACAATGTTGTATCTAAAATTTGTCAGTGTGAGTTTGTGCATTGCTTGCTTCTTGTATATTTATTGATTGCAACGTTACATGCTTTACATCAGCAGGTCTAGCCTGAGGCAATAATAGAGAAGCGCAGATACATTCACTAGGGTACTACATGAACAGAATTCTAAGCAAGAATATCCCAGCTCTCCTGCCCCAAAGGCATAGCTATGCTTCCACTGTATTTTCCTTCGTTTTTCCATCCATTGTTGCTCCCAAAGCTTGCGTCGTACCCGCATCTGCCGAAGCCATGGCGAGAGGGATCAATAGGTAACGCCCTGTACAGCTATTTGTATGGATATAGCTCTAGCTAGATATACTTTTATCAACTCACGTGCATTGTTATGTACCAAATTGGGGTTAATTATATCGCGGGGTATCATCACTATGCCGCCCAGGAGAGGCCCAAAATATATACTTCTTCCTTCATAATGTCGAGCTGGAGCTGTAAGCATTTTCACTACTTGCCACATCGACCCCCCCCCCCATCGCACATATTTCTCGAAACCATTTTGAATCATGTAAATATTTAACTGTCAAGTACGTATCTTTGTAAGTACCTCGCTACAAGTATTCACCAATTAATATAAATACCTATGGTGGCTAGGGCAGGGTCGCTACCTATGGAAAAATCATCGGTTTAATAATCAACAGACTGATGTTATACCGATCTACGTTTGACCTGACTCGCTGGTATGCCCTGGAGTTTGACATGATTCCAGTCGGTCCAAGTCGGTGTGCTGGGTCAGTTCCGGTTACCCTGAGCTTTGGGCTAGCGAGATATCTTCTAACCCCTGCCCCCCTGAAGCTATCTCCTGACATAATATTAGGAAAAAATTGGCTCACCACATCCATCCCTATTTTGTCTCTATGCCCCATATGTTCTGAAAATAGTAGACAGGGGTTTTTGTCCTCAGTCATTTGAGTTTACTATCAGTTTGTCGGCGATTTTCTAACTCCTGATTGTGAACAAATCTCCTTCCATAATAGTAGGCAGGTTTATTTATAACCTTTACCCCGTTATTTTCCGATATATATGTTTCATGTGTTCTGAAAATGGTAGGCCTGCAGGGAAGAAATACTACGGGACCCAGAGTAGTGCGAAGCAGTTGCAGAATATGTGGCCCGTGGGCTCGATTGTCTGGTTGCTTTTGTGTTTGAATTTCTGTGTTTCAGTGAATTTAGCACCGGGCGGGGAGGAAGCGGGGCCCTGGGGTGGAAAAATTCCACTAGTCGCTAGTCCGGAGATGCATCCTCCCGTCATAAGCTAGAATAGTTTCAATACGGGTACTGAATTATTAAAATAAAAAATAAAATAAATTGTAGACCGGGGCTTATTAGTATCTGAATAAACACTCGAAATATGATTGTAGTTTGGTTCGAGGTTCTGGTAGTTAGATATATGAGTGGACACCAGAAATACAGGTTGATAAATTGTCTAGCCTTGCACCTTTAAATTTTTGTGGATAGCGCAAACGGCCTATCAATATCAAAGCCAGGAATGTTGGGACTACCACTGCCTTGTTTGTTGTGCTCAATTACTGAGTTTCGTGACCAATAAAAATTTCTGAGCACGAGGAATACGTTCATCTAAACTTTGTCAGTGTGTGTCTGTGCAGTGCTTGCTTGTATATATTTATTGATTGCTTTATACCATTCTAGCAGGTCTGGACTGAGGTAAAAAAAGAAAAGAAAAAGATAGGGTGCGCAGATACTTTCACCAGCATACGGTGCGAACAGCTCCTTATGCAACTCGATCTTCCCTCATCCTGATGCAGATATTTGAGCTAAGATTAGGCCATGATCAGTAGATACATGTCAAAGCTTCCTTGTCTTCTTTTCACTGTCATTGTATATACACTTTCTATATCGGTCTATATAACTATAAATGGTGTAGCACAAGAGTAACACATGTCTGAAGTCCGTCGGGAATCTTTACTACATAACTTCCCTTTCTCTTTTATCGGGGTGCATGTGTTTGGTATGTAACCCGGATACTTCAAGGCCAATCATTGGAGCTGAGCTAATAGGGCCACGGAGGGATGAAGTGTCGTATGCCCATGGGGCACACTATGACGTAGAAGGAATCAATTGATCAATTGATCAAGCTCCCATGCTACGCCCCCTTCTTCCTGCTCCCTATGTATACTCTTCCTCCACCTTTTGTCAGGTTTCAGAAACGATCTTCTCTCCATGCTTTTTTCAAATCGACTTGCCCTTTGCTCCGAGATATCCCTATTCCGGTTAACCATTGGGGAAATAATATCTATATGTGGTTAAGTAAGATGGCTTAATTCTGAACTAGCTCCACTATCCAACTTTGCATCAAGTAGAAACCAACCCGATGGTCTCACTCCCTGAGGGGTAGTCCTGGCGATCACCACACTCGCTCTGTATTTAGTGACAAGGTGGAGGTAGGAGATATCCCTTCCTGACGGCCTACTCCATGTTCCATCAGCTTGCAAGAAGTCAAGGTTACCCACCCCGCCTTATGTCTCTAGGCTCCTGCAAAGCCTCCAGTGTTTGCCGAACCGTGCGATGAATATTCTTTGCCGAATGAGTAGAGCCTGGCTAGGTATTAAGGAATGAAATATGGGATAGTGTCAGCATAGGATCTTATACATATTCCCCATTGGCTCAGATACAAGCTCTAGATAGTAATCAAGAGGTGCAGTGATCGCTTGATGTGTTTCTCGCAAATCTTCCGAGATACGTAGGTTGTCAACGAGACTACCACCATGATTTTCCGATCCTTCCGAATCCGTGCTTGCCGTACCTAGGAGGCTGGCGAAGCATGGTCAGCTGAATAATTTTTCTCGGAAACCAGACTACTTATCTTTCTCCGGTCCTTTGTCAAACCAGTTCCTCTAGGGTTCCTCTCAGCAGACTACAGTTCCTCCTGTACTCAGTTCCACCACCACAGTATGAAAAGCACAGTGCCATTTCATGGATATTCGAGCACTTCGCAGGTTATATTCACTTCAACCTGCGAGACTGGACCCTGACGGCCTGGGCTAGGTACTGGGCTGAACCCTGGGCTTGTGGCTACTGGCAGGATACTGGAACATCTCAGTATACTGGACAGTCAACTGAATACTGCTTGCTGGTGTATCTGGACTGGCGGTATCTATAGAATAACTATCCATAGGAAACTTGATTAGTAGAGGTAAGGAATATACAACAGAATGACATCTAACCAGACCAAGCGACATCGCAGGTAGCCTCGTTTTCTCCCCGCCAAGAGGGCATGCAACTTTGCTTTTGGGGCCTGGCACCAACGAGGCTACCAGTACATCTTGAGTACTTTTTTTTTTTTTTGGAGTCTATATGAATTATGCGGCGCATCTTGAGTACTTATACTACTGCGTGTAATGTCCCCGTTACACACGCCTTGGGCAAGGTCAAATTCAATAATAATGGGTACACAATTGGGAAGCGATTGATATTGGCAAGTAATTGGCAGAACAGCTCCACGATAGACACGACAAATTGTACTAGAAAGGTTGTTTTAAATCGAAAAAAAGAATGAGTCCCGGCACCAGACTCGTACCAGAAAGGTAAGATTTGCGGCGGGGAACACAATGCTATTGTCCTTCAGCTGACATTCACAGCCCCGCCCCGGCCAACAACGTATTAATTACTTCGGTGTAAGTACCATAGAACGACCACAAATTTACTTCAAGCTCCGAAAACACACAGTTAACCTCCGGATTAGCAGCCTCCGGGATGTCCGAACCAGTATCAATAATCGCTTCAGTTGTCGGCCTGGCCACAACCTCCGCTAAGATCGCTGGTATCGCCAAACAGCTCTATGACTCCGGAAAAGATGCACCCACCTCCATCCGTCGTATTAGTGAGGAGATGGACCAGCTAAATCTAATTTTCGGTCAGGTGCAAATGCTGCTAGAAGGCCATGCACGGATAAGACCTAGCAGGAGCAGGTTGACCATGATTCCCCTGCATCATCTGATGACCGTATTATCTGGTTGTGTGCTGGCCTATTCGAGTCTGGATAAGAAGCTCAGTGAGGTAGCTAGTGCGGGTTTGGGAGCACGAGTAAAATGGGCCCTTTGGAAGGAAGCGGAAGCGGGGATAATCGTTGTGGAACTCGAGCGGCATAAATCAAGTCTACACATGATGTTGACGATTCTTCAATGGTAAGTTTCACAGGCCACACCTGGAAGCTTTCGACCCCTGTGCTGAGACCTTTTCTTCTAAAGCAATTCTTCAAACGAGGCTTCACAACAGCTTGCCAGCCTGCACGATTTAGTCGAAAAGATATGGGGGAAAATATCAGAGTCAAACAACGACGTAGCAGTTCAGCTCCGTGAGCTTATCACCCAGCATCCTGATGTATCTGATGACACCAGTGGTGTTGCAACTGCCTCGCCATCCAGTACAACTTCCAACATCATTTCAGACTGCAATGATGCTGATGGTGCCTCCATCAGTAGCACATCCTCGTCTTTGTCCATTCGCACAGTCTGGTCCCTTATCCCATCATGGGGGGAAGAACTCAAAAATTCCAGACCATATAAACGCCTCTGGCGCCGTGGAGTGGACCCGAGCTCTGGCTCAGTTTTCTCTAAAGACAGCAGCGCTACTAAAAGAGAAACCTGGTCACTGTTGTCTGATATGAGTTTGGGACATCTTTCCATCTCGGAAATCTCAGTGCTTGAGCTCCCTGTTTCTCTGTCGGGTTTGTATGATCCGATCCCATACCAGCAATTGACTAGAAATAACCAACCTCGTCGCGGAGTCACTTGGACTTCACGTGGAAGGCTGCATAGAGCAATAGATGCAGGCAATATATTCAGGTTCCGAACATTGCTCAGTTTGGGCGCGGATCCCGAGGAGACAAATGAAGATGGTCCATTACTGGTTTATGCGGCCAAGGTGTCTGGGTCGGCTGCGTTTGCGTTTTGCAAGTTGCTGTTGGATCGAGGTGTGCAAGTTAACGCGAGGGACTCTAGTGGCAACACACCACTATTGTGTGCTTCGCAACGGTACGCTGGTGATGACATATGCCAGCTATTGTTGAATCGGGGCGCCGCCGTTGACGCTGCTGACTCCAACAAGCGCACGCCGCTGTCACATTACGCTGAACGTGGGCACAAGGATGCCTGCAAGTTGTTACTGGGTCGAGGTGCCGCGGTAGACTCTACCGATTCCAATGGCCGCACGCCGCTGTCACATTGTGCTGATTACGGACACGCCGATACCTGCAAGCTGTTATTGGATCGAGGTGCCGCAATAGACTCTACCGATCCCAATGGCCGCACGCCACTGTCGTATTTCGCGGAACGCGGATACACCAACACCTGCAAGTTGTTACTGGATGGAGGTGCCGCGGTAGACTCTACCGATTCCAATGGCCGCACGCCGCTATCATATTGTGCTGAGCGCGGACACGCCGATGCCTGCAAGCTGTTATTGGATCGAGGTGCCGCGGTAGACTCTACCGATTGTAACGGCCGCACGCCGCTGCCATATTGTGCTGAACGCGGACACGCCGGTACCTGCAAGCTGTTATTGGATCGAGGTGCCGCGATAGACTCTACCGATTCCAATGGCCGCACGCCGTTGTCATATTGCGCTGAACGCGGACAAGCCGTTACCTGCAAGCTGTTATTAGGTCGAGGTGCCGTGGTAGACTTAACCGATTCCAATGGCCGTACGCCGCTGTCGTATTGCGCTGAACGCGGATACAGTTATAATACCTGCGAGCTGTTATTGGATCGAGGCGCCGCGGTAGACTCTGCCGATCCCAATGGCCGCACACCGCTGTCGTATTTCGGGGAACACGAACACACCAACACCTGCAAGTTGTTACTGGATCGAGGTGCTGCGATTGAAGCTACCGATTCCAATGGCCGCACACCGCTGTCACATTGTGCTGAACGCGGACACGCCGGTACCTGCAGACTGTTATTGGATCGAGGTGCTGCGATTGACTCTACGGATTCCAATGGCCGCACACCGCTGTCATATTGTGCTGATCTTAGCGAATATTTGTCTGCCTGCGAACTGTTGTTAGACAGGGGTGGAAAGGTTGACATCGCAGATTTCAAGAGTCGCACACCTTTGTCGTATTCTGCTGAACGAGCGGATGTTTCCACCTCCCGGCGTTTATTGAACAGAGGTGCGAAGACTGACTCACCTGACTTAGAGGGCAACACGCCACTATGGTATGCACACAACTGGGGTGAGACAAGTCAGATATATCAGCTATTGTTGGGCTCTAGTCCGCCGTAACCTCCGTGCAAAATTCCCGGTCCGTCCAGATGTTCCTCCCATACCCTCCTCTTCCCCCCCACGCATCCGGAGTCGAGTAGGTGTGCCACGTTCTGAATTTTCCACACCCGCAGAAGGGGTCCTTTGATTTCCCTATGTGATATAACCATGCTCTCATGGGCCCTTTGTCCGTACTCTAGTATTTATATACCTAGTTCAGTGGCATTTATAAGACAACATAGTCGATGAGATTGCAATTGCCCACTACTGGTATACCACTTTCCGCACTCCGATACCTACCTATGATTAATTTACACGTTCGGCAACCAATTTTCTGCTATCACAAGATTAAGGGGTGAGGGGGGAGACGAAGGGGCGGAGGGGACATATCATGTATTTAGCTAGCGTGCTGGCATGGCCCAGGGGTTGGACAATCCAGCCGAGTTTCCACTCGGGGATGCATGCCCTTGTCATATACCATAGTATCAATACGAGTACTGATTTACAAAAAAAAAAAAATTACTGGAGTATACATGAAGTATGTGTGTAACCCAGACTTCCTAGACGTACTTAGAGTGTCCCATTGAGCTGAAACTCGAATCCCAAGCTAGTAAGGTGAATCCAGGGGTTACTAAACACGAGTCTTTCCCAAACTTAAGTATAATTACGTACGTAGTAGGTAAAACGATCTCTAAATTCATGTTATTCTCCTCGCCCCTAGTATGTGCATTTATGCACGGTAACCCCTGTCATCGCCGACAAGTAGCTATATTCTTTCTGCTTCCAGTACGCCGAGAATTAAGTAACACCCAGCACAAAAGAGTAAAAACGCGAATACCTAGTTATTTATGAAGCAGATGCCACTCGTAAACCTTTTGCAAATAACCCTATTGACTATTTGACAAGTTAAAAAGCTAAGTAACGTATGGAGGGGTTTACCCTGAAGCCACCCTACCCCAGTGAGTACAATAGTACTAGTAGCCAGCCTTTTATTCCCCTCGCCCCTCCCCGTTTGTCCTCTGCGCCTGGCTAACTACAGTTATTGTTGACAAAGTATTTTCTACTAGGGTTATCGTAATACCCATTACACGCAACAAGACAAAAGCGAATTGAAGCCGATGGTTATGGTTGCTGTTGGGGACTGAGATGGTGACAGGGAATGGTTTCTACTAATATGTCTCATCGACTACCGTAAAAACTCTCGGACAAGACTGCAGCCTTTTTTATAGTAACGGCGGTTTTGGCAAAAATTACCCCGTGTCTTATTCACGGTTACTTTCTTAATCATAGGTACTTTCTTAGGTGTGGTATCCACTAGAGTGTTTTCATTGCTGACCAAAGAGCATACATCAGCCCGTCAAGTCTAATAGTAGGGATATTAGTTACATCTTTCCTACAACTACGCCAACCACCCTTAAATGTGCTAGCTAGCACCTTCTACAGTCAGCAATACCTTTCTTATTCACGATACAACCCCCAAGCAAATCCGCTCCGACCCTCCTCAGCGTCGTATTGGAAGTTACTTTCTTATACATTGCTACTTTGTTGTCCGAGAGCTTTTACGGTATTTAACAACTTTTTTTAATTATTTTTATTTAGAGTCTGTACGCCGGTTCAACATCATATTATGCGGCGGCCCCGGCGCCCACGGAACAACGGGCAAGAGTTGCAACGTGCCACTTTTGTACCCTTTCGTACTGGAACTGAGCTGCAGCCAATAGGTTGCAGGGTCGAAAATCCTTGACAGAAGTCGCCTGGTCAAGCTGAACAGCGATCCGAACTTGATCCTCGGGGGATTTTGTAGTTCTCAGCTATTTCTGGCAAGGGCCAGATATTCTTGCTCAGCTTCTCTCTCTGTGTCGAATGCTGTAAATTCCGACGTCGGAAACCCACTAGCTGTCGAGATCGACCAAGCGGGCTCGTCCTACACGGTGTTGTCGGTGTATTTAACAACTTGGAAGTTACATGATACGGGGGAGAGAAGGGGGTTACCCTGAACCACCACCCTCCCAAACCAGAGTAAAGAAATCGTGGCAGATAGAGTTCTCCTCCAAGAAACCTTTAGATGGAAATGGAACCTAGTAATTTCGAGTATGAATTATTTGTTCGTCTAGACAATAATTAGGGGGATTTCCTTGGCTTGATATGCTACATGTGAGAGGCAGTCCTCTCTCACCTTGGATATCTTGTGTTCTTACATGTTTGTATTAATGTACATATATGTGTTCTGGGTCGTTCGCGGACATCAGCCGCTCGCAGGCAGCATACCCTCTATGCCGGTCGCGGGATTACTCTATTTGGTAATTGTAATCGAACAAAACATTCTTCTACACTCAAAACTCCCTACGAAATTATTTTTGACCGACTTTGTCCACACCACGTACCCTTCTTTTTAGTCAGAGGGAGGCATAGAATAAGAGGAGAATTCCAGGAAAATTGCCTCAGGTCCTTCGAATGAACATGCTGTTGTCGGTAACAACTCATCATCTTCATCTCTTACGAGGTATGGAATGGAGAGGAGGATGCTGAGTTCATTGCTATTGTAGAAACCTACAATGTTTCCTATGCAACAGGCATTTGAAATTAATTTCTTATCCACCGGGGCCTTGAATCCACCGAGATTCTTATACAAGAGGGCCTTATGGCTCGGCAATCTGGTCCAGTCATCTTGTGCTGAATATTAATGCGCTGTATGAAACTCAGTGAAGTTTAGAACAATAACAATATCTTCTACATCTTATACAGCTTGGTGGCAAAAAGTTTCGTACCCCGTGCATAAAGAGGCTCAATTAGAGTGCATAATCCTCTGCCGATCCGAATTTTGTATGGACAGAGGGGTAAGACATATATGTTAGGGTGCATAATCTCGTACCGATCTTGATTCTGTATGGCCGAAGGGGTAAGACATACATTGCATGCTCCTGTCTCGTTATGCAGGGTACGAAACTTTTTGTCACCTAGCTATAGCACCATTTCTTTTTACATTAGAAAAAACTCTAGTGTTTCCTACTTATAGGATCTGGGTTAGGCGCAAGGCACTACATCCTTAATCGTAGGTGCTTTCTTATATGCGGATTTCTAGGGTACCTTCAATTTCACAATTTCACACCAAATCGAAGCAGATTCTAGACTCATGCAATATTTAGATGCTGTTTTACAGTAGTTACCGTATGTTTTAATACGGGTAATACGCCGATGTACAATATTGGAAATACGGCGGCACCAGAATGAATAGGACGGCAATTGATAAGGAGGATGTCATGGTTTCTTATTTTTCGCGTTATTAAGGGACTGGACCGATAAGGACTTTCTTCTGTTATATAGATGAGCGAGTGGTATATAAGGGGGGTGGATTTCTTACTTCCTGTTGTACCATTAGGCAAACGACTTCTTCTATAGTATACGAATATGTTCTGAGCCGTTGCGGGATTCAGGCCATACCGGTATAGGAAAAGCTCTGCTTGTGCAATCCCTCACTTGCGCAATCCCCCGCTTGCTCAATGCCCTGCCAGCGCTTATACTGAATTCGTACATTGGTGCTGCCCTGACCCAGTATGGCAGTAGGTAGTACATAAACACCCTTCTTCTTGGCATTGGCAGCGACGGTCAGCACATAGGCCTTTGCATTGCAGCGAACCACAGATCCAGCAGAGGCAAGACATGCAACCTCATGAAGCGACTTCGGTTTTTGGCTTTGTGCTTAAGTACCGCATTTGCGTATTCTACTAATCCTTGAGTTAGTGGATGTTGTGGATGTCCATATATTAATGTAATCCCATAAGATTCCATAATACGAAGTACCTCACCCTTAAACCTTTTACCATTATTATACTGAAAAATCTTTAGTGGACCAAATTCTAAGTAGATTAAAACTCTTATCTCCTGGGCAATTAATTTCATGATACTTCTAATTTATACTTGCATAGGTTTTGTTCTTGTCTGCATGGAATAACATATGAATATGTACAATAACATCAAATACATCATGCTCTAAAACCACTCATTACCCACAATTATCTTTTCCGGCCATATAATATAAAGTATTGCTGCGCAGCTTATATTCCGTTAATGCCTTTAATCACAGCTTAATTGCTGATGTATAACCTCTTGGAGCCTTAAGATTTGGATCCTGGAGGTATGCTTTAATTTTGCGATACCTATTACCTATTAGCCACTATATACTATACTGTAAAAAGATTACAGGGAATTACTTCTCTAAGCTCAGTCGAGATTTATTGGTTCTTGTATGTAAATATTCTTCAAACTTGGTACAGCTAGGTGGCAAAAAGAAGTGGACGCTGCATACAAATGCAACGTATGTCATCCACCTAAACCCATATAAAGGTCTCAATATGCAGTGTTTGGGCCTCTTTATGCAAGGGCTATGTCCACTTCTTTTTGCCACCTGACTGTATGAGTAGTACCAAAAAATGTTTTAATTGCACTTGAGGATGGAGCATAACCTAAGAGATGATACTGGTTGAGATCAAGTCCACTATGATCTTCTGTGATAGGCACCGTGGAGTAAGGTGCTGGTAGTAAGTGCTAGTTAAAATTCCCGTGTGTATTGCAACAGGATTGTAGTGCGAGGAATGCTCTTTTAAGCTACTATTGTGTATGCAATATTCTCTTGAATGTTTCTGCTACATAATAACCTTTACTTCGGTATACCTCTATTCAGTATTTTTTTGGACAAAGGTTTACAATACCCATACCGCACATAGTAAATACTGAATATAGGCATGGCCGAGATTGGGACTATTTTGTTAATTAAACATGTAGTCAAAGAGTGAATTAAACATTTGGTCAAAGAGTATACTACATAGATGTATAAAGGGTATAATACAGTTAAATGTTAGCAGCAATACAACCTAAGACCCAAATATGGCCAGCTTACAGAATCTCCTACCTCCACCAGAATTAGGACAGTTATATGTATCATTTGATGCATTGAAGGACAATATCGAGGATTGGTCAATACAGGAAAAATTTCATTTTATTGTGACAGCAAAAGATACATCACGAGTTATATACAAGTGCAAGGATAATACCTGTGATTGGCGGCTTAGAGCAAATAAGCAGGCTAATTATCAGTATCACATTGAGTCCACAACATACCTGTATTGCACTTCTAATATCTCGATCAACTGCTATCTACCAGCACTGGCTCCAACGACATATTCCCCAATACCTTCATATCACCAAGTCTACGCAATTGCAAGCAATTATTGATTGTGTACCTCGACAGTTCGGTGAGATCATTAACAACCAAGTCGCCAAAAAGTTGAAGACATCTATCCTCCAAGATGATATACAATCACATCGGGTCAGTTTTGAAACTATTCCTGCTTGGGTTTCTGCACTTCGAGCCTCAAACCCTACTACCTTATATCCATCTACAACAGAATGTAGAGACTAGTCAGTTTCAGCGGATATTCTTATGTCCAGCTGAGTCCAATTCTTCTTTTCGTTTCTGTCGTGCCTTTATTCCTGTAGATGGTATTTTCATTAAGACTTGGTTCCAACAAATTTTATTGTTAGCCGTTACGTTAGATCCTAACAATAATATTTTGGTTCTTGCATGTGCTGTGGTTGAGAGTGAGAATCGAGATTCCTGACGATATCTTGTTACTCATTTGTTAGCTGCACTTCCTATATTATTTGAACGTCCAACAACATTCATGAGCGATCGAGATAAAGGTCTTATGGATGCAGGAGCTCTTCTCCCAGCATGTATTTGTCGTACATATTGTTGTTTTCACCTTAAAGAGAATTTTACAAACAAATTCTCTCGCACATTAGCAGATTTGTTTTGGAAGATTTCTCGCTCAAATACTCCTTAAATATTCAACCATAACATAGACGCCTTACATCAGATCAACCCTACGGCAGCAGCGTACCTCCGAAATATTCCACCGCAATTTTGGGTTGCTGCCTTTATTCCTGGTCGGCGGTATGGGCAAGATACCTCTAACATTGTGGAACGCATCAATTTTGACTTCAAAGTCCTTCAAGAGCTCCCAATTGTTGATTTACTCCAAGCAATATGGCATAAAGTCATGAATCTTCGGTATGAGCGCCAGCGTCAATCAAATGCATATACCGAGCAATATACACCATACTGTCTATCTAAGTTTAATGCACACCGGATTCCAGCCCAACAATATCAGGTTCAGATTGCTAGTCCTACCGAAGGTCGTATTGCAGAAAATACCCTCTATGGCACTCGCTACCATCATGTCCATCTTTAGACTAAATTATGTACCTGCTATGGATATCAAAGAAATGATATACCTTGTGCACACGCCTTTGCTCTTATATTGCACCTGAACTATCCTTTCCCTCTTGTATTTCTACCACAATTCTGTTCGGTTCAAACCTGGCGAAGTACCTATTCTATCAATTTTCATCCTATTGTACTCGGCCCTCATGTAATTCCCCTGCCTGAGCCCACAGACTCAGAAGAAGAACCCCCATGCCATGCTCCTTGCACTCGGATACCTCGGGGAAGGCCTAAGAAGGAGCGATACCGGCGTGGAGAGGGCCGCCAGCATGCTACCAGAGCACAAGAGCACCTTTGTTCTACATGTGGTCAGCCTGGTCACAACTCGCGCACATGTCGAGTCCCTCACGACTGAGTTTTATTCCTACCTCCATTTGTACTGCTACCACCATTTGTACCACTACTACCATTTGTACCGCTACCTCCATTTGTACTGCTACTTCTATTTGTACCGCTACCTCTATATGTACCACTATATTTATTTGTACCGCTACCTCTATATGTACCACTATATTTATTTATTTATTCACTTCATATTCTCTTATAATTATAGATGTCCTTTCGCACACTCGCGATGGTGCAGGTTGCGATGTGCAGGGGTATTACAAACCCTGTCAATAAGTTGTGGTATTGTAAACCTTTGCATCCCTGTCGTCGTAGCATTGTAAACCTTTGTCCTATTTTTTGGGGATCGGTCGCCTATGTTATCTCCGATGTTCTTTGACCAGATGTTTGTGCTACAAAATAACCTTCATTTCGGGTCTGCCCCGATTTAGTAATTATAATGTGGTGAGTCGCTGTGGTCGCTAGGGTAGAATTAATATCCCTGTCGCTGTGGCATTGACCTTTTAATCCGGCAGCGGCCTGGGCCTTTGCGAGATCCAGGCCATACCAGTATGGACCGGGCTATATCGGTATGGCCCGGAACGGCCCAGAACAAATATACTCTCTATTATCTCTCGAACAAGACAAGCGCTGTAGAACGACTTTTACATCGTAGCCAAGTGGATCGGGGGATGTTATACTCAGATACTCATATGCGGCCCCAATGGGGGGCATGATGAGCCAGCCGGAAACCCTACTGGAGGGGGAAGACAGCAAAAATCAAGGCCTGAACCCCATCAATTGTTAACCAGGTCTGGCATTATTTAACCTTTATCCAACTAAAGACCTCTCACCAGCTACCAACCTTATGGGCCTGGAGAATGACATTCCAGATACTCCGACTGCTAGGCAAACCAAACCACATACTCCGCAAACCACAATTACATTAGCCAATGCCGCTTGCCAGGCATCTACAACTGCTCGTGTTTCTGCCGGGGGGCCCGATGCTTTAAGAATGATCAATCTATTGAATGCGGAGTGTCAACGGACCATGACGGTGGTAACCTCTTAGTTCTGGCTGAATGAACATAAATTGGACTGTTAGAGGAGAAATCGACTTGGAAATATATGGATCTATTGCAGAGCTCCAGCTAGGTATACCCTTATTAATTCTTTTTTTTTATTTTGTAAATCAGTACTCGTAAAGCTTTATCAATTCAAGTATGTTATACACCAAATCGAGGAATTATTTAAATTGCCCGTGAGCGGCACAGTGGGTATACATACCGCCCGCAAGCGGCCCAGAACATATATATGTGCCGATGCAGAAATATTACACAATGATAAAGGGAAGAACAGAAAGCTTTGATATATACGTAGGTAGTCTAAATATGACCACAAGGATGAGGATATGGGGAGATGGGGGAGAAGGATTGAGATGCATAAGAAGCTGCCCTTAAAGTACCTGGGTGAAGTTTTCTATGCACCTTTGTTTCCTTTTTTTGCCTCAGGTTCAACGTAAATGGTTTACCTAGACTACAATGCATAAGGTTGCAATCAATAAATATATATAAAAGGTGTGCAATGCACACTGACACACACCGACATGATTTAGATAGTCGTTGTTCTCGCGCTCAGAGATTTTATTGTTCACCAAACAGGGATAGCTATCGAGTACAACAAACAAGGTGATAGTAAAGCCATAATTCCATCGGCACCCAATAAACTTGCAAGAATATAGGCTGGGTGTCCCACGACGATAGCGCCTGTGAGCGAGACTAAGTTTTTCGAGCCCGAAGTATATCAACATGGCCCCTTCTTGCAGTAGACTATGTCGCCTACCGTCTCAGTCCCGCACCAGCACGGGCCGAATTCAGGACACGTTTTGCCTACCCCACACCTATCCGAGATGCCTTGTCAGAGCTGTTTTTCAAATATGATGGAGGTGCATAACTATGCAAAACAAGAAACACAGTTATATATGAAGACGAAAGATCAACCTACGCGCAACGCTTATATTGTGCACAGTGCATACGAGAGTAACCAGACGGACAATTCTTAGCACAGCCCTTGTTACGCGCTTCGCATCTCATTTTGATATCCACGCCATTAGGGTCGCCATCTTTCCAGCAAGCGGCACAGAGGTCTTCGCAAACCAGCCCATCAACCACCGTTGTGTGGATGAAACTAGCTACGGCAACCATGGCGACCCCTAGAGACAACTTCATCGTGCTGCGAAGCCCAGCGTCAGTTAGGCCAGTACCATTATCGGTGAGGAGAGGTGGTTCTGGGTGTTATGCACTCACGCAACTTCGTGTGGCTTCGTTGATTGCTTTAACTTGTAGTGAGGTGAGGGAGATGTTATATAGGCCTTGATCTTTGGGGAGTGAACGGCTTCAGTACTGTTAGGGAATTCGAATGATACCCCATTTCAGTTGGAACTGTGCCCGCTTTTATAGCATTACCAGAGGCTAAACATTGGTTCAATTTGGAGGGGACATACATGTCGACGGGGGTTGGCTACGGGAAAATATCTAAATTCGGATATAACGGATTCTCGGCCCTCCAGAATACAGACGTTCTTCGCAGTTCTGCAGTCCAGTGTTTGTTCCTAACGTCACAAATGCCCAAAAGTTCATGAACTACACACTCGCAATTCTTCACGGCTGTGCAGTGCCGTGCCAACAAGACTACGCTATGCCCAGGGTCCCCTGATCCGGGAGATGGTCAACCCACGTCGCATATGCGTGTGGTGGACCACGGAATCCGATAACGGTATTGTGCTCATAGACTAGATGACCGGATAACCACGTATAAGATGAAGCTTTTAAAGTCACCAAATTGAAGGTCACCAAAGTACCGGAGGGATTCATATTAGCGGGATTATATCCTCCATCCTCTGAGGATGGTTGAACTTGAACTTGAAATATAGTACAGATTGCTCTCGTTACAAGCATACCTAATACAAGCATATATTGGTTACAAAACAACGAATACCTCCGACATTGTAGTTTCATTGTAAGAATACTCCTATTTTTCAACATACAAATGCACAGGGAAGGCTAAGGTATTTAGTCCGCGGAATTGTCCCAGTCCGTCCACGAGCGAATTGAGTACAGACCGGCTTGTACGCAAATGGACCCAGTTCCTTGATCGGTGGGTCTCGACAATAACAGTTGTTTTGACCCCCAGTCACCCACGCAACTTCAAATTAGCGTGTGGGTTTTCAAGCTGACCACAAGAGAGTTCCATGCACCAAACCGTTTCGAGTTGATGGCAGGAATTACGAGCGATTCTACGCAATCCCAACCATAGAAAACCCTCGACCTTAGCTGAGAAATGAAAGACCAAGTGGGCTGTACTAAGTGAATATAGAACAGATAATAGTCTCCCTATACATGAAGCCATTGCACAGACCCAAGCTAGTGTTTATCGTCAAATAGAAGCCCTGGATCATGATGTCTTTGATACTATTACTGATGTTCATGTATCGATATCCTTATTCCATGAATTCCATAGTGCGTTAATTATTTTATTACGAGATTATGGTTTACAATGGACTTGACAGGGTGAGGCAGCAGAGGTGGTTGTAAGACGGTTGCGATATAGAGAGCAAATTCGAGTTCATCGGCAAGCCCAAGCCCGAATGTGCACTGAACTAATTTTTGTTTTAACGTCTGTACCCACAGTTGAATAATTGCCCTACATGCGTACCCTATGTGCATTTGTTCTTGAACGGACTGCCTCCCTTTGTCGGCCAGGCAGATCAAGAAAGTCCATTCACGAATTCAATTCTGTTCCTGGAACAGAAGGTAACAACGCGGCGGAGTTAGCGTTGGAGTTCAAATCAGTGATATTGAAAACAAGATCTGGCACCTATCTTCCCAACGAGGTCGATGAACTAGAAACCGAGTATCTGATATCCCTCTTCCAATTCCACCTCATGCAGCTATTGAAGCTGAAGAATTGCTTCTCCTCTCACTTCAAGCTGAACCCATGGCTAATGTAACCGAGCTACCAGCAAGGTGTCCTAAAGCGTGTGAAAAATCGGACCGAGACACTTGAAATTCAACGTACGATCACAGACTTTCTGAGACATTTTGCAAACTCCGCCTCCTCCCATCTTCCAGATCTCCCCTCCTGTCCTGTATCTACTCTTCTCTGTCTATTTGTTATTGCACGCATTTCTAGCATTCATTATCCGACTTCGCAACCTTTTCTACCCCCACACTAGCTTAATCCATACTTACCTCTTTCTCTTGATTTAAGAATATATTGGTTACAAGAATGTTTCCCCCGGTCATCTGGTCCGGCGGTTATGCTTGTAACAGAAGTCATCTGTACTATGAAGGAGCTGGTTATCATATTTTTTGAGCTATGGCAATGCATACCTAACGCATGTCTGTGGGGCACGGATACTTTTGCCGAGATACTATATAGATCTGCTGATGAGCCTATACCCTGACAAAAAAGTCGGAATGACATTTTGGTAGCTTACGTAGGGCATAGAAGATCATGTAGAAGGTCATGTGGATAGAACGTGGTGTTCGGGTGATAAGCTCTGTATTCTCTATGGTCATCGTGTGAGCATGGTGTAGAAGAAGAGGAGAAAGTCTATCGTCCAAGCTTTATCCCGAGGCTCTAAACACTAGTCCCGAGTGTAGGTTTCCACATGTGGAAAGTGGAGCGTTACCCAAACCTTCTAGGGCAGTTGGGGGTGAGATAGAGTCCTTCGCATTCCTGGTAAGGGCGCTAGAGGGACGCGTAGTATGCCGTAATCTCGCAGTGTTGACAACAAAGCGGCTCTGCCTTGGAGGGAGCTGGGATGGTTAATGTAAAGATTACGAGGTTATAAGCGGAGGAATCTTGAGAGAGAAATATAGATGTATTCGTCAAGGCTATGTAGAGATCGCTATAGTATGAAGCTATGGTTCTACTGCCTTATCCTCTTATTTTCGCCAGCGAATTCCAGCTCTTTTATCCTTCCCGACATATCCAAATTGTCTCCATTTGGCCACCCTTATTATTCCTATATACGAAATTGTCTCCATCCATACCATGATCGTCAATGCTTATCCCCGTGATCTTGTGCCACAGCGAGAGTATTTTCCTACAGTTGATAGGGTGCCGGTTAGCCGTGGGGGTTGTTGGCACGGCTGTGTCTATGTGGGGCGGATAATGACTGCCGTCTTAAACTATTGCCGTTTATATATATACGCACTTCGGGGAATAATACTCTAAGCGAGGATACCCACACATCCAGGATATACTAATAATAGCATACCCCAATAATGTCTTTGTAAATATCTAAGTACAACTTAATAATGATTAGTCGACCACATGTGAGCATAGCAGTGTTAGTATTTGATAGACTTTCGGTAAGTTAAATATTGTGTATGTAGCCATGATAGCCAACAGAGAAATCTACAACATGAATTGGGATTAAATCTCGGTATGTACCAAACACGATGACCTGTTCTGATGAGGGTAAATGTAGGCATGCAACTTCAGCTTCTTGCCCATTCTACCTACTTTCTCAATCGTCATATTCACTACTACTTACTTCATACGACAACTATCTAACTACAACCACTTCTCGAGGGTTGATCATGATTCAGCCGCTAGTAAACTCCAGCCTACTATATTCAGAACACATGAGACGTAGATAGAGATAAATAGGAGTGAAGGTAATAAATATATATGTTCTGGGCCGCTTGCAGGCGGCATACCCACTGTGCCGCTCACGGACAATTTAAATAATTCCTTGATTGGTGTATCATGTACTTGAATTGATAAAGCTTTACGAGTACGGATCTACAAAAGATAAAAAAGAATTAATAAGGGTATACCTAGCTGGAGCTCTGTAATAGATTGATATATTTCTAAGTCAATTTCTCCTCTAACAGTCTAATTTGTGTTCATTCAGCTAGAACTAAGAGGTTATCACCGACATGATCCGTTGATGCTTTCGCATTCATTAAATTAATCATTCTTACAACTTATTTTCAGCAGAAACACGAGTAGTTGTAGATGCCTGGCGAGCAGCATTGGCTAATGTAATTGTGGTTTACCTAGCAGTCAGAGTATCTGGAATGTCATTCTCCAGGCCCATAAGCTCACAGGCAATTTAAATAATTCCTCGATTTGGTGTACAGCTAGGTGGCAAAAAGTTTCATACCCTGCATAAGCATGCAACAAATGTCTCATCCATTTCCCATACGAAATGAGAAAACATTTGAATTGCCGGAACATGCTTCCCTTGGCCCTGCTAACTCAAATCCCTCAAGTAATTGTTTCATCGCTGCCGCACTTTATACACGCTCTTACTTTGCTTTACACGCTCTCTCGCAGCCGCTGGCTCAATTTACTTGTCAAGCACTCCATGCTCCTATTGGCCTTGGATATTATAGGCTGTATGCATTCCCATTGGCTCTGCTTGTAGATCGATACTCCTAGTGATTCCGGTCGCGCCCCTTATTGGCTTGGATCGGCTATATCTGGGCTCCGATCGAGCTCTTTATTGGCTTGGGCTTCAGTCGCGCTCCTTACCTCCTGTATGTAGGCTCCTGTCGCGCTGCTTGCCTCTTGAGGCTCTACCTACGCGTTTCTATGGCTACTGTATATTCTTCTATAATTATTAGTTTGGTAGGCATGCTCGACGCGCTGTAATAACTTTTATACCTAGGTTCTATTTGCCTCCATAGCTACAGTAGACCTGTTTCTATACATAGGGCGCTCTAGGGTCGCGTCGCCGGTAGGCTCCGCGGTTGAGGGTAACCTTTGCTCTGGTCTGTACTCCAGCCCTTGACTCGTGATCAAGCATTCGCACCTTGTAGGTAGTTGCGTTCCCAATGTACATTGCCTAATCTAGTATAATATATAGAATAATACGAATAAAATAAACACCACTGTACTTTATACTGATATGTAATTTATAATCATATTTTGAGATATTTATAGTATGTACTTTACCTATAAGTATCCTAATAAACATATGTATTCTCTACTCTTGATATGAAACTCAATTTGTACCCTTGCTGCCGTTCTTATGGTCACCGCAAAGTACTCCATATCCTCCATATGAATATATATATTATTGCTATGGAGGTCTTGTGCCATACACTTACAAACGGTCCGAGGCTATGCTCTACATTATCTGAGATGTATAGAATTAATTATCTCAGAAGCTTATAAGAGCAATCGTGAGAAGTGGTATGTAGCGGCGCGACCTGGGCGCGACTTACTCCGGTCGAGGTAATCAAATTCGAAGGAGATCCACTCTAGAAGCGGAGCCTGGAGCGTGACCAGAGCAAAGCTTACCCTGCGAGCCTACCTTATAGCTATAGAGGCAAATAGGGCCTAGGTATAAGAGCTATTGGAGCGCGTCGAAGCAAAAGTTACCCTCAAACGCGGAGCTTCCCGACACCCCCTGCGACGCGACCCTATGTATAGGGGCAAGTCTACTGTAGATATGGAGGTAAGTATAAAAGTTATTACAGCGCGTCGAGCATGCCTACAAAACTAATAATTATAGAAGAATATGCAGTAGCCATAGAAACGCGTAGGTAGAGCCTCAAGAGGCAAGCAGTGCGACAGGAGCCTACATACAGGAGGTAAGGAGCGCGACTGAAGCCTAAGCCAATAAAGAGCTCGATCGGAGCCCAGATCTAGCAGATCCAAGCCAATAAGGGGCGCGACCGGAATCACTAGGAGTATCGATCTACAAGCAGAGCCAATGGGAATGCATACAGCCTATAATATCCAAGGCCAAT
>Ga0307511_10001458_pt1 | contig 24986 bp, 26 predicted proteins | sample 13_EM_MG_FD_200266 | JGI IMG/M metagenome (GOLD analysis project Ga0307511, IMG submission 200266) | Populus trichocarpa ectomycorrhiza microbial communities from riparian zone in the Pacific Northwest, United States - 13_EM | ecosystem: Host-associated > Plants > Roots > Unclassified | place... | reverse complement strand
CCCTCGACGACCAGCGCGGCGAGGTGACGGGCGCGGGTGTGGTCGGACTGGGAGATAGCGGCCTTGGCGTGGCGGCCATCGGGGTGGTCGGCGGGCGGGGTGGGGCGGCGGATGTCCCAGTGCTGCTTGCCGATGGAGTCGAAGCCGATGGTGACGCCGCGGTCCAGGACCCGGCGGACGTAGTCCAGGTCGGAGTGGTTGTCCATGTGTCCGATCACCATCCGGCTCATGGGAACATCTTCGGCGGCGAGCAGGTCGATCTGTTCCAGGGCCATGGTTCCGTGCGTGGTGTGGGTGTTGACCGTGAGACCGGTGGCGTGGTGGGCGCGGGCGGCCGCTCGAAGGCCGCGGCGTTCGTGCGCGGTGATGTGGCCCTCGCTGGTCGGCTGCTCACCGAGGATGCCGGCCCGCACGGATGTCGAGCCGATGCCGGTGGTGGCGTCGTCGACGAACCGCCGAGCCAGGTCCTCGGTGGTGGCCTCGAGCACCCAGGACGGGCTGAACCCGGCCCGGTAGGTCGCGGTGCCGGCGACGACGTTCATGCCGCTGCGCTGGGCGATCCTGGCCAGCAGCACGGAGTTCGCGCCCTGATCGTCACGTCCGGCGTCGCCGTACGGGCTGAGGTCCACGACGGTGCGAAAACCCAGTTCTGGCAGGCCGCGCAGCGCCATGACAGCGGCGTCCACCCGAGCGTCGTCGTAGGACGGCCCGAGCAGGCCGGGGCCGGGCAGCAGGCACAGGAGGTGTCGTGGGTGAGCACCCGGCCGAGGTCGGTGGCGGGCACGTCTCCGGCCACGGTGCGCACGATCGACATGCTTCGACGTTAAGGGCCGGTCGGTTCGGCGACGGCCGAAGGATCAGGAGGCGCTGGGCAGCCTCAGCGCGGCGGTCCACGTGTCGGCCAGGTCCTGGATGGGCAGCCCAAGGGCCTCGCTGAGGCTGGCGACGGTGCCGAACGCGGGCGTCGGCAGGCGGCCGGTCTCGATCTTGCGGAGGGTCTCCGGGGAGATGCCGGCGGCAACGGCCACCTCGCCGAGGGCCCGGTCGCCCCGGGCGACGCGCAGCAGCGCGCCGAGGCGTCGGCCGGCCTCGATCTGTTCGGGGGTGAGCGGGTTGCGGACCACGTCACCAGGATAGGGCTGGTATTTGTATACCGCCACCGGTTAGAGTTGGTATTTAAATACCGAACATGAGAGGTGGCCATGATCGAGCTGAAGTCGCCCGCCGAGATCGAGCGGATGCGGGTCACCGGCGGCTTCGTCGCCCAGGTGCTGGCCGAGCTGGCCAAAGTGGCGGAGCCGGGGGTGAACCTGCTCGACCTGGAGCACCGCACCCGGGAGCTGATCCGGGCCCGCGGCGCGCAGTCGTGCTACTGGGACTACGCCCCGGACTTCGGCAACGGCCCGTTCCGCAACGTGATCTGCCTGTCGGTCAACGACGCGGTGCTGCACGGCCTGCCGCACGACTACGTCCTCGCGGACGGGGACGTGCTGACCATGGACATGGCGGTCTCGATCGACGGCTGGGTCGCGGACTCGGCCCGCACGGTCATCGTCGGCACGCCGGCAGCCGAGGATCTGCAGCTGGTCCGCGCCACCGAGGAGGCCCTGGCGGCGGGCATCGCGGCGGCCCAGGAGGGCAACCGGCTGGGCGACATCTCGGCGGCGATCCAGGCCGTCGCCGACAGCTACGGCTATCCGATCAACAACGAGTTCGGCGGCCACGGTCTCGGCCGCACGATGCACGAGGACCCGCACGTGTCCAACCGCGGCCGCGCCGGCCGGGGCCTGAAGCTGCGGGCCGGCCTGACGCTGGCCCTGGAGCCCTGGTTCGCCCGCACCACCGACCGCATCGTCTTCGACCCCGACGGCTGGACGATCCGCTCGGCCGACGGCTCCCGCACCGCCCACTCCGAGCACACCATCGCCATCACCGAGGACGGCCCGAAGGTGCTCACCGTCCAGTAGCGACTTCCTACTGCCCGATCGTTCGGCGAGCGGGGCCGTTCGCGCTGCGGGGCACGATCGGCACCACGCCGATGGCGCTCAGGACGGCCACGAAGCCGTTCTCGATCTGGGTGGCGGTGCTCGGCCAGTAACCGACCGTCTCGCACATGTACTGGTCGCAGACATCGGGCGGCGGCGGGCCGGCACAGCCAGCGACGACCAGAACAACGGCGCCGGCAAGGGCGGCCTGGCGGAATCGGGACACGGCAGGGCCTTTCACGGGATCGAGACTCCTCGCGCGACGTGGGCGGACCGCGGCGAGCCGGAAGCCACCAGCACCATCACGCCGATGGCCAGCACGATCGCGATCCCGGCCTGGTAGAACCCGGTGATCACACTGGTCAGCGCGCCCACGATCCCCACCACCTCCATGAACACCGCGAGGGCTCGCGCCCACGACCGTCGGGTCAGGAAGGCGGCGGCGAGCGCGACGAGGGCCGCGATCAGGGGATTGACCACGATCACGAACCACACCGAACCCGCGACATCCTGGTTGTGCTCCAGGCGCGAGCTGATCGTCAGCAGTTGCACGACCCAGATCCCGAGCGAGGCCACGGCCTGCGCGAACATGATCACCCGCGCGATCCTGAGCTGTTTGGCGACCACAATCCGCTCCCGTCCCCGATGACTTGCGTGGACGCTAGTCGCGAGCGGCGGGGACCCCTCCCGGATTGTGCGCCGCCGTCACGAGTGCGCGATCGTGGTGCTGTGACGGAAAAGAGCCCGGTATTCCTGGGGCGAGGTGCCGATGTGCCGGTGAAACGCCGCCCGCACGGAGGACGGCGCGCCGAGTCCGGTGAGGCCGCCGATCTGTTCCACGGGCATGGTGGTCGTCTCCAACAGGTCGCGTGCGCGGTCGATGCGCGCGGCGGCCAGCCAGGCCATCGGCGAGGTGCCGGTCTCCGCCCGGAACCGGCGGATGAGGGTCCGCCGGGACACGTGAGCGCGTCTCGCGAGAACGTCGATGGTGAGATCGTCCGCGAGATTGTCGAGCATCCAGTCCCGCAGCGGGCCGAGTTGGCCTCCGCTTGCCTCGGGACGGAGCCGTTCGATGAACTGCGCCTGCCCGCCGGTGCGCCGCGGCGGGGCGACGAGTGCCCGTGCGCGGGCGTTCGCCGCCGCGGGGCCCTGATCGCGGCGGATCAGGTGCAGACAGAGGTCGAGCCCCGCGGTCACGCCGGCGGAGCTGAGGATGTCGCCGTCGTCGACGTACATCCGGTCCAGGAGGACCTCGACCTTCGGGTACTGCCGGCGTAGCTGATCGACGTACTGCCAGTGCGTGGTCGCGGGGCGTCCGTCGAGCAAGCCGGCCGCGGCGAGGGCGAAGGCTCCGACGCAGATGGAGACGAGGCGGGCCCCTTCGGCGTGCGCCGTGCACAACGCGTCCAGGACATCGGGCGGCGGTGGAGTGTCGATGTCCTCGTAGCCCGGGACGATCACGGTGTCGGCGCCGATCAGCGCGTCGAGGCCGGCGGTGGCGGTGGCGGTGAACCCGGCGCTCTGCACCGGCCCGGGTCCACCGTCCGCGCAGACCGCCACCTTGTAGTGCGGATCCGTCGTGAAGACCTGTGTCGCGATCCCGAATTCCAGCGCCGGCACTCCGGGCCGGACAAGGACCGCGACCCGGTGCCGATCCGCCGCCGTCGTCATGGCCCGATCTTAGCGGTCGATGGCACTCGGGTCACTGTTCCACGGTCCGGCCGGCTCCTACGGTTCGATGCGTGAACAACGCACTCGCCCTGCCCTCCGGGCCGCTGGCCGACGCGAGCCTCGCGCTGGCGCGGCAGTCGGAGAGCACCCCGATCGCCGACCACAGCATCCGCAGCTTCCTGTTCGCTCGTCTGGTGGCCGAGCAGGAAGGCTCAGCGCACGACGCGGCCTACGACGAAGACCTGCTGTTCGCCGCCTGCGTGCTGCACGACCTGGGACTGGGCACTCTTGCGGCGGGCAAGGCCCGGTTCGAGGTGGAAGGCGCCGACCTGGCCGCCTCGGTGCTGACCGAGCACGGCGTCGCCGCCGTCGACGTCGACCGCGTCTGGGAGGCGATCGCCCTGCACTCGTCCCTGGGCATCGCCGACCGGCGCGGACTGCTGACCTACCTGACCCACAAGGGTGTTTTCATCGACGGCGGCCGTTTCACCGACATCGACGCCGCGCGGCTGCAGTCGATCTATGCCGTTTATCCCCGGCCCGCCGGTCATCGCTTCCTACAGGACGCGATCGTCGAGCACGCCGCCCGCTCGGAGGCGGCGGCGCCCCCGTACTCGATCGCCGCCGAGCTGCTGCGTCAACGACGGGCCGAGGGGGCGTAGCGAGCGCTCACCGTGCAGTAGCGACTTCCACTGCGTGACAGGCGACGCCGGACTCGGCACCGTCCACAATGGGCAGGTCGACGGTCCGGCACCGCGAGGCGACGGAGTCGGGCAGGCCGGCGGCCAGCAGCGGGCAGCGGGGGTGGAAGCGGCAGCCGGTGGGGACGCGGCTGGGGTCGGGGGTCTCGCCGGCCAGCACGGTGGCGGGGCCCTCGGATTCGGGGAGCACGGAGAGCAGGGCCTTGGTGTACGGATGCGAGGGCGCGGTCAGGACCTGCTCGACGGGTCCACTCTCGACGATCCGCCCGAGGTACATCACGGCGACCCGGTCGGCGATGTTCCACGCCAGCCCCAGATCGTGGGTGACGACCAGGGCCGCCAGCCCGAGCTCGTCCCGCAACCGCAGCAGCAGAGCCAAGATCTCGCCACGGACGGAGGCGTCGAGGGAGGCGACGGGCTCGTCGGCGATCAGGACGCTGGGGTCCAGCGCCAGCGCGCCGGCGATGACCACGCGCTGCCGCTGCCCGCCGGACAGCTCGTGCGGCACGCGGCCGAAGAACCGCTCGGGCGGACGCAAACCGGCCCGCGACAAGGCGTCCGCCACCAGTGCACGCTCGTCGCCGGGAACGCGGTGGATCCGCAGCCCCTCGGCGACTGCCTCGTACACGCTGTGCCGGGGATTCAGGGCGCCGGTGGGATCCTGCAAGACCAGCTGCGCATGCCGCCGGTACTCCCGCAGCCCCCGATTCCCGGTAGGCAGCGGCTTGCCCTCGTACAGCACCCGGCCGGACGTGGGCTGCTGCAACCCCAACAGGGTCCGGGCCAGCGTGGTCTTGCCGCAGCCGGACTCGCCGACCAGGGCGATGATCTCGCCGGCCCGGATGTCCAGCTCCACGCCGTCCACGGCCCGCGCGGCGCCGAAGCGCACCGAGACGTCATCCGCACGCAGCAGAGTCGATTCCCCCTGGGTCACGGTTCGACCTCCAGCAGACAGGCCGACGTCCGGTCCTCACTCACCGGTCGCAGCAGGACATCCGTGCCCGAGCACTCGGGCAGCACGGACGGGCAGCGCGGGTGGAACGGGCAGCCGCCCGGCAGATCGGAAGGATCGGGCGGATCGCCGGCCAGTCCGCGCGGGGACAGTCGGGACGAGGCGTCGCCGATGGTCGGGAACGCCGCCGCCAGCGCCTTCGTGTACGGATGGCGGGGCGCCCGGAGCACGTCCACCGCCTTGCCCTGCTCCACGATCCGGCCCGCGTACATCACGGCCAGCCGCTGGCAGGTGGACGCCAGCACGGACAGGTCGTGGCTGATCATCAGCAGCCCGATGTCCAGCTCGTCGACCAGCCGCGACAGCAGGGTCAGCACCTGGGCCTGCACCATCACGTCCAGCGCGGTGGTCGGCTCGTCGGCGATGATCAGCCCCGGCGAGCAGGCCAGCGCCATCGCGATCATCACCCGCTGCCGCTGCCCGCCGGACAGCTCGTGCGGATAGGCCCGGGCCCGCCGGGCCGGCAGGCCCACCTGCTCCAGCAGCTCGCCGACCCGGTCGTCGACCCGCTCCACGGATCCCTTGCCGTGCAAGCGAATCGGCTCGGCGATCTGGTCGCCGACCCGCCGCACCGGGTTCAGCGCGTGCATCGCGCCCTGGAACACCACCGACGCCTCGGCCCACCGCACGGCGCGCAGCCGGCCCCAGCTCATGTCGGTGACGTTCTCGCCACCCAGCAGGATCTCGCCGCCGATCATGGCGGTGCGCGGCAGCAGCCGCAGCACCGCCATGGCCAACGTGGACTTCCCGCAGCCCGACTCGCCAGCCAGGCCCAGCGTCTGGCCGGCGTCGATGCGCAGGTCCACGCCGCGCACCGCCGGCACCAGGCCGCTGGCCGTCCGATAGTCGACGGTCGCGGACCGCAGTTCCAGCAACGGCTCGCCCATCACCGCTCCCTCAGCCGCGGGTTGAGCACGGCCTCCAATGCCCGGCCACACATCATGAACGCCAGCACCACCACGCCGATCGCCACACCCGGCGGCAGCAGGTACCACCAGGCCCGCGCGGTGACCGCGCCGGTCTGCAGGGCGTTGTGCAGCATCGAGCCCCACGACGGCGAGTTCGGGTCGCCCAGGCCCAGGAACGACAGCGTGGACTCGGTGATGATCGAGTTGGCCACGTTCAGGGTCGTGTTGGCGAACACCAGCGGCGCCACCGCCGGCAGCACGTGCTTGCCGATCACGTGCCAGTGCCCGGCCCCCAGCGCCCACGAGCGCTCGATGTACGGCCGCGACTCCACCGCCAGGGTCTGCGACCGCACCAGCCGGGCGGTCGTCGGCCACGCGGTCGCGCCGATGGCCACGATGATCGACCCGATGCCCGGCGTGAGCACCGTGGAAAGCACGGCCGCCAGCACCAGCGACGGCAGCACCAGGAAGAAGTCGGTCACACGCATCAGCACGGCCTGCGCCCAGCCGCCGAAGTGGGCCATCAGCACGCCGACGATGGTGCCGACACCGACCGACAGCAGCGTGGCGGCCAGGCCCACCAGCAGCGAGATGCGGGAACCCCACAGCAGCAACAGCAGCACCGACCGGCCGCTCTCGTCGGTGCCGAGCAGGAAGCCGTTGCCGGGCGGCTGGAGAATGCCGCCGGTGGCGTGGGTGACGTCCAGACCGGACCGGTCGCTGATCAGCGGGGCCAGCACGGCCAGCAGCACGATCACGGCCAGCACGGCCAGGCCGATCAGCCCGCCGCGGTCGGTGCGGAACTGGGCCCACACCCGGCCGGCGGCGGCGCGGCGGCGCTGCCAGGCGATGGAAGAGGTCATGCGGCACGCACCCTCGGGTCGATCACATGCAGCAGCAGGTCGCCGATCAGGTTCATCACCAGCACCGCGCCGGCCAGCACCAGCAGCAGCCCCTGCAACAGGGTGCCGTCATGGTCGGACAGCGCCTGGTAGAGCAGCAGGCCCAGACCCGGCCACGAGTACACCGTCTCCACGGTGACCGCGCCGCCGACCACGAACCCGAGCTGGATGAACACCAGGGTCACGGTCGGCAGCAGCGCGTTGGGCACAGCGTGCCGGTCGCGCACCAGGTCGTCCCGCAGGCCCTTGGCCCGAGCGGTCGTCAGGTAGTCGGCGTTCATCTCCTCCAGCAGCGAGGAGCGCATCACCAGCAGGTACTGGGCGTACAGCACTGCTACCAGGGTCAGGCAGGGCAGCACCAGGTGGTGCAGCACGTCCAGCGCCTGCGGCAGGAACTCCGGCGGCGTGTCCGGGTCGAGGATGCCCTGGGTGGGGAACCAGGACCCGGCCAGCGCCAGCAGGATCATGCCCAGCCAGAACGTCGGCGCGGACCACAGCGTGAGCGCGAAGCCGGTGGAGAACCGGTCGAAGCCGCTGCCGCGCCGCCAGCCGGCCCGGGTGCCCTGCCACAGCCCGAGCAGGATGGAGATGAGCGTGGCCACCCCGACCAGCAGCACCGTCGGCCACAGCGCCCGCAGGATCAGCTGCGACACCGGCTGCCCGAACCGCAGCGACACGCCGAGGTCCCCATGGGCCAGGCCGACCATGTAGTCCACGAACTGCGCCGGCAGCGGCTTGTCCAGCCCGAACTGGTGGCGCAGCTCGGCGACCTGGGCCGCGCCGAGCGAGGTGTTGCGGGTCAGCAGCCGGATCGGGTCGCCGGGCAGCACCCGGATCAGGAAGAAGCTGAGCACCACGATCACGAACAGGCTGACCACCGCGCCACCGACCTTGCCGAGCACGTACCGCGCGCCACCGGAGCGCGCGGACGGGCTCGGCTCGGCCAGGGCCGGCGTCGCCGCCGGTGAGGTCACGGGCTACTCCCGCTCGTCGGCGCCGGCCCGACGCCGCCGGGACAGCACGAACGCGCCGCCACCCAGCACCACGACGACAACCACCACGATGCCGATGATCAGGCCGGTGTTCGCGCCGCCGCCGCTGGACGCCGAGGCGACCGGCTTGGCCAGCAGGTAGCCGTAGTAGCCGTTCTGGTGCGTGATGGAGCCGCCCTGGGTCGGTTGGAGGCCGAAGCTGGACCAGCGGTCGGAGCGGTAGGCCTCCAGCGCGTTCGGGTAGGCGAACACGATGGAGCTGTCCAGCGAGTACAGCCGGGCCTGCAGGTCCTTGACGTCCTGCTTGCGCTTGGCCGGGTCCAGTTCGGACTTCTGCGCGTCGTACAGCTGGTTGATCTGGCTGTCGCACATGAAGTTCTCGGTGTTGCCGTTGCCGTCGGCGTCGGGCAGGTTGCCGCAGGTCTGCACGGACAGCAGGGCGTCCGGGTCCGGGTTGCCGGTCCAGGCGTTGAGCTGCAGGTCGTACTTGCCGGCGCTGCCGGCGTCGGTGACCGCGTCCGAACTCAGGGCCTGGATGGTCACGCCCAGGCCGATCTGCTTGAGCCAGCCCTGGATGAACTGCGCGGCCGACATCCACTGCGAGTTGCTGTTGTCCACGACCAGCCGCAGGTTGATCGGCTTGCCGCTCTTGTCGGTGCGCACGCCGTCCGCGCCCTTGGGGTAGCCGGCCTCGTCGAGCAGCTTGGCCGCGGCGGTCAGGTCGAACTTCTGGTCCTGGCTGGCGTCCGGGCTCCAGTGCCACTCGCTGAACACCGCCGGCACGAAGCCGCTGCCCGGCTCGGCCAGGCCGCCGTAGGCCTTGTCCACCAGGGTCTTGATGTCCACCGACTCGGCGATGGCCTGCCGGACCTTCGGGTCCTTGAGCACCGGGTTGCCGTCGCCGACCGGCTGGTGGGTGTTGGTCTGCGCCTGGTAGTTGATCAGCAGGTCGTTCTGCCGGCCCTGCCGGGACTTGACCACGGTGACGTTGGGCGTGCTCTGCAGCGCGGTGAACTGGGCCGGGGTCAGGTTGCTGACCACGTCCACGTCGCCGTTCTTCAGGCCCTGCACGGCGGCGTCCACGTTGTCGTAGTGCCGGAACTCCAACTGGTCGTACGCCGGCTTGTCGCCGTAGTAGTCGGGGTTGGCCTTGAGCGTGATCGACTGGCCCTGGGTGAAGTTGGTCAGCGTGAACGGCCCGCTGCCCACCACCGGGTACTGCAGGTTGTCGTACTTGCCGATGTCGGTGACCTTCGACCACACGTGCTCGGGCACGATCGGCACGTCCAGGGCCAGCATGGTGGCCTGGGGCTTCTTGGTCTTGATCTGGACGTCGCTGTCGTCGGTGGCGGTGACGGTGTCGAAGTTGGCCACGAAGTTGCCGTTGGCGGTGGCCGCCGTCTTGTCCGTCATGATCTTGTTGAACGTCCAGGCGACGTCCTTGGCGGTGATCGGCTGGCCGTCCGACCACTTCATGCCCGACCGGATGTGGTAGCTCCAGGTCAGGTTGTCCGAGGACACCGTCCACTTGTCGGCCAGGCCCGGCTGCGGGCTGAAGTCCTGCTGCGAGTAGGAGGTGAGGAACGCGTACATCACCCGCCCGATCTCGGTGTCACCGAGGTGGTAGGCCATGAACGGATTCATCGTCGCGATCGTGCCGGTGACCGCGACCCGCAGCACCTTGGGCTGCTGCGTGTCCTGGGCCTGCGCCACCATCGGCGTGCTCAGGACCGCCAGTCCGGCCGCGAGCAGGCCGATGCCGATCCGTCTGATGCGCATCACGCGCACCTCCCCTTCCCCATGTTTGGCAAGAAGTAACCACCCGGTAAGGCAATGTGTCAACAATTGTCGACAATGGCCGCCAACCCGTAACGTACCGAGCGTGCGAATCCTGATCTCGGCCGACATGGAAGGCGCGACCGGAGTCACGTGGCCGGCGGACGTCGAGCCCGGCACCGAGCAGTGGCAGCGGTTCCGTCGGATGTTCAACGGCGACGTCAACGCCTGCGTGCGCGGGCTGGTCGACGGCGGCGCCGACGACGTGCTGGTGAACGAGGCCCACGACTCCCAGCGCAACCTGCTGCTGGAGGAGCTCGACGAACGGGCCCGGATGCTGACCGGCAAGCACAAGCCGCTGTCGATGATGCAGGGCATCGAGTCCGGTGTGGACGGCGTCGGGGTGGATGGGGTGGTGTTCCTCGGCTACCACACCGGGGCCGGCGCCGAGGGCGTGCTGTCGCACACCTACCTGGGCAACTCCGTGACCGGGGTGTGGCTGGACGGCGTGCGGGCCAGCGAGGGCCGGCTCAACGCGGCCGTCGCCGCCGAGCACGGTGTGCCGGTCCTGCTGGTCACCGGCGACGACAAGACCTGCGCCGACGCCGACGAGTACGCGCCCGAGGCCGGCAAGGCCGCCGTGAAGGAGTGCGTCAGCCGGTACGCCGCAATCTGCCTGCCGCCGGCCCGCAGCGGCCGGCTGATCGAGGAGGCGGCGCGGCTGGCCATGGCCCGGGCCGGCCGGATCGAGCCGGTGGTCTCGGGCCACCACATGGAGGTCGCCTTCGACGCCGCGCACCTGGCCGCGGCGGCCGCGGTCATCCCGACCGTGGAGCGGGTCTCGCTGTTGCGGGTCGGCTACGACGCCCCCAACATGACCGAGGCCATGAAGGCGTTCAAGATCGTGACCAACATCGCCAGCGGCGCGGTCGAGAAGACGTACGGGTGAGGGTGCATGGACGTCGTCGAGCGGTGCGCGCGGCTGATCAGGTTCGACACCACCAACCGGGGTGGCGGGGACAGCGAGGGTGAGCGCGAGGCGGCCGAGTTCGTCGCCGCGCAGCTGTCGTCGGCCGGCGTCGAGCCGACGCTGCTGGAGCGAAAGCCCCGTCGCACCAACGTGATCGCCCGGGTGGCCGGCAGCGACCCGGCGCTGCCGCCGGTGCTGGTGCAGGCCCACCTGGACGTGGTGCCGGCGCAGGCGGCGGACTGGGACGTGCACCCGTTCTCCGGCGAGCTCCGCGACGGCTACCTGTGGGGCCGCGGCGCCGTGGACATGAAGGACATGGTCGCCGGCGTGCTGACCACGGTGGCCGGCTGGCACGCCGAGGGCCGCCAACCGCGCCGGGACGTGGTGCTGGCCTTCGTCGCCGACGAGGAGGACGCCGGCGACTACGGGGCGCACTGGCTGGTGGCCGAGCATCCCGACCTGTTCCGCGACTGCGCGGCGGCGATCGGCGAGTCCGGCGGCCACACCCATCGGGTGAACGGCATCCACTTCTACCCGGTCGGCACGGCCGAGCGCGGCTCCTCGCACCTGCGGCTGACCGCCCGCGGCCGGGCCGGCCACGGCTCCCGCCGCAACGACGAGAACGCCGTGACCCGGCTGGTCGGCGCGGTGCAGCGGCTGGCCGAGCACCAGTGGCCGGTGCGGCTCATCCCGTCCGTGCAGGCCTACATCGAGCGGGTCGGCGAGGCGCTCGGCGTCGAGGTCGATCTGTCCGATGTGGACGGAACCGTCAAGCGGCTGGGCGGCGCGGCCTCGCTGGTGGAGTCGACGATCCGCAACAGCACCACACCGACCGCGCTGACCGCCGGCTACAAGGTCAACGTCATCCCGAGCACCGCCGAGGCGCTGATCGACACCCGCGTGCTGCCCGGTGGCGAGGCGGAGCTGCTGGCGACCGTGGACGAGCTGATCGGGCCGCACGTGACCAGGGAGCTGATCAACCCGCAGCCGGGGGTGCAGGCGCCGGCGGACTCGCCGTGGTTCGACGCGATCGCCGACGCGCTGCGCTGGGCCGATCCGGCGGCCGTGGTGGTGCCGTACTGCCTGGGCGGCGGCACGGACGCCAAGGCCTTCGCCCGGCTGGGCATCCCCGGCTATGGCTTCTCCCCACTCTGGATTCCCGAGGGCTTCGACTACCGCGCGATGGCGCACGGTGTCAACGAGCGGGTCCCGGTCGAGGGACTGCGTTTCGGGGCGAAGGTCCTCGACCGGTTCCTGTCCGCCTGCTAGCTACTGAACCGCGATATCGATCACGGGGCGCTGGGTCGGGTCGAGCCAGGCCATCACGGCCCTGAGGTCGTCGGCCGGGATGGACACGCAGCCCGCGGTCGGCCTGCCGGCCGAGATGTGCAGGAAGAACGCGGAGCCGGCGCCGGGCACCACCGGCGCGCGGTTGTAGTCGATGACCACCGCGTGGTCGTAGACCGGGCCGGCCTTGCCCAGGTCCTCGCCGGCGCCCTCGTTGAACGGGCAGGTGCCGGCGTCGCAGTGGTAGTAGGTGTTGTAGAGCGGCGAGTGCACGTCGGACACCCACCAGTCGCTGTCGCCGACCTGGCGGTACGGCAGCCGGGTGCCGTCGTTGGCCTGCCGGCCGAAGGCCTCGGTCAGCGTCCACACGCCGGCGGGCGTCTTCGACACCGTCTCGCTGGCCTGGCCGATGCCGTCCGAGCCGACGTTGGCGGTGATCGGGCCGCGCACCGCCTTCCACTGGTCCCACAGCAGCCCGGTGCGCTGCCACGCGGTGAACGTCGCGGTCGTCGCGGTCGGGCTGTCGGCCACGACGGTGATCACCTGGGTGGCGTCGCCGTTGTACGGCACGGGCAGCGGCGTGGCGTTCGCGGGGCCGGCGGTCAGCGCCATGGCGGTGGCCGCTGTCGCCAGAACGACGCGGTTGTGCATCGGCGGTGCTCCAGGATCGGGTGCGGGCTGGTCGGCGCGATCGTAGGGGAAGATCAACCCTTTTGCCGCACGGTCACGTTATTTCCGCACCACCAGGTAATTCCCGAGCCACTGGCCGGGGCCGCCCCGGCGGCCCCGGCCAGTGGTGTTGTCAGTGCACCAGTTCGGCGTCCATCTTGCGCAGCGGCGCGGCCAGCGCCGTCCGGCACGGCACCCCCAGCTTGGTGAAGACCCGGGACAGGTGCCCCTCCACCGTCTTCACACTGACCACCAGCTTCTCCGCGATCTGTCGGTTGGTCAGACCGCGCACGGCCAGCTCGGCGACCTCGTGCTCGCGCACGGTGAGGCTGTCCATGCTGCGCACCTGCGGCGCGCGGCGCACCGACAGCCCCAGCTGGGCGTCGACCAGCTCGGCGGCCAGCGCGCGGGCCCCGCAGCTCTCGGCCAGCCGGCGGGCCACGCTCAGCTCCCGCAGCGCCGCGTCGCGCTCCCCCATGCCGATCAGCGCCGCCCCCACGACGGCGTGCGATCGGGCGGCGTAGCCGGGCATGCCGGCGTCGGTGAAGGCCTCGGCCGCCCGGCCGGCGCGGAGCTGCGCCACCTGGAGGTCGTTGCGGGCCAGCGCGACCTGGCCGTTGGCCAGGTGCATGACCGCGGTGTGCCCCCACATCGCCGGCTGCGCGGTCTCGGCCGCGTGCTCCGCCCACAGGGCGGCGCGGGCCGGCCGGCTGCGCGTCAGCTCGACGTTGACCATCGACTCGCAGACCCACGGCCGCAGCACCGGCGCCACCCGGGCCGGGTCGGTCTCCACGCCGGCCACCGCGGCCAGCCGCTGGCAGCCGTCCACGTCGCCCAGGTGCAGCCGCGCCCCCAGCAGCTCCACCAGCAGTCGACGGGACCAGCTGGGGTCCAGCTGGTGCATGGCGCGGGCCGACGCCTGGTCGGCCAGCTGCGAGTCGCCACGCCAGGCGGCCGCCCAGGCCTGCACCGCCAGCGCGGCCGGCAGGTCTTCCCCCTGACTCTGCGAAACGGATTGAACGGCGGTCGCCACCGCGCGCGCCGCGAGTTCCGTGGCCCGGCTCAGCCGGCCCCGGAGCACCTGGTTCCGAGCAGCCCCCGTGCTGCGCTCGGCTGGCCTCGTCTCGTCGTCCACCTTCTCGACCTCCCCATGGTGAACACCCAATGTAAACCAAGATGAATGAGGAGGTGCTCCAGATACATCACAGTCTGCGCTGACGTGCTACCTCATAGAGAACAATGGACGCCGCGTTGGCCGCGTTGAGCGAGCTGGCCGCCCCGCCGATGGGGATGCTCAGCACGTCGTCGCAGGCCGCGCGCCAGGCATTGCTCATACCCGCGGTCTCGTTGCCGACCACCAGCAGCGTCGGCCCGGTCAGATCGTGCCGGTCGACGACCGCTGTGCCGTGCTCATCGGTGCCTATGACGCGAACCGTTACGGGTTGGGCCCGAATCCATTCGAGTGCATTCGCGGCCGAGTCGGCCCGGACCGCCGGCAGCGCGAACAGCGAGCCGGTGCTGGCCCGCACCGCCCGGGGGTCGTAGACGTCGGCGGCGTGCCCGGCGATGATCACGCCGTGGGCGCCGAAGGCGTCGGCCGAGCGGATCACGGAGCCGATGTTGCCGGGGCTGGTCGGCCGGTCGAAGACCACGCCCAGGAAGTCCTCGGGCACCGGGATCCGGTCCAGGTCGTCCGGCGGCAGCGCGGCCACGGCGATCAGCTCCGGCGCGCTGTCCTCGTCCTTCTCCCCCAGCTCGGCCAGCAGATCGGGGGCACAGGCGACCCGAGTCGTCGGCACCGTGTCCAGCAGTTCGGTGGCCCACTTGGACAGCCGTCGGCCGGCCGGGTACAGCAGTGCCGTCAGCGGCCAGCCGTGCTCGACGGCCAGCGTGATGGGCCGGACGCCGTGCACCAGGAACTCGCCGGTGCGCTGCCGCTTGGTCCGGTTGCCGAGCAACGCCTCCCACTGCTGGAACCGGGCGTTGCGGGTCGTCACCCGCAGATCACTCACGCCGGCAACCCTGGCACAGGTTCCCCCGGGTGCCAATTTGCGTGGCCCGCATCTTTGCGTGCCGCGCACTTTTCTGTACGGTGGTCGCCATGGACTACGACGTGGTGATCGCCGGGGCCGGACCGAACGGGCTGATGCTGGCCGCCGAGCTGCGACTGGCCGGGGTCCGGCCGCTGGTGCTGGAACAACTCCCCGAACGGGCGACCGCGCCCAAGGCCAACGGCCTGGCCGGCGTGGTCGCCCGCCTGATTGACGCCCGCGGCCTGTACGAGAAGGTCAGCGGCTGGTCCGCGCCGCCGGCGGCGACGCCGTTCTACATGTTCGGCGGCATGCGGCTGGACCTGCGGGATGTGCCCGACAACCCGATGTACACCGTGCTGGTCCCACAGGTCCGGCTGGAGACGATCCTCGAGGAGCACGCCGTCGGGCTCGGCGCGGAGATCCGTCGCGGCGTCGAGGTCACCGGCTTCGTCGACCATGGCACCCACGTGACCGTGTCCGCCGATCGGGACTATTCGGCGCACTTCCTCGTGGGCTGCGACGGCGGCCGCAGCGCCGTCCGCAAGCTGGCCGGCATCGACTTCCCCGGTGTCACAGACGACGACGTCGTCAGCCGCTCCCTCAACGTCGTCCTGCCCACGGCCGGCGCTCAGGGTCTGCCAGTGGCCGGCCACGGCGACATCCCGCCGTTCTTCTTCCACCGCACCACAACTGGGGTGTTCATCTGGGCCCGGTTCGACGACGCCTGCTCGGTGACGACCATGGAGTGGGGCGCGGTGTCCGACTCCATGGGGCCGGGCGACGACGTGCCGATGACGCTCGACGAGCTGGCCGCCAGCGTGCGGCGGGTGCTCGGCGTGGACGTGCCGATGGAGCTGCCCGTGCTGGACCGGCCGCTGCTCATGCGGCGCAGCAGAGGCCGGAACACCCGCATCGCCTCGCAGTTCCGCGTCGGCCGGGTGCTGCTGGCCGGCGACGCCGCGCACATCCATTCCGGGATCGGTGGACCAGGGCTGAACGCGGGGCTCCAGGACGTCGCCAACCTGGCCTGGAAGCTCGGCGCGACGATCCACGGCTGGGCGCCGGCCGGGCTGCTCGACACGTACCACTCGGAACGGCATCCCGTGGCCGAGCGGGTGGCCATGCAGACCCAGGCCCAGTCCGCGCTGCTCTCGCCCGGGGACAAGGTCACCGCCCTGCGGACCCTGTTCGGCGAGCTGCTGGAGCCGGTGGCCGCGCGGCAGCACGTCGTGGACACCATGTCCGGCAACGACATCCGCTACTTCGCCGGCGACCATCCGCTGGTCGGGGCCCTGGTGCCGGAGCTGACCGTCACCACCACGGCTGGGGTGGCGCGCCTGGCCGAGCTCCGGCGCACCGGACGGCCGCTGCTGCTGGACCTGGCCGGCGGCGGCTCCGTCGCCGACGGCTGGAAGGACCGGGTCGACGTCGTATCCGGGACCTCAGGCGAGCTGCCGGCCCTGCTCATCCGCCCCGACGGCGTCGTCGCCTGGGCCGGGTCCTCCTCCGACGGCCTGGTCGAGGCCCTGGAACGCTGGTTCGGCTCGCCTACGGCTTGAGGTCCGTCGCCGCTCGGAACGAGCCGTCCATGTAGAACGGCGTCGAGCTGTGCTCGTGGGCGATCAGCCAGCCCTGCTCGAACTTCCGCAGCCCGTACGTGGCCCGGTACCACAGCTCGAAGGCGAACCCGGTCCCCTTGGGCGTCGCCGACATCCGGTTCAGCGAGTGCGCCCAGGCCGTCTCACCGTGGGCGTAGATCGACAGCTCGGTGATCTTGAGGTCGACCGGCCCGTCGAAGGTGTCGAACCACCCCTGCTGCCGGGCCACGTCCCGAGCGTCGTCGCCGCTGCGCCCCAACGGCGGCGCCAGGTCGAACTTCACCACGTCGGCCGTGTACCGATCGATCAACCGCTGCGCGTCCCGGTCCTTCATCGCCGCCTCGGCCGCGGTGATGACGTTTCGGATCGCGTCCGTCTCCCGAAAGCTCATGATGGCCTGTCCCCTCTCCTCAACTGCTCGGTCGCCCCGGTGTCGACGCCGCCCACCGGTTTTCGACACGGTCACACGCGGGCTGTGTCCTTGCTGAAGCGCCAGGCCGCGCCGGCGGTGAAGACGACGAGCCAGGCGGCGAGGTTGGCCACCCAGAGCCAGTTGAAAGAGCCGCCGGCCAGGGGGTAGTGCACCAGGCCGTTGAGGCCCCACATCGGGGTGAACGAGGCGGCGGTCCGCAGGGCCGGGGAGAACAGGGACAGCGGCAGGAGGAGGCCGCCGGCGAAGGAGAACAGCATCAGCACGAAGGCGATGACCTGCATGACGTTCTCCGAGGGCATGAGGTAGCCGACGAACAGCCCGAAGGCGGTGAACAGCAGCGAGCCGAGCCAGGCGGCGACGCCGGTGACGATCCACATCCAGACCGGCATCGCGGCCTTGCCGGTGGCCGCGGCGACGAGGTAGACGACGCCGACGGCCGCGGCGGACAACACCACGGAGGTGGCCATCTTGACGGCGATGTAGGCCGCCGGGGCCAGGGGCGTGGTGCGGAGCTGGCGGCTCCAGCCGGCGGCGCGTTCGATGGAGACCATGGCCCCGCCGCTGGTGGTGGCCAGCACGGCGCCGTAGACGGCCATCGACACCAGCACGGATGCGCCGCTGCCGCTGCCGGGGATGGACCCGAACGCCAGGAAGAACACGGTCGGGATGACCATGCTCAGCAGCAGGGTGCGCCGGTTCCGCAGCATGCGGCGGATCTCCAGGCCGATGACGGCGCCGTTGAAGCCGCCCAGCAGCGGGACGTGCCGATCCAGTGCCACGGTCATCGGGTCGCTCCTACGGTCGCGTTGTCGCTGGTCAGAGCCATGAAGGCGTCCTCGAGCCCGGCGGCGGCGAGCTCCAGGTCCCGGGCCGGGGTGAGGTTGAGCAGGTAGCGGGCGACGGTGTCGCTGTCGGTGGCATGGATCAGCACGCTGTCGCCGCGAACCTCCACCGAGTTCACGCCCGGCAGCGTCCGCAGGTACGCCACGTCGGCGCCGGGCCAGGTGGCACGCACGGACCGGCCGGCAGCCAACGCCTTGACCTCGGCGGCGGTGCCGTCGGCGACCACCCGCCCATGCCGGACCAGCACGATCCGGTCGGCGTAGGCGTCGGCCTCCTCCAGGTAGTGGGTGGCGAACAGGATCGTCCGGCCGGCCTGGGCGTCAGCCCGCACCTGGGCCCAGAACTGCCGGCGGGCCGCCACGTCCATGCCCTGGGTGGGCTCGTCGAGGACGAGCAGCGCCGGGTCGGGCAGCAGCGCCATCGCGAACCGAAGCCGCTGCTGCTGCCCGCCCGAGCACTTGCCGACCCGCCGGTTGGCGATCTCGGTGATCCCGGCCCGCGCCATCACCTCGTCCACCGGCCGGTGCGTCGCGAACAGCGCCGCGGTGTAGGCCACGGTCTCCCGCACGGTGAAGTCCTTGAGCAGGCCGCCGGTCTGCATCACCGCCGACACCAGCCCGCGCCGCACCGCCTCGCGCGGCGGCAGCCCGTGCACCCGCACCGATCCGGACGTCGGCGTGGACAGGCCCAGCAGCGTGTCGATGGTCGACGTCTTGCCGGCCCCGTTGGGCCCCAGGAACGCCACCACCTCCCCGGCCGCCACCGTCAGGTCGATGCCGTCCACCGCGGTCACGTCGCCGAACCGCTTGTGCAGCTCCCGCACCTCGATCGCGTTCATGCGAACATCCCCAGTCCTCCTCAAGTGCAACAGTCGGTGGCGAGTAGATTAGCGTCGCTAAAGTTGATGCACAAGGAGGGCCGCATCGGAACATCGAGGGCTGGCGCGTCTGATGTCGAAGACGAGAGCGCCGCTTCGACAGTGCGCCAGTGAGAGGATTTCCGGCGAGGAGGCACGCGTGAGGTACCTGATCCTGATCCACAGCAACCCGCGGTCCCGGGCGTTGTGGGAGACGTTGACCGATGAGCAGCGGATGGAGTTCGGGCGCGGGCACATGGCGCTGGGCGAGGAGATGGACGCCTCGGGGGAACGGGTGGTGTCGCACGGACTGACGGACCCGGGGCTGGCCAAGCGGGTGTGGGTGCAGGACGGCGAGACGGTGACCAGTGACGGGCCGTTCGCCGAGGTGAAGGAGTATCTGGCCGGCTTCTACCTGGTGGACTGCGAGACCGAGGAACAGGCGCTGGCGTGGGCGGCGAAGACGCCGGACGCCCAGTTGGGCGGGCCGGTGGAGGTCCGTCCGATTCTCGACATGAGCACCCTGGATCTGTGAACGTCACGACGGAGGTCGAGGACCTGCTGCGCGCGTTGGCGCCGCAGGTCCTCGGCGTCCTCGTGCGTCGCAACGGCGGCTTCGACACGTGCGAAGACGCGGTGCAGGAGGCTTTGCTGGCCGCGGCCCAGCAGTGGCCGGCCGAGGGCGTGCCGGCCAACCCGACGGGCTGGTTGATCACGGTGGCGCAGCGCCGGCTGACCGAGGTGTGGCGCAGTGAGGCGGCCCGCCGCAGGCGTGAGGAGGCGGTGTTCGCGGCCGACGTGGACGATGCGGAAGTGTCCACTGAGGACGACACGCTGACCCTGCTGACCATGTGTTGCCACCCCTCGCTGACGCGCGGGTCCCAAGTGGCACTGACCCTGCGTGCGGTCGGCGGCCTGACCACGGGTGAGATCGCCCGGGCGCTGCTGGTGCCGGAATCGACCGTGGGGCAACGGATCAGCCGGGCCAAGGCGAAGATCAAGGCCGCTGGGGCGACGTTCGCGCCGCCGCCGGCCGATGAGCACGACGCGCGGGTCACGGCCGTGCTGAGCGTGCTGTACTTGATCTTCAACGAGGGGCACACGACCAGCTCCGGCCAGGCCTTGAACCGCGTCGAGTTGACCGGCGAGGCGATCCGGCTGACCCGGCAGCTGCGCCGGCGAATGCCCGAGGACGGCGAGGTGGCCGGCCTGCTGGCGCTGATGCTGCTCACCGATGCCCGCCGCCCGGCCCGCACCCGGCCCGACGGCACGCTGGTGCCGCTGGCCGAGCAGGACCGCACGCGGTGGGACCGGGCGGCGATCGCCGAGGGCACGGAGCTGATCACCCACGCCCTGGCCACGGCCACCATCGGCCCGTACCAGCTCCAGGCGGCCATCGCCGCCGTGCACGACGAGGCTGCCGGCCCCGAGGACACCGACTGGACCCAGATCCTCGGCCTGTACGAGCTGCTCACCGCGGCCGCGCCCGGGCCGATGGTCACCCTGAACCGGATCGTCGCCGTCGCCATGGTCCGCGGCCCGGCCACCGCCCTGTCCGAGCTCGATCGGGCCGAGCCGACGCTGGGCGGCCACTACCGGGTCGACGCCGTGCGGGCGCACCTGCTCGACCTGGCCGGCGACCACGAGGCCGCCCGCGTCCACTACGAGAAGGCGGCCCGTCGGACGTTGAGCCTGCCCGAGCAGCAGTACCTCACCGCTTGCGCCCGATCGTTGCCCTAAAACCATAAGGCTGGTTGATAAGGTAGCCTTATGGTATGGACGACGAGCTGGACCCCGGCGGTGTCGCCGCCGCTCTACTGGCGAGCATCAGCGTGCTGGTGCGTCGGGTGCGCCAAGTGCCCATCGACGGCGGTCTCTCCGCCCCCGAACGGACCGCGCTGTCCTCCCTGGACCGCTCGGGGCCCACGACCTCCGCGGCCCTGGCCCGGGAAGTGCAGATCACGGCGCAGGCGATGGGGGCGACGTTGGGCGTGCTCCGCGACCGCGGCCTGATCGAGCGCCGCCCGGACCCGGACGACGGCCGGCGCGTGGTCCTGTCGGTGACCGAGGCCGGCGTGCAGGCGCTCAAGGACAAGCGCAACGCCCGGACCGAGCTCCTCGCCCAAGCCCTGACCAGCGGCGAGTTCACGCCGGCCGAACTGGCGCAGCTCGCCGACTCGGCGTCGCTGATGGCTCGGCTGGCGCAGCACATCTGAGGCGGGAAGCAAGCCGATGACCGAAACACCCGACCGCTACAGGTGGACAGCGCTGACCAACACGACCGCCGCGGTGTTCATGTCCGCGCTGGACGGCTCGATCGTGCTGATCGCGCTGCCGGCGATCTTCCGGGGCGTGCACCTGGACCCGCTGGCCCCGGGCAACATCGCCTACCTGCTGTGGATGATCATGGGCTACCGGCTGGTCCAGGCGGTGCTGGTGGTCACCGTGGGCCGGCTGGGCGACATGTTCGGCCGGGTCCGGATCTACAACGCCGGCTTCGCGGTCTTCACCGTGGCCTCGATCCTGCTGTCCTTCGACCCCTTCGACGGCGGCGCCGCCGCGCTGTGGCTGATCGGCTGGCGGCTGCTGCAAGCCGTCGGCGGGTCGATGCTGACCGCCAACTCCGCCGCGATCCTGACCGACGCGTTCCCCAATGAGCAGCGCGGCTTCGCCCTGGGCATCAACCAGGTGGCCGGGCTGGGCGGCATGTTCATCGGCCTGGTGGCCGGCGGCCTGCTCGCGGCCTGGGACTGGCGGGCGGTGTTCTGGGTGAACGTGCCGATCGGCGTGTTCTTCACGGTGTGGGCCTACCGCACCCTGCGTGAGACCTGCGAGCGCGGCGGCGGCCGGATCGACTGGTGGGGCAACATCACCTTCGCGGTGGGCCTGAGCGCGGTCCTGATCGCCGTCACCCTCGGCCTGCAACCCTACGGCGGCCACACCATGGGCTGGACCAACCCGCTGGCCGACGGGCTGATCGTCGGCGGACTGGCACTGCTGGCCGCCTTCGTCGCCATCGAACGGCGGGTCGCCGCGCCGATGATCCAACTGAGCCTGTTCCGCCTGCGGGCCTTCACCTTCGGCAACCTGGCCGGCCTGGCCGTCTCGATCGGCCGCGGCGGCATGCAGTTCGTGCTGATCATCTGGTTGCAGGGGATCTGGCTGCCGCTGCACGGCTACGACTACGGCGACACGCCGCTGTGGGCCGGCATCTTCATGCTGCCGCTGACCGCCGGTTTCCTGGCCGCCGGGCCCGTCTCCGGCTACCTGTCCGACCGGCTCGGCTCCCGGGGCCTGGCCACCGCCGGCGCGGCGCTGTTCGGCGCCAGCTTCCTGGGCCTGACGCTGCTGCCGATCGACTTCAGCTACTGGGTCTTCGCGCTGCTGATCGCGCTCAACGGGATCGCCAGCGGCATGTTCGCCTCCCCCAACTCCTCCTCGATCATGGGCAGCGTGCCGAGCCGGCTGCGCGGCGTCGCCTCCGGCATGCGGGCCACCTTTCAGAACTCCGGCACCGCCGTGTCCATCGGCGTGTTCTTCTCCCTGATGATCGCCGGGCTGCGTCAGCAGGGCGTCCCGGCCGACGTCGCCGCCCAGGTCGGCGGCCTGCCCCCGGTGTCGTCCCTGTTCGCCGCCCAACTCGGCGTCAACCCGATCCAGCACCTGCTCGAGCCCAGCGGCGTCCTGACCCAGCTGACGGCCGCGCGGCAACAGAGCCTGACTGGACGCGAGTTCTTCCCGAACCTGCTATCCGGGCCCTTCCACTCCGGCCTGGTCGCCGTGTTCGCCTTCGGCGCCGTTCTGGCCTTCCTCGCCGCGCTCGCCTCTCTACTGCGCGGCCGCCCCCGAGAATCCGTCCCCACTGGAGAAACGACCATGGCACTGACCACCATCGACCCCACCTCAGCGCTGGTCGTGATCGACCTGCAGAAGGGCCTCGTCTCCGCCCACAGCAGCGACCCGACGGTCACCGCCGTGGTCAAGCAGGCGGCTCAGCTGGCCGCCGAGTTCCGTCGGCACCGCCTGCCCGTGGTCCTGGTCAACGTCACCGGCCGCGCGCCGGGACGTACCGAGGCTCCCGCACGGTCCACTGACCTCGCCTCGCTGCCTGCCGGCTGGGCCGACCTCGTCAGCGAGCTGGACGTGCAGCCGACTGACCATCTGATCACCAAGCGCCGGCGCAGCGCCTTCCACGACACCGGACTCGACACGCTGCTGCGGGACCTGGGCGTCACCCAGATCGTGCTGGCCGGGATCTCGACCAGCGCCGGCGTCGAGTCGACCGCGCGCTCCGCCTCCGACCTCGGCTACCACGTCGTGCTGGCCACCGACGCCATGACCGACCCCGACGCCGAGTCCCACCGCCACAGCGTCGAACGCGTCTTCCCCAGGATCGGTGAGACCGCCACCACCGCCGAGGTCATCGACACCGTGGCGGCCACCCGATGAGCCTGCTCGGCCGACTGCTGGCCAACCGCAGGGCCGGCGACACCCACCTGGCCTGGAACCGGCCCAACCTCGACGGGCCTGAGTCGCTGACCCTCACCAGCCGAGCCTTCAGCGACGGCGGCTCCCTGCCGCTGGAGCAGTGCGCCAAGCCCATCGGCGGCGGCGACGTGTCCCCTGACCTGGCCTGGACCGCCCTGCCGCCCGGCGCCGTGGAGCTTCTCCTGGTCGTCGAGGACATCGACGTCCCCATCGGCAAGCCCGCCGTGCACTGCTTGGCCCTGATCGACCCGGCAGCCGGGCCCCTGGAGCCCGGCGCCCTGGCCGCGAAACAGCCCGGGCCCGGGGTGCAGGTGCTGCGGTCGACCATCGGCCGCGGCTACCACGGCCCCGCGCCGGTCAAGGGGCATGGGCCGCACCGGTACATCTTTCAGCTGTTCGCCCTCGAAAGGCCCGTGGGCAGCACGACGTCCCGGCCCCGCACCCTGCTGCCCACGGTCACCCCGCCCGTCCTCGGGCGCGGCCGCCTGACCGGCGTCTTCGAACGCTGACTACCGCATCGACCGACGCGTGGCCGAGGTGGACACACCAACCAGATTCACGGAGGCTGGGCTTTTTGTGGGCATCGGCTGCCAGCTCGTCGACGGCGCACTCGGCGCGCTAGGCACCCCGGCGGCGGCGATGCCCTCGCGGATCTTCACCCCACAGGTGCTGGCCCCGACCGGGGCGAAGCTGTCCAAGTCGCTGCTGCGCGAGCAGGGCAAAGGCGTCCTGCCCGCCGATGTCGAGTCGTGGATGCTGGACACCACCACCTGGCCTGGCGGCGTCCACAACTACGTCGACTCCCTGGTGTGGCTGGTTGGTGAGCTGCTGACCGACCCGAAGCACTTCTTCCGCTCGTTCACCGTCAAGGAACTGGGACGCCTGATGACCGCCCGACCGACCGCTCTGCCTGTGCGTGCCCACGAGATGGGCATCTACAAGCGCTACTTCGACCTGATCGCGACCGGCCGCAAGACCACGGAGATCCGGGTCAACGACTCCAGCCGCAAGAACATCAAGGTGGGCAATCTGATCCGGTTCCGTTGCCAGGGCGATGAGGTCCTCACCCGGGTCACGAGGGTGGCCCGCTACGCCACCTTCGAGGAGATGTTCGACCACGAGGCGGTCGTCTCGGTCAACCCGCTCGCGACCCGCGAGGACCAGCTGGCCAACATCCGCCAGATCTACCCACCCGAGCGGGAGGCGCTGGGCGTGGTCGCGATCGGCATCGAACTGGTCGACCCGCCACGCCCGGCCTCACCAGCACGCACACACCGTCGACGTCCAGCCCCTGCCGGGTCGTGAGCGACCAGTCGCCCACGACCCGGCAGGGGACGTCAGCGTGAGGGCAGCACCTCCACGTCCGCGCTGGCGACCCGTTCCCGGTCGTTGACCAGCTCCAGGCCCACGACCCGGTCGTCGGAGACGGTGAAGACGAACAGGCCCATGACCTGGCCCCGGTACATCCACACCGCGCCGACGTTGCCGTCGATGAGCGCGGGCAGCGCGCCGCGGGCCTTGCCGGAGAACGCGGTCGCCACGGTGCGGGCCCCGGTCATGCGGGCCGACAGCAGCGGCGCGCCCTTGTCCTGGTTGGCGATCGATCCCGCCACGGTCGTCTCGTCGGCCCGCAGCTCGACGTCCGGATCCAGCAGCTCCAAGAGCGCGTCGAAGTTCCCGTCCCGGGAGGCGGCGAGGAACGCCTCGACGACCCGGCGCTGCCGGTTGAGGTCGGCCCCGGGGCGGTCCGCCCCCTGGACCCGACGCCGCGCGCGGCTGGCCAGCTGCCGGGTGGCGGCCGTGGTGCGGCCGACGATCGGCGCGATCTCGTCGAACGGAACGGCGAACAGGTCGTGCAGCAC
>Ga0307511_10001457_pt1 | contig 25005 bp, 25 predicted proteins | sample 13_EM_MG_FD_200266 | JGI IMG/M metagenome (GOLD analysis project Ga0307511, IMG submission 200266) | Populus trichocarpa ectomycorrhiza microbial communities from riparian zone in the Pacific Northwest, United States - 13_EM | ecosystem: Host-associated > Plants > Roots > Unclassified | place... | reverse complement strand
AAACTATAATGTAGAAATAAATGAAAATACGAGAAAATCAAGTCCTCCAGAGATATATAAATAAAATATACTAGATCAAGCCCTCTTCTGTAGAACTCGAGTATTCAATGTATTATTCAAATCAAGAGCCGATTTTTCTATTTATCGGTAGTGCTCCATAGTCCCGTATTTCTCAATAGTTCCGTATATATGAGATAATTATATTTAAATATTATTGTGGCCATTATATTGATGGGTGGGGCCGGCCCAACCATCTTTAGCGGCCCATTGATGAATGGGCCGTATTGACGTATGGGTCAGAACACTATCCGAGTCCCCCACCCAGAATAACCTATTGAGGCAAAACAGAAGCGCTTGCACTATACTCCAGATTTAAAGCTGCAACTTATGCGTTTATGTACAAATAATAGAGGACGATATATTGAAGAATCTTCCGAGCCTTGCATATTACATGTTATGCGTAGTCTAGTTGTGGTATCTGCCACTGCTGCACGTATGTTAGTTGCACGCTGATGGTTACTAAGGGAGATAGCAACAAGAGATATCCATAGCATTCCAAAACCTCCATTTTTACACTGTGGTGCTTACCGGGGTCTAAGTATTGCCACATGGGTTAAGAGTTGTCATTCTTACATGGGTCCAAAACCTCTCTATTTGCTCACATTGGAGCAAGTTACCCTTGATACCCGGAACATTGTGGGAGCGATTATGCTACACCAGTTATTATTTAGTCTCGACCCAACATTCTATTTACCATAAAACTTATTTAGCAAAATGTACAAGTATCTAGGATGTGCCTGACACTGCTAGAGACTTGAGCGTGTATTTTAAGCTGTGGTCGCTTTGATTTAGCGACCTAGTCATAATATGGCGCATACTTAAAAAGTGAGAGGATTCACATCCGTCAAGGAAACTTTTCGTCATGGCTGGAGACTCGTAGGTGCACCCCACCATAGAGTTGGCCAATGAAGATTACACTATAGTAACAAACGCTACCTAGTGTTGTGACTACTCACTGTCACTGTCGAACTCAAAGCTCTATTCAAGCGTCATTGCTGTCCAAATTCAGTATGATTTTGCCTCCACTAGCAGTAGCCGCATGACATTATAAATAGACTCTCCAAGGGTCATTGCCATTCAAACATTCTGGACTTTTAACCAGACCCCCTCCACCTGCCCTTGCATGTACCGTTTCCTACTAATGAAATTCCGCGAAGGTATTGAAAACATGAGCTAGCAACCATATGACACCATAGCAACATCACCCCATGGTGGATATACATAAATTCCCTACCGACTCCAATCATTGCTTGCGCCGAAGCCACAGAAGCCATCAACGTAAATGCCTCCGCGACCCAAAACAGTAATTGTACATGCTTAGCATCTGCTGACCTGATCACCATAACCATTAACTGGACAATAGTTCCCATATGCACAGCACTGACCAAACTAACTGCAGCCACTCTTTTGGATGCTATGTGCTTGTAAAGTATTATGCACTGAATAGAAACCCAGGACAATGCAAACAATTCCAGCCCAACTGCCGCCCACATCACCCATAACGAGGTACATTCCGGCGTCTTGAACTTGAGGAGCCTACGCAGCTCCGACCTAAAGTACCACGTGACCCAACTTGTCATTAGTAAGATGGATGCACGCGGCCAGGAGTTTCCCGCCCCGCCCATCTTGGGCTTCACTTCCCCACTGAATATTCCACAAGTCTGACCTGTGCCCCACCGTACCCGCCGCCTCCCGTTCCATGAGACTGGAGACCCAGCATCCTTCCAGTTATTGTCGTTGCTGTACGGACGTAATAAACTCAATCCAATGGCGGTAGCGAGGCTCGGGTTCGCCAACCCACTCAATGTAGCGAAGAAGGTGATCGTCATGCCTGAAAAAGTGCTCCAGAACCATGCGTACCTCTGTGACCCAAACACGCCCTCCCCCTCAATCGTAACCGGGCCATCAGCAGAAAGATCAATGATGTAGGAATTAAGAGCGTGCGTATCCGTTGTCTGGTCCCTCGTAGAGGGCGTATCCATATCCGTCCGATTCTGCTGCTTTTTGTGAGGTCGCAAGTCGAAGAAAAAATTGTCATTTTTGCTCTGCCCCTCATAAGCTTGTGTCCACTCCCAGAGCAGCGGTATCAGCGGGTTTACGTCGCGACTGTCCGGGAAATGCTGGACATATATGAGGAGCGACACCAACTGACCAGCGCAGATTGTGTCGTCCAGGAAGCGTGATCCTGGGGCCGCTTCATCCTCTAGTTCCAAATTTGCAGAATTATCCATGTACAAGCGGAGTTTGTCTGTTTTACCCTCCCAATCGCCCTCTGGTACACGTGCCAGCTTGCCTGAATATTCTTTCACCTGCGCCCAGATCATGCCAACGTTGTACTCCTCATAAGATGCCTGAAACAATTTTCCCGACTGCTCAAATGAACGCAACGATCTCCAGTACAGCAAGAACGTATCTGCACCTCGCTGATTTTTTGTCCCATAAGTGGGGTGGAATAATGACACAAAAAGATCTTTTGTCGCTTGGTCGAATTCGAAGTCTGCTGTTGCCGTGAACTTTAGTATAAACTCTAGGTTACACAAAATCGGGCTTTGAAATTTGAGCTGGTATGTCCCATCCTTCCGTATGAATTTCTGCTCATAAGGCTTATCTCCAATGTGATATACCGTTAAAATATCCCATCTCCACACTACCCCAGACTTCATGAAGTGCTCCAAGTCACGTGGATGTCCATTCCATTCTAGGTACGACAACACAAGGCTGGTGACTGATGTGCCGGTATGTTGTGGCCATAGCAATCGTGTGAACTTGGGAAAGGAGGTCATAGACCCAACGAGACATAGAGGGAATGATGTATCGTAGTTACGATGGAGGCCATTCCTGGATGCCAACCACAAACCAACGAGCAGAGTGAGCGCACCGGGCGGCCACATGCCCAATTCCGATGCCGGTTGTTGAGCCCAAGCTACCTCTGCCGACAAGAGAAGCCCAAGAACTGTCAAGGTGAGATATTTGCCAAATGACGGAAGCACTGGCCAGCTAAGTCCAGCGGAGGATATTGATGAAAACATGCTCGAAATTCAAGGAGCAATTGGAAGATCAAGAATCATGGGCTAGAGGTTTGCCTGGGGGGGGCCACCGAGTTGTCGCAGCAAGGGGTTTTCATACACAATGCATCAATGTTGTTTGTCTGGTGAGGCCAACCCTCCAGTTCACCATCGCTGCTGCAAGGTAATTGAGCTGACATCGCTAGTGTAAGGTGTGTGATTCTTAGTCTGGTTGTGTTAAACTTATGGAAGGTGTATTGACTCTCTTCCTACAGATTCTGTTGCAAGAAGCTGCACCCCGCACACCTGTGACGTCAGTTCTTTGGCTTGTGGCTTCTTGAAAACCACCCTCGAATTAAACCCACGTCTATCAGCTGAGTGATTGGCCAGCGAATCTCATACTACATATGTATGAACCTTGTGCTCCTCGAAAATGTGGTATAGGTACCAGACAACCACTCAGGAACAGTAACGGGATATCCCATGCCCAGCCTCGCCAATACACAAATGCGGTAAAGTAGTGCGTAGGACAATTATTGCGGAAAGCGATCATTGGGAGAGCTTTCAAATCCCTAACTACTGTTTGTCAACTGTCTCAGTGGATTTCGGGCACACCACCGACAATTTCCACATAAGCTGGGTATTCCTCTGTCTTTCCTCCCAAAATACAAGAATTGGCAGCGGGCCTAGGCATTTTGTTAATTGATGTGGGATCTCCAGATTGTCAAGTTATGCACACGCTCTCATGTTAGTAGCTATACAGCAGCCCTATCCTTTTTATTTTGGGGTACTCAATCAAACTTGGGTTAGATATTTTACGTAGAGAAAATCTTAGAAGCGTCTTCACGGATATTTTGATGAAGAACATGCTGATGACATTAACAACTCATCATCTTCATCCCAAATGATGAATGGAATGGAGGGTGGGTGCTGAGTCTATTGCATCCTAGAAATCCACGTATAAGAAGCGTTTCATCTGCTATAGCGGAAGGGGGGGTATTTGAAAATTAGTTTCCACCGAGGGTTCTTATCCACCGGGGGCCTTACGATATACGCGGCTTTCTACCATACCTTCAATTCCTCGATTTTAAACAAATTGAAGGAGGTTCTAGACTTATGCAATAGGCTGATGCTGTTTTACAGCGTCGTGGACAGGCCCAAATGGCACAACACTATAACAGACGTCTTTGTACAGTGTAACATGGTTAGAGTAGGGAAGACAGCAAAAAATCACAACCTGAACGCCATCATGTTAACCGGGTATGGCGTACTTGTTAACCTTTACCCAACTAAAGATCTCGAACCAGGTACCGACTTTATGGGCTTGTAGAACGACATTCCAGATACTCCGCTTGCTTGCAAACCACAATTACATTGGCCAATGCTGCTCACCAGATATCTACAACTGCTCATGTTTCTATTTCATGTACCTGCCAAAAACTCCTGCTCTAATCGTTTCTGAGGATGCTTTAAGAATAATCTGAAATGCTCAAATTAAGTGCTGGCAAATCACGCTTGCGGAAGTGCTCAACATGCTTTGAGCCCTCGATCAAGCCTATATTGGCTATGACAGGCCATGAAGTGCAGGTGCTGTGGCTGCAGGTGGGGAGGGGGCTCCCATTGAGGTTGGCCAAAGAGCTGAGGGTAATAGAGGGGCTACCTAGTATTGGGACTGCTGGAGCCTCATAAAACATACGGAGGGGTGTCTAGAGGCCTCAAGAATGTTGCATGAGAATAGCTTGACCATGGCTCGCACAGTGTAGAAAATACCATACCGACTTAGAGGCATAAATGTATGATGTATTTCTAACATTTTGTGATGCATGCAGTACACCCATGAAATTAGCCTATACTCTATGTTTGTAGTAGTAATATAAGGGACCCATAGGGAGCCTATCCACAAGGTGGTACAATGGAGCGTGGTCGGGAGCTAGGAGGTTTACCATAGAGGGGGAGGTTGGGAGTGCTATAGCGAGTTCTCCAAGCGGACTGTCGGTGCGATCATTGGATGCGACCGTAATTGACCTATCAATGTAGTCGTAGACTGATACCCCATGATATAGTGAGTATACACTGAAAGCAATGGTGTCACCAATGTCGATCGTCGCGTGTGTGACGAATACGTTATAGTACAAGTCTTTCTGACTAACAGGCCAACAATCACAATAACCTGCAGACGCCGTCACCTTCAGTTATCCAATGGGCACCTAAAGTAAGAATTTTAGCGTCAGGAGAAAACGAGGCAGCCATATTACCGGATATTTATTTGCTGGGGTTTTTGCTCCAGGCGACGATCACGATTTGTACAAGTCACCACTATGTAGGCACCAGATAAGACAAATAGACCTATTGAATATCCAATTAGGTATACAGTCGCTCTCATGGCATACTTGCATGGTAACACTGCTTTTCTTTCTTTTCTTTGTAGATCACTCGTATTCAAGCGATATGCATCTGCCATCCTGAGTACAAGGATGCACCAACCCAGAGCCGCTGCTGACAGACGTTGCTCCCTACCCCTGACAGACGCTGCTCGCTACCCCTGACTGACGCTGCATTGCATCCAAGCCGATCAGGCAATTAGTGTTGGTCAATAACCTCGTGATAGCACTACAGTAAGTATTGGAGAAAGGACGAGGGCGACGACAGTCATTGGGATACCATCGAGGCATTTTTCGACTTCATGTATGGGGAGTTAGCATAGGTCCGTCCAGACAGAGGGGCCGGGGTTTTTTCTTTTTCATTCGCGCGGGTGTTTACATTTGTATGTTGTATTTAGCGTGGGAGGACCAGATTAACTTGGCACCCCTTGAATCCTCCGGGCTTCCGGGGGCTCATCATGGTCCCCTTAACGGGATCGCATGAGTAATGAAGATGTAAAAATAAAAAAAAAGTATAGGCAGAAGGCTACTGACCAACTTTTGTAACATAAGTCATCATCATCATCATCATCATCATCATCATCATCATCATCATCACCATCATCATCACCATCATCATCACCATCATCATCATTGATATCACCCCACGATGCCACGCATAAGCAGAAGACAGCAGCCCTAAATGCATGCATATAGTCCCCGTGGAAACTATTTACAACCTCCAATACTTCAGCTAGGCAACAGTGACACAGTCGGTCCCAGTCCACCTTTTTTTAGCCTAGTCCACCCAAGCCCTACTATCGTGGTCCGACCGACGGGACTATTGCCAACACTGTCTGCAGGCTAGTCATACTATCCATCACCCTTCAGAGGACTGTCCGAACTACAGATTTTAGCATGGCCGAGGCTGCTTTGTGAGACCTTGCTACCCAAGCTAGCGGTCTAGACCTACAACTCGCTCCATGATACCCAATGACTGGTTGTGCCCACCCACCTGTGTCCCATTGTTCCCGCACTGCAGGCTATCATCATCAGTCTCCAGAGTCCACGTGCATATAATAGCTACACTTTGTCTCAAAATCCCAAGGTCTACGCGTGCACAAAAATACAAAATTGCATTCTGCATGTCATTGTGTTTGTTGAGCCTACCAAGGCGTCTTCGCTAGGGTGCTAGCCAGTTGATACACGAGACGCAATGCCTCGTATTCGCCTCGAGCTCCATCTTATTGGTACCAGCAAAGTTGTATATCCGCCATCACGAGCGTGACGATTGTGGGGCCTGTTTGAGTAAATCACCAGCTAGCCCCACGCGGCTACCCTCATTTGACTGCGCAAATAGGAATTCCTAGCTATAAAGCAGCTGTTGCCATTAACGAGTTTTCACCTCATAATTAACTATTATCAAACCTCCCTATCACTATTCGCTTACTTACTCCTGATGATTGTATTACGACTTGGAAGCCTCCTGGTTGCCGCTTTCGGAGTGGGGATTGTTCTGGGAGCTCCTAGGCCTATCCCAAATACTGGGAGTGGTTGCGCAGCTGTATTATCCCCCACTGACCTCCCGAGGCCGAAGACATAGCCTTAATTACATTGTCAATAGTGCATATACTTACCCTCAGACGCCTTCAACAGGTCCATATATTCTCAGCGCGTGGATCTGGTGAGCCAGGATTAGGGAACGATGGTGTTCTCGGCAAAGAAGGTGCCATGTACACCCTAGCCGTGCTCATCAGGGATAAATCCAAGCAAACCGTCACCCATTCCGGGATCGAGTATCCCGCCAGCGGCAACATTACCCCTAACACAGTATTTACGGCCCCCCCAATGACTGAGTCCGTGCGCGAAGGAGTATTGGCAGTGAAAGCGGCCCTTCAGGACCAAATCAAGAAATGCCCGAACCAAAAGATCGTGCTCCTAGGATATAGTCAGGGAGCACACGTCGTTGGCGATGCTCTGGGCGGCGGCGGTGGGAAATATACCCCAATCGGATATACTCTAGATTTCGGCCCTGACACACCCCCTGTTTCAAGCGACATTGGAGATAAGGGTATGGAGTTCTAATTCCTCACAAGTTTATTGGTGACCAATCATAGCTGACTTAACTTCTACTCCCAGTGGCTGCCATAATTCTATACGGTGACCCCCGGCGACGCGCAAGCGATACTTTCAACAAAGGCACGGCTACCAGAGATGGAGTATTCAAGCGTCCTGAGCACCAGCTCCTCACCGACTATGCCGACAGGATCCAGTCATACTGTGACTCGGGGGATCCATTCTGTAATTACGTTGATGTCCTATTCCCAGTGCACTTCTTATACCCTCTATACAATGAAGATGCAGCTAAGTTCGTGGTGGGCAAGATTGATTTTTAGAAGGGCATAGGGGTTGTGCATGTTCTAATTCATGTACTATTTGTTTGTTATGGTGGTATTTAGGATCTTGTGGGAAGGTTAGGGTGAATATTTATGCAGAGTGCTCCAAATGGATATCAAATTTAGCTGGATAATACTCCAAATGGGTGTAAAAACCACAAATGCTTTCACACGAAAAAAAACCCAAACAGGGTTAGCTGTCGGACTCGCTGTACTTGGCTATTAAAGTCATTGCATGCTGTAATGTACGAGTACTTCTGTCATACATGTACTACGTATGTACAGTATGTATCGCGTGGGATATTTGACATATGCTATAGTGTCTATACGACAATCGACCTGTACGGAGGCCCAGAACAAAGGCCCTTTCCCTTGTATGAGTCAGAATTGCAATACCTACCTGGTGGTGAATCTGAAATCCACAGCGATCTTGGAACCGGAAGTGTGGGAAGAGGCAATCCAGGGGAGAGGCTGTCGATGGACGAGAAAGGGATGGGTGTAGGATGGTATGGAGATTGGTACGTGGTGAAAGGAAGGGAGGGGTTAGGCAGTGTAGTCACGGTGTGGGGCGGAAAGGTAGGGGCGATGAGAGGAGCGCTGGGGGAAGTCTCACCAGACATGAAGGTCCTCACCCTCTCGGACTCGCAAGCAGCCCTTTCGGCAGTGAGAAAGCGGGGAAAACGAGTAGAGCCAGAACAAGCGACCTGAACCAGGTAATAAAAGAGACCTCCAGGCGACAAGCTAATCTGGGGCCAGATGCAGTGAGATTCGGGTGGGTTAAGGCCCATGTTGGAATCCCCGGCAATGAAATGGCAGACCAGATAGCTAAAGAAGGGACAGAAGTGGTAGAACCGGAGAGACCACAGATCACGGAGGGGGGGTTGAAGCAGGCATGGAAGAAGAAGAGAGAAGCGGAGAGCAGGGTGATGGGGGCGGGGATTGGAAGGGTTAATTACGTCTATTGCAGGACCGGCAAAGGCAATCTACAAGCCTGGCGGAACAAGACGGTGGACCCTGGTTGCAGGAAATGTGGAAGATATGCGGAAACCAGGCACGTAGCCCTGGTGTGCACGCATGGGGAGCAGATAGGACGGAAGTGGGGGAGGTGGGAAGACATGGATGGGCGAGGCAGATGGGCGAAGAAGGTGAAGGATGGAGACGGGGAATATACGGTCGGGTGGAAACGTTCTTCTACAATTTTGACTTACGCTGATTTATTTATTTGCTCATTTGTTTGTCGTTTGTTCCCGGGGAGGACCGGAACGGGGCGTGGCGGTGGAGGTTGAAAAATACATTTGGGTTTCTTTTATCTTTCATAGGAAGGACTTTTATGTAGCCCGTTGTTCCATAGATGTACCGAACCTTTTAAGGGGAGGCAACCGCGCCGTCTCATAGCCTTACGGATTCAAAAAAAGAAAAAAAACCTGTTAGAGTCTGGAGTAACCCTGGTAGTGACCCTGGCACATGCATGGATGGGTCGGGACGAGCCGATAAAGTGATCACCTGAAAAGCCCACAACATTGACTAAACATTGAGGACATAAACGTTCAGTACTTATGTATCATTATAGTACATACTGTATGCGACTCTAGTATCTATTGTTCTTCATTCATGGCATCACAAAACCGTATGCTGAGCTCGAGTGGAACGTACAGTACAACTCTCGTGGCTCCCATTGGGGCTCTAGGTCCTTGCTCACCGCTAGCGGCGGTGCATGCGCGCACGCGCATTGACATATTCCTAATGGCAATTGTCATTCGCCCAAAGCAAAGCTCGATATCTATATGTGCTAATTATAATTTGATCAACATTAGGACTGTAACCCCGCTCACAGTCAGCCACATAATATAACTCCCGCGAGGACTCAACCCCCGAACTCATCGAGTACACTCATACGCTAGGCTTGTTGACAACCACATACGGTATTCCATATCGCCATCGAAGTAAAACCCACCGACGGGGACGAAAGCTATGTCAGTTAGAAATTTTGCTGAAGGGGAGGTCGACTCGGCAGCGACTCCACCCACGGTAGAACCTTTGGGGGAAGGCAACGAAACGCATCAAACAATAACGCAATCACCAAAGGCACCACCAGAACCACCGCAAGCCACAGATGAAACTAAGCCGGTGCTGATCTCATCCACGCATGATGATCAGGACACAGTATCTGTTCGTGGAGCTTGGGTTCAAGGTGTCTTGAACGCATGTGGACCACTTGGTATGGGTCCTGGAGACGGTTCTCCAGCGACAGATGGTGGGCAGGATTTGATGACTCCCGGCACTGCAACGGCGATGAGCATGATGAGTCTTGGAAGCTTGAGTACTCCAACCGTGACTGGCGGCGGATGTCCATCTGACGAACCCTCCGAGCCACAATGTAATGAGCACGAGAAAACTGATAGGAATAATCAGACAATTGTTCCTTGTTCCATCAACGGCGACCTACTTCTGCATATTCGATATCAGAGTGATCAAGATGCAACGACCGAAATAAGTGCACCAATTCTGAGTCTCCGGGTGTCTTCAGAAATCCTGCGGATTGCTAGTGACCCTCTGGAATTACTCCTCAATGGCGCTGAGCTTCACCACCTGATTGCCATCCGTAAACCCCGTGTATGGGGATGCAGGGAGAGGAAAGGTACACTTGCCCTTATTCTAAAAACCCCTATTCAATCCGAACAACTTCGGCAAGCAGCATTGATTGTTTTCAACATTATTCATCCGAACAAATATCGGCCGACAGAAGCTCCGACTATGCTACAGATTGCATGGGTAGCCGAACTTGCGTGGGTTTTGGATTGCCTGGACCCCATTACCCCGTGGATAAAGTCATGGGTTGCGGGATGTACGATGGTTGATGCCGACACTCGACTTGTCTCGGCATTACTTTTGGGGTTTGTCATGGGCGATAGTGAAACCTTTGAGCAGGCGTCTCTGCATTGGCTCCTCCGTGGGACAAAGTGTGACTTTGACAAATTCGAAGGATCCAGCTTGGGTGTTTTGGTTGACATTCAAGGCAAGTGGACAGCCACCACAACATTGTAGATTTGGGGTCAGCACACTAACTTGTGTAAACAGATGCACTTCAAGAGAAACGGGAGGAGGCCGCTCAGGGTCTTATTGACATCTTGAATGAGAGTCTTCACTCCTACTGTGGCAATGGCAATCAGGCAGGGAACTTTGACCAAACGTTCGTTCTTGGGGCATTTTTCAGTGCCGTATGCAATTCATCAACTGGCGTTACTATGATACCGCTTTATTCCTCTCCTGGCACTGGTCCTCCGTTTCAGTTACAGTGGCAGCCACAAATGAACGAAGAGAGTATCAACTTTCTACTAGGAAAGGTTGTAGCAATTACGGGCAAATTCAGTGCTCAGTTGCAGCTGCATCGTCAACCCAGGTCTCCTGGATGGGAAAACCCGGTGCCGCCGTTAGCGGCAAAGGTGGTCAGATTGCGAGAGAGCCTGCGAGGTTTGACATTGACAAAATTCCGACAAGGGGTGGAAGAAGTGATGAATACAAGGGCTTGTCTTGGGAATGTGGCGGGAGAAATGGAAGAGGGGTTGCTGCGGCTGAAAAGGTATAGCGTATACGTACCCCCCCCCGTACCCCCGGGTAACAAGCGCGAGGGGTTGCTGCAACCGGGCAAGGTTAGCAGACCTGGGGGTAATAAGCGCAAGGAGTGGCTACAAGCGATAGTGGACAAACCCATGGTGTGCGCGCTGTTTATTTTCTTTGCACTAATGCTCATAATCTCAGCTGGGAAGTGTAACCAGCGCTAGAGGAGATAGCATAATCTTCTCTCCTGCGTGATCAAATTCTTAGTAGAACATATATCCACAATTAAGTAATTCACTTCAAGCGAGAGTGTTGACAATTCCGATCCACAGAGCTGCTTACCCAAGCTGATCATACTAAACAAAAGCCTAGGTATGTGACAACTGCAAAATTTCGATTGACCCTCCTAACGAAGTTTCCAGTTACGCCTTATTAGCAGCTCTATATCACTATCGAGGATTATTGCTTGCAGAGATTGATGGAAGAGCTTATAGGGTTAGTCAAGTCCAGCATACAAGCCACTCCACACCCTCCTTAGTTATAATCCAGTTCCGCTGGCTAAGATTCTTTCGACTATTGGAAGCCATTGATTACTTCAGGGAGATGTCGCAATGATTAATTGAGTGTTCGGTTGCAAGCTATTCGGAAGATCATTGTGTATCCGTAGGTAGTCAATCCAGTAATGACCCTGGCCAATCATGGCGCTGCCAAGGAGCTGCATAGCTTGAGTTCCCACATATACCATCACCCAGGTTTTTAGTCATATCAACCTCATGATCACATGATCCCGATATCAAAAACCCATGCAGATCATCAATGCATGCAATATGAGGTGATATCAGTAGGAGAACTTTAGCTCCACTGTTGTTACCATCTGATAACACAGTACCGTACTCATACAACAATTACTCGAAGGGATCCGAATTCGAAATCAAACTTAGTCCTCAATCAAGGACATTCTCATTAGGATTGGGTGGGTCTTGATCGCTTTGCACAGCCCGATATAGCTAGATGGCAAAAAGTTTCGTACCCCGTGCATAAAGAGGCTTAATTAGAGTGCATAATCCAGTGCCGATCTCGATTCTGTATGGCCGAAGTAGTAAGACATACGGATACATTGCATGCTTTTGTCTCGTTATGCAGGGTACGAAACATTTTGCCACCTAGCTGTATATACAAGTGCCAGGGAGAGCACCAAGGATACATGTGATCTTTTATCCAGATATGTATGCACCAGATGGTCAACTGACGGAATAGTGAGCATGATATCGGATTGTTTACAGTCCATGTTACGCTGGATATATTCTCCTCCTGATTCTGGACAAATCTATAGGTATGAAACTACAAGGGCCCTAGCATTTCACTCTAAAGAAGCAAAACAAATTCTCAAAGACAAGAATGTATTTCCGCGGGAAGGCTTTCTTTGACTATAGTGCCAGATCCCTCTAGAGGAGAAAGCAACAAGTGGTGTTTTTTTCCAAGTGGTCTTTTGCAATGGAAGAAGTACCGTCATTTTGTCCGATGTTATCACAGACCATATGGGGGAAAAGACATTAATTGCGTTAGGTATAGCACCAAGGCCTGCCGTAAATTATTAGAAACTCGGATATTACTACATTTGTGCAGCACTTGAATACGATCACTTGAGAAGCCGCTTATACGCATACCATTTATAGGTACTTAAGTATTACTTTCTCCCAGAGACAGATATATCAAGAGAACTCGCAGCCGCAGGTACATACTAAAAGGTTTCTCCGAGTTTCTCAGGTACCTGTACAGACTTGCAATACCTAGTAGGTATTGGATGTTACCGTCTGGAGTAATCCTGGTCGGCGCCGCACTACCATGGGACCAGTCAATGCATCAGGAAGTTCATCTAAAGTACATTGAAACTGCTAACAATCTTGCAGATGCATTTGCCAAGCCTCTTGATACTGCAAAACACTTTGTGCGCATCCTACAACTCTCTGAGTGTGTACATCCACCAACCCTGAGTTACCCTGTACTTGCTATTTCATCGAGTAATTACCTCTTCATGTCTGGCCCTCTACTTTACTTATTCGTTCTGGGTCTCTTGATTTATAATGTCATAATTCTATTAGATTCTCTCATGGCGTTCGATGTTCATGCAGTTCGCTTACGGTGCGTCAATTTCCTGCTTGTTCCTTTTTCGTGGCTCTGATTAGCACTTAAATCACAGGATCCCCTGCTCGCTGTTATTTTGAATCCTCGTGTACATATACAGCTCGCTCTGCTCCCTATTTCGCCACTCTTAATATAAGAAAGCCTTCACTCATACAGCCCACTGCGCACATTACCATCTCTTCCGTAGACTTCTTTGCCCCCTCTACTGCAACGTCCGCTCTACTACCTGCACTGCCTATTGCACTATTCCGCTGCCTAACAGGTATCTCCAAACACTCTGCTACGCCCCCCACAGATCAAAATAAATATATACATAGAAATTCTAACTTGAAGCGAAAGGTTGTTCTGTATTTCTCCCCTTTTCTATCCGCCCACTTACTTGAGGCGTAGGACGATGGCTACATCACTTTCTACAAAGGGAGGCGATATGGCTATGGACCAGGACGACCCACGAGGCTCATTGTCGACCGTGGGCGCACCTCCCTCCTCTGGCACCTGGTTGACCGTCGCACAAGCAAACCGGAACTGTGCCGACATGGGATGTGAGAAACTTGTGTTAGCGCTGCAATTCCGGGACGCTGGGCTGGATGATACCGCCTTTGATATGCTAGAGTATGCCGAATTTGAGGCACAACAAAATTCAGCAGCGCATATACGGAGATATTCAGCACTGCCGGATCTCGCGAAGGCTTGCATTGATTATTTAGTTCAACATGAGTGCGACTTTGGAACTGCGTTCTCTTTATTCCTTCTGGGTGAGCTTGATCAGTGGAAGCAAAAGGATATCTGGGACCTGAGCAAGTATAATCCCACTCTTTGCAACATGAACGGCCAGCCTCAAGGTCACTACCTGCAGGAGGATTCGACTGGATCAACTTTCATTAAAGACCCATTGACTGTGTATCCCCGTAGGATATGGGATCTCCGAAGCCATAGGGTGATCCCCTTCGAATGGTACATGAATATTGGTGTGATCTCCCCCGTATACGGCGAATTCGAACTCCAAGAAGGAAGAAATACGGGGATTGTCGCAATCTCACACAGTTGGACTAATGATATGAAGGGCGTCCTTACCCCGGTGAACAGAGAGGAGTGGCCTGTGCCATTGCCTGCTGGTATTACACTAGAGAGACTTCGAGAACAGCTGTGGGAGCAAGGAGCACGGTATTGCTGGCTGGATGTACTTTGTTTGCGGCAACAGAGTGATGATACAGATAAAGAGAAGTTGCGGACAGAGGAGTGGAAGATTGATGTCCCAACAATTGGAAACGTATATAAACATGCGGAGAAGTTGGTTAGGTACTTCAATGGACTCGGGAGGCCCTTTCAACCATTGGGATGGGAGGATAATCGACATTGGTTGAAGCGGGCTTGGACACTACAGGAGATGATTCCGGAGGAGGATACAGTGACGGGTGGAGTCATCAAGGACCAAAACCCGCTGGAATCAAAGGTATGCATTAGTCTCGAGCTTGCAGTACCGGGAATATTTTTAACTCCTGCTACATAGATAGGGAATGGCAATGAGACACTCAGGGAGGTAATTGACAACCTTGCTCGGACGATAGGCCGACATGAAGATTTTGCGTCCCCACCGAACATACTGCGGTTGGTGGAGGAAATGAAACGGCGGTCCGCAACAAAAGACCTCGACAAGATAGGGGGCATCATGTATTTGCTTCTGACAGGCCAACACCAGGGGCAACTATTACCAATATACGATCAAAACTCATCGCCTGAGACCGCATGGGGACGTGCAATTGGAACAATGGTTCAGGCCTCCATGGAAGAGGGTGTTGATGGCATGATTGATACGAATGCAGCAGTATGGTCACTTCTCACACAGTACCCGTATCCATCTGCAGGCCATTGGTTCCCCAGCTGGAACCAAGCTATCAAGTTCCCAGAAGAGGTGCTTCGCGAAGAACAAATTGACCCCGGTACTGCCCACTCGAACACGTGCCTACGGTTTTCAGGGGGCAGTTGGTTCGAGATTTACAGGAACTGCCATGTGATTCCTACAGGAAGCGGGGCTGGGCAAAAGACGTTGGTTTATGGGAATAGTAACAGCAAGGAACTAGAAGACCGCCTAGCTATCTCTGCATCCGGTGCAATGATAGAGAATGGGCAGTATTTGGTGATTTCCATGAGCATGGATGGAGCCTACAATGAGGGTGATGGATCACAGTATCTGGTTGTATGCAGGGAAACATCAGAGCTTGAAGGAGTCGAAGGCACATATGTTATCAGGGCTCGGAAGGTCGGGGTGCTAGCGATAACCCCCACTGAGTTAAAATTATTGGAGGCTTCTGAGGACTTTGATGGTACCATCGATGACAATATTAAGTTTTCCATTGAGTAGGGCCGGATATTTATATGTCCATGGATCTCGCCTCCGGTGGCGCAATGTGCGGATGTGGCAGGGTTTTGATGATAGCTATATTGATATGGCTTATGCGTTTGTTTGCTTGCTTGTACTGTGATGGGTTTCGCTTATGTTGTCACTAGAATGGGAGTGGACAATGCTACTGCTCTTAGTGCGTGGTGCCTTTACTCGTAGTTCATTCCTCATATCCATGTGCAGTGAATCCCTCTTATGCATGTCACCTCTTGTAATACCTTACCCGGCAGGTCATCACCCATATCTTTCTATACATCCGTTACCTCTCAGAGCTTCACTCATGTGGTCTTATTGTTCCGTATGCTTCCCGTCATCTTGGCGGTCTTGTCATGTTTCAAGCCTTGATTGTCCACCAGCTCTCTCGCAGGTGTCGCTACCCAGGTTCAGGTTAGGTTGCCCTCTCGGAAGGCTCAGGTCTCGTTTGTCTTTTCGGACGTCTTGCATTCTTGTCTTTAGATCGTCACCAGCACAGTTTTTTAGTAGCAGCAGCTCAGTCACATCATTTGATAGAGAATATATAGGTAGAGAACGTAGGAACAGAATAAATGTAGAGGATAAAGCTCATAACCAGTGTAGTTGCTAGCAGCAAATGGTGCCTAGAGGGCATTGGCCAGCAAGCACCCAAGCACAAACACAAGTGGCAGATAGGATCACAGTGTGAGCACCAGGATATACAAGAGATGGATTAAAGACAAATGTCCTGGAGAGTAAATGCTGGTTGCCATGGCAACCATTGCCGAATGACCAAATCCGGCCTAGTCTACAGCTTGGTGGCAGAATTTCTCCTACCCTGCATAAAGAGGTCAGAGCATACAGCGAATGTCTTACTCCTCCGCCATACAAAATTGAGGCCGATGCGACATATATGCAGCGTTTAGGTCACCCTATGCAGCAGGGGTACGAGAAATTTGGCCACCAAGCTGTATATCCACCGTTATAGCTCATTCCGGGTATTCCCCTATACCCCACGGTTTTGTACCAGAGGCGTACCTAGCAGGCTGCGATATTGGTGATTTCAATACTTTGATTGATCATGATAGCTGGTTACTGCATGCCAGCTGGTAAGTAGGTACATACATACTGTATGGTGCCCGTTGTATGAATGAGTAGAATTGGATCCCGGTCAGCGGCGCGGCCCGCATGCAGTGTGCATTCCCCGTCACACGGATCGAACCCCACTCGTTAGAGTTACTAACCCAAATCGTGTGACAGGAGCAAGGCTGGGTTAGCAGCAAGCCTATTACGTATACCCTAGGGAGCGCTGCTGGCGAGGTAAACTTAGAAAGCCTATCGGAACGATCGTTAGCAGAGCCAATAGGAGCTGTCAAGCGCTTAAAAGTCGATAGAGCCTGCGGCTGTGCTCGTAAAAGAAAAGATCAGAATGCATATTTGCCAATTTGCGTGGCAGCAGTAGCTGTTCTGAACCTAGCTTCCATACCTGACCTGAGTAACTAGTTGGGAGATTTGGAGTCTGTTATTCCAGTGGCATTTCCAAGGTTTTCTCACCGGGATCCGCAGGAATCGGCGAGAACCCAGCCCCTGAACAACTTATCTACTTACCTCGCTGACATCTACGTATTCTACAACACCATCTAATTAACACTCGCTGAGGAGGACGAAAATTTGCCTATCACTTGTTACTTATAATTACCGGTATAGCCATGTCAGTCAAAAGCTTTACTGAAGAGGGGGTCGGCTCGGCCGCGAGTCCTCCTACGGTGGGAATAGACAAAGAAACGCATCAAACAATAACGCATCCACCAGAGGCAGCACCAGAATCACCACAAGCCATGGATGAAAATCAACCGGTAGCGACCTCGTGCACACAAGATGATCAAGACACAGTATCTGTTCGTGGGGCTTGGGTCCTGGGTGTCAAAATGGCATTAGGTCCCCTTGGTATTGGCCCTGGGGACGGTTCGACAACGACAGATGGTGGGAAAAGTTTGATGACTCCCGACACCGCAGCGGCGATGAGTATGAGACTTGGAAGCTTAAGTGCCCCAACCGTGACTGGTGGTGGATGTCCATCCGATGAACCCTCCGAGTCACAACGTGGACGTGATGAGCACGAGAGAAGTAATGAGAACAATGAGACTATTGTTTCTTGTTCCGACGTCGACGCTGATTTACTTTTGCAGATTCGATATCAGAATGATCAAGATGCAACGACCGAAACAAGTACACCAATTTTGAGTCTCCGAGTGTCTTCGACAGTCCTGCGGATGGCTAGTCCTCCTCTCAGATTACTCCTCGATGCACCCCCCGTCAGCAGGTCTCGCACTCCCGCCGGACTTCATCATTTGATTGCTATTCATGAACCCCGTGTATGGGGCCGTAGGGAGGGTAGAGGTACGGTAGCCCTTATTCTGAGGGCACCTACTCAATCCGAACAACTTCGGCAAGCAGCATTGATTGTTTTCAATATTCTTCATCTGAACAAAAGCTATCTCCCGGCAGAAACTCCGAGTATGCTACAGATCGCATGGGTAGCCGAGCTTGCGTGGGTTTTGGGTTGTCTGAGCCCCATTGTCCCGTGGATACAGTCATGGGTTGCGGGATGCCCGGCGATTGACGCCGACACTCGGCTGGTCTCGGCATTGTTTTTGGGATTTGTCATGGGTGATAGTGAAACTTTTGAGCAAGCTTCATTGCATTGGGTTCTCCGTGGGAAAAAGAGTGATTTCGACAAATTCGAAGAATCCAGCTTGGGTGTTATGATTGTCATTCAAGGCAAGTGAACAGCCACCACATGTGCACAGCAGTGCGGATTTGGTGTTAGTACACTAACTTGTGTATATGGCAGATGCGCTTCAAACGAAACGACAGGAGGCTGCTCAGGGCCTTGTTGACATTTTGAATGAGAGTCTTCACAGCTACTGTGGCCGTGGCAAGTTGCGAGGGAACTTTGATCAAACGTTCATTCTCGGGGCACTTTTTAGTGCGTTGTGCGATTCATCTACCGGGGTTACCATTGCACCCATGCATGGTCCAGCCCTCCCCACTGGTCCACCGGGTCCGTTTCGATTACAATGGCAACCACAGATGAACGAACAAAGTATCAATTCCCTTCTGGGAAAACTTGTCGCAATTACGGAGGCATTCAATGTTGAGTTACAGCTGCATCGTCGGGACCTTTCCTCACTATGGCAAAACCCTGTGCCTCCATTAGTGGTGCAAGTGGTGACACTACGAGAGAACCTGCGGGGGCTGAGCTTGGGAGACTACCGACCGGAGGTGGCAGAAGTAATGGATGTGAGATCCTGTCTGGGAAATGTGGCGACGGAGACCGAGAGGGAATTGCAGAAACTGAGAGGTTACAGCGCATCCGTGAATGGCGACTTGAAGTGGACATGGCGTATGATGTTTTATTATCTCGCTTGTTTTCAGCTAGTCTTGACATTGTTGGAAATACTTGCTGAAGGTCGCTGGTTGCGGCCAGTTGGCTTGTTGGGCTTATTGTGTGCATTGATCGTGGGAGAAAGGGTAAAGTGGGATTTTTTGGCCCGAATCTATACCCGCAATCGGCTTACCCCCACGGCGGGGTCCCCATGGGCCCCGCGATGGAATTATGCCTTTGGAACAACAGGCTCAAGGGTGAAGAGGCAGGGATACTCAAATTGGGTAAAAGGTTAAGGACGAAGAATATAGCGTCGAATGTTTTAGCTACACAGACAAGTAGAATGGGATGTTGATGGGCTTTTTCCCATATTGAACTTTAAAATTCAATTTATGTCAAGCTGCAAAGAGCAGCTTTCCATTTACATATTTTCAGAACCGGTACTTATGATAGTCTCTTTGCCGTAGGGTCGAGTCGCAGCTTTTGAGCTCTCCCAGTAGATCTTGTGACGTCGACTGACACCAGTCATGATTGTAGATTTATTACGCTACGATAACTTTGTTCACAGTCCTGTCCGCAGCGGATTACATAAGTCTGATGGTAGCAGTGGATTGGTCAATGTCAAGGAGCCGTTCTTAGAGCGGCACAAAGCAACGGCTGCTACAACCAAACAAACAACGATGTTCAAGAGCGGCAATGAAATGAAACCATCGACTATGGAGTACGCACATGCATGTGTATGTCACCACAGGGACATTGCGTATACCACTGACATAGCAGTCGGCGATGGTGTTGATCATGATAGATACTGTAAGTTAGTTTAAACCAATATCGGTATTAGCAAATGTGTCGATTTGACATATCCCGTTTTGAGATTATGAGATGAATGACACCGTAGCTTGATGTTGGGTTATTGAAATCCTACTCATGATGATGATTGTGGATTTATTACGCTACGATAACTTTGTGGTATGCTACACAGAGTCCTATCCGCAGCGGATTACTTAACCCGTAATCAGGGGTAAATCACTTAACTCCAACAAAGGAAATACATAACTTGGCGGGGCGGCTGTGACTCGAACTAGGGCTTTCCTCCAAAGAGACAACACAAGGCCCGAGTACAAACCACTCGGCCAAGGGGGCACACCCCTTTATCTCATCATATCATTGGACGCGCCCCGAAAATCAATGTTCATGTGGTACTAGTACGGTAGCACAACTTAGATCCTCAGCACCATACCTTGCAGTAAGCCCCAATTGCAAAAAGACTATGTACCATATATGCCCTATGCCTATTTGTGGAATTGAACGTCTACCATACATCCCACACACATGACCACATTTGTACCTGGCTATACTAAATCTGCAGCTGTCAAAACCGCATGTAAGCGGTCGAACGAGCACTGTTGATTTAACGATTCGATTTCACTGGAGTGCCGGAACGTAAGATGCCTAACATCCCAAATCTCAACCAGGTAGGTACCAAGTATAGCTATAGGTTGTCCAGACCGGACCCGAAATATATGAATCATCCGAGCGTGTCGGCCGTGCATGCAACGTGGAAATAAGCTTATTTTCGCGAATTAGTTACTTGCTTCAGTTAGAATTTACCAACGTTGATTTATTTAATTCATTTATATTTATGTGGCTATCCTGTCGAGCGACTAAGCTGTGCATTCTCATGCTAGAAAATCCTACGACCGCAAATAGGTATTTGGACCCAGTATGCCATAATAGTAGTGCTGACCAACTCCGCCTCAGGGATCATGATCGCGGATTGAAAGGGCACAGCGCTTACTTTCGATATATATGGCATCTCGCAAGGGTCGGATTATAGTATTTCTGCAAGCCCCAACCACACAAATCCTATCATGTCATTCTGTTGACATATCATTGCTCATAATTGTTCTTCTCAAAAAGTAGGGGAAATGAAGAAAAGCTCACCGCCTCAGAACAATGCCATCTTTCATGCCAACGAACCATTCCAAATGCACTATTCCCGAAACTGTGGCTGAACCAGCATCTCAAGGCTGAACCCCTGCGTGCACGGTTTGGCGAATCAACGGCGTCTATTTTGGGAGATCCGGGGTTCGCTCTGCAGCTGAAGTAAAAATTAGAGTTGATGGGGTAAGACATTCTGAGACTGGTGAGGGGTCCAACATCAACATGTCAACGGAATTTTGGTCATGAATGGGAAAATGGTGCCTGGCATGACGAGCACACGCGCAGCCAGCTGGAGTAGATCGGTGTACCCCCTGATCCTGAAACCCTGCAATTTGCAACAGCAACAATGAGAATGTGGGAGTTGGCGACATGAATGGAGCCGTAAGCACATGGCAAGTCCCTGGGGTTTGCAATTCTCAAACACGTCCCTCCCTACTTACCTGCAGGAAAGAAGTAGAGTAATTTATTGAATTGGCCACTCCAGTCAGTCAGCTGCGGCCCAGCAACATAGGGCATAGAGTGTCCCCGGGAAAAATATATATATATCTCCTTCGCTTGTCATGTCATGCAATTCTCACTTCCTTTCACTTCACGCCGCTTTTTCCTTCCTATTCACACTTCCATAGCTGTACCATCAGCTTTCGATTCGCTGATATAAATTTTATAGATTTTCCGGAAAAATCACCATAGTTGGTTTTTACCGTCGACTTCACTTCTTTTCATTGCATATTTCTTTGTGCAAAGGTCCGCTAGCCGAGACTATCGTAGAAATTCCCAGATTTCCGTTTGCAGTCATATTCCAACTAGGATCGGCTTTCCATCGGAGGTTTTCTGTTTTTGTTTTATAAAAGCCCTCTCCCTAACGGCGTAACCTTACATCCCATAACATACTACTCAAGGTCAACATCAACACCATGAAGTTCGCCAACACCCTCCTCACCACCATCCTCTTCGCCGCCACTACCTACGCTGCCGGAAAAGTCACCACCATTCAAGCCGAAGACGCCTCCTCCATCCTCCCGGCGGGAAAGAAGCTCGGCCCTAAATCCGAAGGCTGCTCCGTCAACGCCGCTGGCATCATCCATGCGACCGATGGCTCCGACATCATCAACCTCCGCGATGGCACCGTCGCCCTCAAAGGCCCCGGTTCTGCCGCCGCTAACGCCACCTCCTGGCTCGCCTCCTCCCGCTTCCTCAAAAATGGAGACCTAATCGCCGGAGACGCAGTAGGCCACAAGGTATTCCTCGTCCAGAAGGGGCAGGACCCAAAATCCCCTCAGGTGCTACTCCAGTCGGATAAGTTCCTCCAACCGAATGATATGGCTGTGACCGGGTGTGGGAGGTACTTGTATTTCTCTGGGATGAATTATACTTCTGACTCTATCGCTGGGGAATCGGGTGAGCTGGGGTGGATTGATATGTGGAAAGCCCCACTCGACCGAACGCTCAATAAAGTCTCCAAGAAAGTCCTCGCCGAGGGACAAGTCTACCGCTCCAATGGAATCGAAGTCATCGATAAGGGTGACCAGGAATTCGTATACCTCACCTCGGCACAAAACGTCAACAACTCCGTCGTCAGCACACGGATCATAAAATTCACCGTCGACAAAACCACCGGCGAGCCAAAGTCCCCCACCGTCGCCCTCGATATCGGTAAATATCTTGAGGAAAACGGAATCCTCTCTCAAGCAGATCTAACAAAGGCTGGAATGGACCCCGATGGAATGAGGGCGGATTTAGCTGGGAATCTGTACATGACATTGAATGCCTTCAAGGCGGTTTTGAGGTGGAATACCGAGACTGGAGAGGGTGTGCTGGCGGAGTTGAAGACGGTCTTCTTTCCTACGAATTTGGAACTCGGTGGTCAGAATGGGGATGAGGTTTATGTTGTAGGCAAGTGTGAAGGGAACGAGGTGTCATGTGTGGATGTGATTAAGTTTGGGGGACAAAATGTGGGGAGGGCATTTGCATACCAGAATGGATTGGGAAAGAAGGTTAGCAGGAGAGAATGGAGGGCGTAGAGGTAACTTGTGTTGACTGGTTTGTAGGTTGACGAGTGTACTTCTGCGGCTTCTCATTCTTCTTTTGATTTTGCATTGGTTGGGATGATTATTTGGATGGGTATTGGTACTTTACAGATGTAGCTGGGTCGTTGCGTTTATTTTGGGGGCGCTCTTTCCTTGTTTTGTTTTGTTTTTTTGTTTGGGCTTTACGGTATTGCATTGATTGCAAGAGCATTTTCTTGTTGCATTCTTCCTTTGTGGCATAACGTTTATACGGGTGGCGCAATTCAAAGATATTAATCACATATTCCGGTCTAAGGGATAGATACAATCGGGAAACTCTGAAGTGGGAAGTTTACGCTTCATGGGAGCAACGTTACGTATAATTGGGATAGGCGACTGTGCGCCGAGAAAACATTTGAAATACCTCTCGCTTCACTAAGACTCCTATAAGACACCCCTCGCTTAGTAGAACATATATCACTTGGTCATGCTAATTCGAATCTCCCAAGTAATTTTTCCACTGCTGCCACCCCGCTCTTACTTGCCTTTAGACGCTCCTATAGCCACTGGTTGTAGTTACTAGTCAAGGTCTGATTGGCTCTGCACTCTCCGCATGTACGCACTCCTATTAGCTCTGCTTGCTCTTATAGATTCCGGTCGCACTCTGGTTGCGCTTCTGATTGGCTTTTCTTTAGGCACTAGTCCCGTCCTTACTATAGGCTCCGGCCGCATCCCCCCTCCTATAGGGCCCCGTCACGTCCTATCGCGTCCCCCATATAGTCTCCGGCCATGTCCCCTATAGGTTCCGGTCATATCCCCCTATATGCTCTGGTTACGTCCCCCACTATAGGCGCTCTTGCCCCATCAGCTCTCCCATGGGCACTTTATATATTTCTATAATTTGGTAGGCATGTTCAGCGCGCTCCGGCTTCCAGTTGTGAGCTCCTATAGCTGGTAGGTAGGCTCTATTCGCTCTCATAGCTATATGTAGTCATAGTTCATATACTGATCGCGGATCAAACCACTAGTCATGATATATGATTTTCGGAAGTTATCATCAAAGTCAACAGATCACAGCACATGTAGGTCTCTAATTATGCCTACAAACGGTCTATGGCTATGCCCTATATTAATTAGGAGCCAAACAATTAATTATCTCAGAAAGCGACATTGAGAAGTAGCCGAGCTGGAATGTGGCTGAAGTGAAGTTTACCCTGAAACGTCGCTAAGTAGGCTATGTATAGGAGCAGGTCTACCTATTATAACTATGAGAGCCAATAAAGCCTACCTAGCAGCTATAGGAGCTCACAATTAGAAGCCGGAGCACGTTGAACATGCCTACCAAATTATAGAAATATATAAAGTGCCCATGGAAGAGCTGATGGGGCAAGAGGTCCTATAGAGGGAGGCCGTAACCAGAGCCTATAGGAAGGACGCGACGAGTGCCTAAAGAAAAGCCAATCAGAAGCGCAACCAGAGCGCGACCGGAATCTATAAGAGCAAGCAGAGCTAATAGGAGTGCTCACATCCAGGGAGTGCAGAGCCAATCAGACCTTGACTAGTAACTACAACCAGCGGCTATAGGAGCGTCTAGCGGCAAGTAAGAGCGTGGAAAAAGGGTGGCAGCAGTGGAACAATTACTTGGGAGATTCAAGCTAGCATGACCAAGTGATGTTCTGACCCATTCACCAATGGCGCTAATGACCGGCCCATTCACCAATCTGGCGACCACAATAATATTCTAATATTATTATTTCATACGGAACTATGGAATAAACCAAACAAGTAGA
>Ga0307511_10001456_pt1 | contig 25010 bp, 17 predicted proteins | sample 13_EM_MG_FD_200266 | JGI IMG/M metagenome (GOLD analysis project Ga0307511, IMG submission 200266) | Populus trichocarpa ectomycorrhiza microbial communities from riparian zone in the Pacific Northwest, United States - 13_EM | ecosystem: Host-associated > Plants > Roots > Unclassified | place... | reverse complement strand
GAGTTCGATGAAATGACGCAACTCGTGAACAGCGGGAAGCTCGTTCCGTTGGAAACGGTCTGGCTGACGCGCAAGCTGAGCTTTCAAGAAGCGGTGGATGCCGGGTTCGAAAATCTGATCAACCGCTCGGATTTTGGTGCGCTCCTAGACGTGAAACTAGCTCGCGAAAAAGGGGTGACGCCGCTGCCGATCATCGGAGAGGCCTCATGAACGGGACGCAAAGCAGCCCCGAGGAACGCTTCCGCATGCGCAGTCAATTGCGCAAATCTATGGAGGCCATCGAGGGCGTGAAGCCCGCCGACGAATCTCCGGCAATGACGGCCGGAGCGCGCCGACGCCCCGGTTACGATCCGGGAAGGGACAAAACTCGCCTCCTGACCCTTATCGAAGTGAATGGTGTTCTGTTCTGGGAGCATGGCGCAGGGCAGGCGATTTCAACAGCCGGGCTGCACCACGGCTTTCGCGGCCGACAGGCGCGTGGCGAGATCATCGACCGCGTCCGCGTCGACGAACTCGAGCCGTCGAAAATCGGCAAATATCTCTCTAATCTCGATTTGACGCTCACGCCGAAGCAGGGGCTGCGCCGTTGGGACGGCGCACAGTTCGCCGGTCTCGACGCGCCGGCCGAGAAGGGCAAGATCCTTCTGCTGGTGCACGGCACATTCAGCAAGAGCGAGATGTTCTCCGACTCGTTCACGCAGACCGCCGAGGGGCAGGCGCTCCTCGGCCGCGCGGCGCAGAAGTACGATCAGATCCTCGCCTTCGATCATCCGACCATGTCCGTGTCACCGCTCATGAACGCGGTCGATCTTTCGCGAAAGTTCGCCGGCTCGAAAACCGACGTCGATCTCATCTGTCACAGCCGCGGCGGACTTGTGGCGCGGTGGTGGCTGGAAGAGCTCGAGCGCGACCGAACACTGAAACGTCGCGCTATTTTCGTCGGGTCGCCGCTTGCCGGTACCAGCCTCGCGTCGCCGCCGCGCATCCGATCCCTGCTGAGCTGGTTCAGCAATCTCAATCGCATGCTGGCTGCCGGGACGGCGGTGGCAAGCACCATCCTTCCGTTCATGACCGTCGTGTCAGGGCTGCTCCGGTTCACGGCGCTGGCGTCATCAGTGGTGTCGAAGACTCCGGCCGCCGATGCGCTGATCGCCCTCGTTCCAGGTATTTCGGCGATGTCAAAGATCAGCAATAACTTCGAGCTCAACAGGCTGAACATCGACGGCGATGTCAACCGCGAGTACTTCGTCGTGCGCAGTAATTTCCAAACCGAAGATCCGGGCTGGAAGTTCTGGAACTACTTCGTGAACGCTGGCGACAAGGCCCGCGACACATTCACCGATCTGCTGTTCGGCGAAAAAAACGATCTAGTGGTCGACACATCGTCAATGACGTATCTATCGAAGACCACCGATATCTCAAAAGACCGCATTCTCGATTTCGGCGACAGCGACGTGGTGCATCATACGAATTACTTCGTGCAGCCGAAGACCATTGAGTTCATCGCGGAGAAACTGCAGATCTAGCCATCACCGTACACAACCTTGCAGTACTGTGATGCTCGCCGCGTGAGCTTGCCCGCCGAGGTAGCTTGGGCTCAGCCGACTGCAGAGGTGTCCGAGAAGCCGGAGTTCTCCGAGTAGAAAATTGGCTGTGGCGGGAGGACTCGAACCTCCGACCACCGGATTAACAATCCGGCGCTCTACCAACTGAGCTACACCACAGTGTCAACGCGAGGGGCGGCATGGTCGCCGAGGAGGTAACGGATGTCAACCGACGAATATTTGACGCTCCGAGGGTGGTTCACTACACTCGCAAACTTTCCTCCGATGGGCGACGTAGCCAAGTGGTAAGGCAGAGGTCTGCAAAACCTCCATTCGCCGGTTCGATCCCGGCCGTCGCCTCCATTCCTGCCCCTCCTCATTTCAACTTCGCATCCACCGTCGTCTCTCATGGCTGGTACCTGCTGGCGCCGTTTCGCTGGGCGCGCGATGAACAGACCTTGCATCGGCCGGAGATCCTCGGCGGGAAGGCTGTCGACCTGGTCATCACCTTCGATGGCGATTCGTTGCGTGTCGAAGGCGCGGATGCGAGCGACGAGCTGAGCCGCAAGCTGAGGCGCATGTTCCAGCTCGGTATCGACACCAGCGAATTCGTCGGCCTCACGCGCAACTCGCCTACGCACGCCTGGGTGGAATCGTCCGGCTTCGGGCGCCTTCTCTGCGGATCCACGCTCTTCGAAGACGTCGTGAAGATCATCACCACCACGAACACCATGTGGAGGCAGACGATGCGGATGACGGAACTGCTCGTTGAAAAATGCGGTCGTCGCACGAAGTCGGGACACAAGGCGTTTCCGATTCCGGCTGACGTGGCGCGCTTCTCCGTCGATGAGCTGCAGGAGGATTGCCGGCTTGGCTATCGCGCCAAGACGATTCACGCCATGGCGAGCGGCATCGCGAACAAGACCATCGACATGCAGGCGCTGAGCGACCCGTCGCAAACGACCGAGGAACTATTCGCAAGTTATCGGGAACTGCCGGGTATCGGACCGTATGGCGCGGCACATCTGCTGGCGATGGACGGACGACACGACTTTATCGCCGTCGACACGGAGTTTCGCCGATTCGTTCGCGAGCGCTACCACGGCGGAAGGGCCATCTCCGATCGCACCATGCTCCGGCGCTACGCGAAGTGGGGACGATGGAAGTACCTGGCGTACTGGTCGGAGTTGTGGGAATCGGTGTCGGCCACTCTGCAGCCGGACGCGGAGGGCGAATAAGGATACGCTCGCCGGTCCCGGATCGGAATATTGACCTTCACCGGTGGCGTACTACACTGCCTGCAACCTGGACGGACCCCTTGGACGACAAAATCAAGCAGCTTTTACGAGAGCTCGGATCGGCAATCAACGAGGCCATCTCCACTTCTGACGACGTTAACGATCACATTCAACGGATTCGCGACGAGGGCTACAACCTCTACGTCGTTCTCGATGCCACGATCGGCCTGAACCGCCTCGGCGAGGAAGAGGAAGCGCCACCGCCGCCCGCGGAGGCCGGCATGCTGGTGAAGAGCGACCGGGCCGTTCAGTTCCGCATCGACGTCAACGATCTCGCTCTCCTCCGAGCACTGGGCATCGACCCGACCCGCAAGGTGAGGAGTGCCCGCCGCGTGGAGCCGCTGGCGGCGACCAGTGACGACGAGTAGTGAGGCGGTCAATCTCTACGATCTGCCGCAGCCGCGTCTCGAACAGGCCCTCGGCACGATCGTCTCCCCTCCCTTCCGCGTAAAGCAGATCGAGGAGTGGATGCATGTGCGCGGCGTCGATGCCTTCGATGCCATGACGAACATCCCCAAGGAGCTTCGGACCACGCTGGCGGAGCACTTCACGCTGGCCTTACCGCAGGTAGTCGAGCGAACGGCACCGTCGGTCGATGGCAGTCAGAAGTATCTCTTCACGCTCGGCGATGGCAATCGCATCGAGGCGGTCTACATGCCGATGGGGGAACGGACGAGCGTCTGTCTCTCGTCGCAAGCCGGCTGTGCGGTGGGCTGCACATTCTGCGTGACGGGATTCTTCGGCGCGGGACGCAACCTGACGCCGTGCGAAATGCTCGGCCAGTTCTTCACCATCCAGCACGAACACGACGTTCCGATGGAGATGATGAACGTCGTCTTCATGGGGATGGGCGAGCCGCTGCTGAACTTCGAGAACCTGGTGACGACGCTGGACATCCTCTACCGCAACGTCGCGCCGAAACGGATCACGGTCTCGACCTCCGGGATCATCCCGGGCATCGAGGAGCTGGCGAAATTGCCGCGCCGGCCGAATCTGGCGGTGTCGATCAACGCTCCCGACCGGCGGCGGCGCGAAGAGATCATGCCGATCACGAAGAAGTATCCGCTGGAGGAGCTGATCGCGTCGCTGAAGCGCTATCCGTCGGAAAAAGGCCGCGAGATCACGATCGAGTACGTCCTGCTGGCCGGATACAACGATTCGCATTCCGATGCCGTGGCGTTGGCAAAGCTGATCCACGGTCTGCGCGCGAAGGTGAATGCGATTCCGTTCAACGAGGATCCGAATCTTCCTGCGTGGATGAAGCGGCCGAAAGAGGGATCGATCGATCGCTTCGTCGACACGCTCGTGCGTAACGGCGTCGCCGTGACGGTGCGGCGGTCGAAGGGACGCGAGATCGCAGCGGCGTGCGGGCAGTTGCGGGGGAAGGACGCGAGGCGCCGCGCGAGATAAGCGATTTACGTTGCCAGGGCGAACGTCCGCAGCGGCGTATGGATCGCGCCCTTCGGATTGAGCTCGCTGGAGAACAACGTCACGGCATCGATGGCGATGGGGTCCGATTTGTAGTCCCGCAGCGCGCCGTTGAAGATCTCGATGCAGGCCGGTGGCCATGTGTCGCGGATGCGGAAGAGCGTGAGGTGAGCACGGAAGTCACCGCGGTCGAGTGTGACGCCGGCCTCCTTCACGCCTGCGCGAACGGCATCGGCGATGGCGCGGAACTTCTCCTCCGGTACGGCGCCCACCCATCCGACTCGTGCGTGACGTGCATTCGGAAAGAAGCCGCTGCCGCGGAGACGGGCTTCGAATCGCGGAACGCTGGACAGGCACTTCTCGACTGCCGTTGTCAGCGCCGGCAGCAGCGATTCTGGCTGCTCGCCGAGGAAGGCGAAAGTGAGGTGTTGCGTCTCCGGGCGCACCCAGGCTGCCGGCGGCAGCTTCGATTTCACCATGGAAATGCGGTCGCTGATCGCGCGGAGCTCGGACTCCGGAAAGGAGATGGCGATGAAGAGGCGCATTGATTGGATGGACGAAGCGGGGAGATTGTAGTCGTCAATCCGCCTGGCCGGCCAGAAACTCCGGGCTGAAGATGCGGGCGATCTCGGCGTCGCTAAGAATCTTCTTCTCGCGCAGCAGTTGGGGGATGGGTATCCCGCTCTTGGCCGATTCCTTGGCAATCTCCGCTGCCTTCGCATAGCCGATGATCGGATTGAGGGCCGTAGCCAGCGAGGGGGAGCTGATGTAGTAAGCCTCGCTCTGCGCACGATCGGCCTCGATTCCGGCGATGCATTTGGCGATGAACACAGGCAGGTAGTTCTTGAGAATCTCCATCGAGAAGAGGATCTCGAAGGCCATCAGCGGCATCATCACGTTCAGCTCGAGCTGCCCGGCCTGCACGGCGTAGTCGATCGTGGTCGCCGATCCGATGATGTGGAAGCAGACCTGGTTCATGCACTCCAGCATCGACGGATTCACTTTGCCCGGCATGATCGACGAGCCCGGCTGCACCGACGGCAGGATGATCTCGGCCAATCCGGTCTGCGGGCCGGAGGCGAGAAGGCGGAGATCGTTCGTGATGCGCGTCAGCTCCAGCGCGAGGTTGCGCAGCGCACTCGACACTGCGGCAACGGGAAGCTGCGACTGCATCGCTTCGCGAAGATCGTCGGTAGCGCGAAGGTCGAGATTCGTCAGCTCGTTGAGGTGCCGAATGACGATGTGGCGATAGCCGCGCGGCGCGTTCATGCCGGTGCCGACGGCGGTGCCGCCGATGCCGAGGACGTGGAGCTCGTTCGATGTGTCTCGGAGAAGACGGCTGGCGCGTCGGGTCGCGGACGCGTACGCGCGAAACTCCTGTCCGAGTGTCAGCGGCACTGCGTCCTGAAGATGCGTGCGGCCGGACTTGATGATGTCGGCGAAGGCGTTGCCGCGATCGTCGAAGGCATTGGCAAGAGCGTCGAGCTCAGGCAGCAGCTCATTCAGCAGAAGCAGCGTTGCGATGCGGATGGCCGTCGGAAACACATCATTCGTCGACTGGGCCATATTGACGTGATCGTTCGGATGGATCGGCGTGTACGTGCCGCGCTCTGGATTAGCCAGATTGGCGATGACTTCGTTCACGTTCATGTTGAACGAGGTGCCGGCACCGGCTTGGAAGACGTCGACGACGAATTGGTTGCGATAGCGATCCTCGTTGTTCAGCAGATCATCGCTGGCAGCGATGATCGCATCCGCGATCTTTGGGTCGATTGCATCAAGCTCTTTGTTCGCAAGGGCGGCCGCTTTCTTCAACAGGATGAAGGCATGAATGAAGAGCGGATGCTCGCGCAGTCCACTGATCGGATAGTTCTCGACCGCCCTCTGCGTCTGCGCGCCGTACAACGCGTCATCAGGGACGCGGACTTCGCCAAGTGTGTCGCGTTCGGTTCGCATTGCTATTGGAGTGCAGCGAGGTTCGTGCCGGAATCGCTAAGAGCCAAGAGCTAATAGCTAATAGCTAAGAGCTTGCTTCAAATCTTCATGGCCTCGATGCGCGCCTTGGACTCTTCGAAAACGTTCTTATGCAGCGACTGGCCGTGCGCATCCATCGTGACGATGGCCATGAAATCTTCCACCCACAGATGCCAAATGGCCTCGGGGGATCCAAGGTCCATCCAGTCGACGCCATCGACACGCTTGATCGAGGCGGCACAGACCTGAGCGGCCCCGCCGATGGCGTGCAGGTAGACTGCGCCGTACTCTTTGCACGCCGCCAGCGTCTTCTCTCCCATCCCGCCTTTGCCGATCACGCCGCGGATCTTGTAGTCGCGAATGACCTCCCACTGGTACGGCTCTTCGCGCGAGGAGGTGGTCGGCCCGGCCGCCTTGCAAACCCACTGATCGCCCTCTTTCACCATCACCGGCCCGCAGTGATAAATGATGTGGCCTTCGAGATCCACCGGCGGCTTCGTACCTTCGTGGATGCGGTGGTGCACCGCGTCGCGCCCCGTGTAGAGCCGGCCGGTGATGGCGACGGAGTCACCGACGTGGAGCGTGCGAATGGTCGCTTCGTCGATGGGAGTGGTGAGTTTTACGAGGGCCATTCCTCTCGCAGTTTATCCTGAGGCGAAGCCGAAGGATCTGGTGTGCACCGGCAGTTAGTGGATTGTCAACGCTCGTGGCCTCGGGCGTCGTGGCTGCACCGGAGATGCTTCGACCTCGCTTCGCTCGGCCTCAGCATAGACTGATTGATCAGTACAACCACTCCATCACATTCCCGCCAAGGTCCAGATTCGCTCCGCGGCGCCGATACGCCCAGCACATGTAGGCGATCGATACGAAGAACGACGCCGGCAGCCGATTGAGTTTGCCGATCTTGCAGGCCAGCAGCGTCGTCTTGCCGCCGAAGCCCATCGGACCGATGCCTGATTGATTCGCTTTCTCGACGACGCGCTCTTCGATCTCGGCGAGAACCGGATCGGGATTGGTGTCGTCGAGCAGACGGAGGAGCTGTTCCTTGGCGAAGCCGTAGCCGGTGCCGCGATCGCCGCCGATGCAGACGCCGAGGATGCCGGGACCGCAGCCCTGGCCCTGTGCCTGGAGGACGCAATCCAGGATGGCATTCTCCACGCCTTTGAGATCGCGTCCGCCGAGGTCGGGGTGAGGGAGAGAGTACTGCGCGTTCATGTTCTCGCAGCCACCGCCCTTCAGCATCAGCTTCACTTCGACATGCGGCTCGCGCCACTGATGGAAGTGAAAAACCGGAGAGCCCGGTCCGGTGTTGTCGCCGGTGTTCTTGCCGGTGATGCTGTCGACGCTGTTCTGCCGCAGATACCCTTTCTTCGTCGCTTCCCGCACGGCCTCGGTGGCCACTTCTCCGAATGCGAGCTGGTCATAGCCAGCCGGCGTGTGGACGTAGAAAAGAATCGTTCCGGTGTCCTGGCAGAGCGGAAGCGAGCTGTCGCGCGCCAGTCCGATGTTGCAGCCGATGACGTTGAGCGCAACATCGGCATTCGAGCCTTCGACTTCGTTCTTGCGCGCACCGGTGACGGCGCGAACGACGTCGTCCGGGAGTTGGGTGGAGGTACGGCGAATCAATTCGAGGATCGATTCGAAGAGAGTCGTCTCGGGGGAGATGCGATCAATGGTCTGCGCAGTCGCGCTCATGGGGTTCTCCGGCAGGAAGTCTAATCCTTCTGGCTACCAATGGATGACGGTTAGCCCGGGGATTCGGTCGAATCCGGCGTCGTTGCTGAGTAGCGGCAAGGCATGTTGAATACACAAAGCCGCGATCCAGAGATCGTTCATCCTCGACGCGCTAAGATTTCCGGTCCTCCGAAACATCGTTGCGCGAATGTCGCCGTAGATTCGGGCGGTTTGTACGTCGGCAATGAGCGGATGCCAATCGCCAATGGTGCTTTCGACCATTGCACGGCTTTCATCTGGTCGAGCGCTGCACGACGCACCGTGAAAAAGCTCGCCGACTACTGGCAGAGGGATAACAACTGCTTCCGCTGACTCGATCTGAGGCGGCGATCGCCGGTCCTCGCGCATGAAGTCGACCGCGGCGCTGGTGTCGAGTGCGAGCCGTTGGTTCACCGTTTGACCGGCTCGATTGGGTATGCTTCATCGATCGCTCGACCGAAGCTCTCCGCATTCTCGCCTTTCAATACGTTCTCGAGATGACTCCAAGGCCTCTTAGGGTTCGTCTGATCGATGATCACAGAAACCAATTGATGATCAGCGATTCCCTCGACCGGCTCCAGTAGATGCAGGCTATTCGTCGTGTCGTCATATTCAGCTTTCAAAACCTTGCTCATACGCACCTCAGTCTACGACAACCGCCATCCTTCGCAGTGGAATCCCGATCTACGGAACCGGCAAAAATGCCAGCGGCTCGCTAGCGACGCGCTCGTCGGTGATGGGGAGTCCGGCAAAGAAGAGGGCGATGTGTTTGCGGACGTCGCGATAAGTCAAGAGGTCGTTGTGACCCGCGTTCTCCACCTTCAGCGCCGCGCTGTTCGGGAACCATCGCCGGAGTTGCGACGCCCGCACCGGCGGAGCGTTGGCGTCCAGCATCCCTACGACGACGAGGGCGGGACGTGTGAACTTGAACGGACGATGGAGATCGGTCGTGCCGTGGGGAAGCGAATGGCACAACTCCGGCTCGGGAAAGTTGATGGCATCACTGAGCAGCGCCCCCGAGCGCTCGCGGCGCACGCGCGCGAGCTGTTTCGCGCTCGGGATGGCCGCGCAGCGGACGAGGAAGTTCGTGGCGCGTGGCGCACGTCCGAAGAAAACGGATGACGCGAAATCGCGAAGCAGCGTCGTATCGCCGCGCGCGATCTGCGTGTAGAGCAAAGGCAGGGCGGCCACGAACTCGCGCTTTCCGAGCGCCGAGGCGGTCAGCCATTGCAGAGCGTAGCCGTGCAGCGTCACCTTGCGAATCGACTTTATCGCCGGGTCCTGCAGTTCGAGCGTGATCGGTTTCCTGTCGAGCGAGGTGTGGACCTTGCGCATGAGGCGCAGCAGATCCTTTCCCGCCAGCGACGCGACGTATGCCGCGTGCGCTTCCTGCTCGCTCGGCAGTTTCAGCAACTCGTCCGGAAGTGCCGGGCCGGCCAGGACGATGCGCTCCAGGCTCTCCGGATGCCGTCGTGCGAATGCGGCCGCGGCGTGCGTGCCGTAGCTGAAGGAGAGCAGGTTGATGCGCTTCACCTTCAATGCGACGCGCAGTGTTTCGAGGTCGTCTGCAGTTTCGTCGGTCGTCAGCGACTGCAGGTTCGTTCCCGCAGCTTCCAGCTTTTTCGCGCAAGCCAGCGCGGTACCAGTGGCCGTTTTCTTCATCGCGGCCTCGGAGAGGTCATCGCCGAGAAAATCGATGACGCGCGCGTCGCACGAAGTCGGCGGTTCCGAACGTCCGCTGCCGCGCTGATCGATCACCACCACGTCCGCGACTGCGCGCAGTTGCTGGATGACCGGGAAAAGGAAGCCGAAGGCGCTGTTGGTTCCCGAGACGCCCGGACCACCTTCGAGATAAACGATCGGAGCGCCCGGCTCCTTCGCTGTGCTGCGAAAGCGGACCAGCGTCAGTCGCAGCACGCGATCCGAATTCGATCCGTGCAACTCCGGCACGGCGATCTCGCCCCAGTCGGCTTTCACCGCATCGCCCTGCACCGGTTTGAAGTCGACTTCATCCAGTTGCAACTCGCCGGCGTGCGTCGGACGTGGCGGATCGTCAGCGAGCGCCGACGAAACAAACATCAAACTCACGATCAGGAAAGCGCCAGTGATTCTCATTTCGTCCGCCGTCTCGGAGCCACGCGCAGGCGGGCAACGTTCGCGTTCGCAAATCGATCAGCCAGCGAATCGAAGCCGGCTGATTCGACGAAGAAGTGCTTGCGATGAAGCGCGATTGCATCGCGGATCGTTTCGATCGAATCGTTTGCAGCAAGCCGCGCTTCGACATCAGCCAGCATCAGCTCCGCGCTCATGCCGCTGAAGAAGATCGCCGAAAGAAACGCGCTCGCGCTCCAGACTGCCTGCAGCACGCCATCTGCCTCGGGGGTCGTCAGCGCGAGCAACGTCTCCAGTCCGTCGACCGAGACGTTGAGCCAGGCGCCCGGCCAGCGTTGATGGATTTCTTCACCGCGCGCCTGAAGCGAGACATCGACTCCGGCAATTACCGCCGGTTCGTAGACCGCAACCGAAACATTGATCCCGCGTGCCGCTGCCGCCTCGAGGTCGTCGCGAACGGCTGACAGCAATTGCGGGAAGACATCGACGAGCACCACTTCGCGCGCCGCGGCGATCATCTGCCGGCTTCGCTCGATCACTTGATCGACCGAGCGAAGGTGGTAGATCCGCTCGTCGTTTTTTCCGCGGCGCAGATCGGCCAGCTCCGCCGCCGCCTGATCGCGCGCATCGCGAAACTGGCGTTCCGCCTGGCTGAGGACTTCGTCGATCGACACCGCGCGGCAGAGGCGGCTGGCGCCACCTTCGACGATGACGGCGCCCTTTCGTTCCAACGCCTCAATCGCTTTGTAGACATTTGCGGCCGGTCTCCCGAGGAGCTGGGCGATGCGATAGCCGGTCAGCGGCGATTCCTGAGCCAGCGTCAGATAGGCCTCGGCTTCGAGAGGGGTGAATCCGAGGCGGACGAGTGCAGAGGTTATCATCAGTAGCAATTACTAATACTATTGTCAGCATATTCATTTTGCAAGGGTTGTCTGTATTACTCATCGTCATGCTGCGCGACAAACTTCTCCATCACGAGCCGGTCGATGGGTTCCACTGGCGCAGTCACGAGATCACGCGCGTCGAGGGTTTCAGCGACGCCGTCTTCGGATTCGCTGTCACGCTGCTGATCGTTTCGCTCGAAGTTCCGCACACGTCGTCGGAGTTGCTGGCCACGATGCGCGGATTCGGCTCGTTCGTCATCACGTTTCTGATGCTGGCCGGCCTCTGGTACTCGCAGTTCACCTTTTTCCGGCGCTACGGTCTCGAAGATCGCGTCACCGTCGTGCTGAACCTGGTGCTGTTGTTCATGGTCCTCTTCTTCGTCTATCCGCTGAAGTTTCTCTTCAACGTGATGCTGACCGATCCGCGCATGCGGCAGACCATCGCCACCGTGCACGGCCTGGAGCGCGTGGTGTTGCCCGAGCACAAGCCGCTGATCTTCGCCATCTTCGGAGCGGGCTTCGCCGGCGTGATGGTCGTCTTTGCGCTGCTGTATCGCCACGCCTGGCGGAAACGCGAGGAGCTCGGGCTGAACGAATTCGAGATCTTCGAGACGGAGCACAGCGTCCGCCGGCTGACGGCCGCATCGTCGGTCGGGTTCACCTATTTCCTGATTGCCGGGCTGAACGCGCTCCCGCATCGGACTGCGGGCGAAAAGAAGTTCGTCGAAGTGGCCGCGATCGCCATCCTCATTCTGCTCGGAGCTCTGATGATCTGGCTGGTCCGGTTGTGGCGGCATCGCCAGCGGGTGACGAAAGAGTGGAAGGAACGCTCCGCGCAGCCGCCGGCAGAGCCATCCGACCTCACGAACTGAGATCGCGCCCTCTTCTTGCACGAATTGGAAATGCGGCAGAGCTTTCGGCCGTTAGGATGTGAGTCCATCTGACTCATATCGAGGTAATTAAATGAATTTCAACAAACTTACAGTCAAAGCCCAGGAGGCTGTGGCCGAGGCCCAGAACCTTTCGCGAGGCGCAGGGAACCCTGAAGTCACGTCCGAACATCTTCTCATCGCGCTTCTCCGGCAGGAGGGCGGGATCGTCGTCCCGATCCTGACCAAGCTCGGGTTGCAGCCGGGCCAGATCGAAGCCGAGACGGCCGCCGAGGTCGCCAAGTACTCGCGTGTGGGTGGCGCGTCGGCCGAGCCGATGGTTGGTTCGACGCTGCGCAAAGTCTTCGACGCTGCCTTCAGCGCGGCCACGCAGTTCAACGACGAATACGTCTCCACCGAGCACTTCCTGCTCGCCATCGCTCAGACGAAAGAAACGACTGCCGCGAAAATCCTGGCGCGGCACGGCGCGGTGCCCGATGCATTGCTGAAGGCGCTGCAGTCGGTGCGCGGCACGCAGCGCGTCACCGATCAGAATCCCGAGGACAAGTATCAGGCGCTGGAGCGCTACGCACGCGACCTCACGCAACTGGCGCGCCGCGGCAAGCTCGATCCGGTCATCGGACGCGATGAAGAGATCCGTCGCGTGATCCAGGTGCTCTCGCGCCGGACGAAAAACAATCCCGTGCTCATCGGCGAGCCAGGTGTCGGCAAGACCGCCATCGTCGAAGGTCTGGCCCGGCGTGTGATCGAAGGGGATGTCCCCGAGGGTCTGAAGAACAAGCGCGTGGTCTCCCTCGACCTCGGCGCGATGATCGCCGGCGCCAAGTATCGCGGTGAGTTCGAGGACCGGCTCAAAGCGGTCATCAAGGAAGTCGAAGAGAGCGAGGGGAACGTCATCCTCTTCATCGACGAGCTGCATACGCTCATCGGAGCGGGAGCGGCCGAGGGAGCGATGGACGCTTCCAACATGCTCAAGCCGGCGCTGGCTCGCGGCGAGCTGCGCGCCATCGGCGCCACCACGCTCAACGAATACCAGAAGCACATCGAGAAGGATGCCGCGCTGGAGCGCCGCTTCCAGCCGGTGTTTGTCGGCGAGCCGACCGTTGAAGACACGATCGCCATCCTGCGCGGACTGAAGGAGCGCTACGAAGTCCATCACGGCGTGAAGATTCAGGATTCGGCCATCGTGGCCGCGGCCACGCTGTCGCATCGCTACATCACCGATCGATTTCTTCCCGATAAGGCGATCGATCTCGTCGACGAAGCGGCGTCGCGCCTGCGCATCGAGCTGACGTCGATGCCGCAGGAGATCGACGAGCTGACGCGGCGCATGACGCAGCTTCAGATCGAAAAGCAGGCTTTGTCGCGCGAGGACAATCCGGTCTCCAAACAGCGCCTGGCCGAGATCGAGAGCGAGATCAGCGAGTTGCAGGAGAAGATCAGCACGCTGCGGACGAAGTGGGAGAACGAGAAGGGCGTCATCACACAGATCAATGAGCTGAAGAAGAAGCTGGAGGAGACGCGCGAAGCCGCCAATGCCGCGGAGCGCCAGGGCGATCTGAACAAGGCCGCGGAGTTGCGCTACGGCGCGCTGCCGCAGATCAATCGCGATCTCGAAGCCGCTTCCGTACGTCTTGCCGAGATGCAAAAGGACGGTGCGCTGCTGCGCGAGGAAGTGACCGACGAGGACATCGCCGAGATCGTCTCGAAATGGACCGGTGTTCCGGTCACGCGAATGATGGAGTCGGAGATCCAGAAACTCGTGAAGATGGAGGACAACCTCAAGCTTCGCGTCATCGGGCAGGAGGAGGCCGTCACCGCCGTCTCCAATGCCGTACGCCGTTCGCGTGCGGGACTCAAGGATCCGAACCGGCCGATCGGTTCATTCATCTTCATGGGCCCAACCGGCGTCGGCAAGACCGAGCTGGCACGTGCGCTGGCGGAGTTTCTGTTCGACGACGAAAACGCCATGGTGCGCATCGACATGTCGGAGTACATGGAGCGGCACGCCGTGGCACGTCTGATCGGCGCGCCGCCGGGATACGTCGGCTACGAGGAAGGCGGGCAGCTCACCGAGGCAATCCGCCGCCGGCCGTACGCGGTGGTGCTCTTCGACGAGATCGAAAAAGCGCATCCCGAGGTCTTCAATGTGATGCTGCAGATCCTCGACGATGGGAGGCTGACGGATTCGAAGGGACGCGAAGTCAATTTCAAGAACACCGTGATCATCATGACCTCGAACGTCGGCGCGCAGTACATCTTCGACTATCAGAAGTCGATGCAGACGCCGCAGCAGGAAGCGGAGATGGAGCGCAAGGTGGAGGAGGAGCTGCACAAGCATTTCCGCCCCGAGTTCCTCAACCGCATCGACGACGTGATCATCTTCCATGCCCTCGACATGCAGCACATCAAGCGCATCATCGAGATCCAGCTCAAGCGGCTGGCGAAGTTGATCGGCGACCGCGGTCTGTCGATCGACATCAGCGATCGCGCCAAGGAGCAGTTGGCGAAGGAAGGCTACGACCCCGCTTTCGGCGCCCGCCCGCTCAAGCGCGCGCTGCAGAAGCTGATCATCGATCCGCTGGCCATGAAGCTGCTGGAGGGCAAGTTCAAGCCTGGCGACATCGTGTTCGTGAATGCCGGCGATGACGGGAAGGTAACCTTGTCACTGGAGCCCGAGGCGGTGTCGGTGAACTAAGGCACGTAGTACAACCGTATCGATTTCCCAACCCTTCGATACGTTTCCGGCAGCCACTTCCACCCGCCCTCGGTCTTGGTCATCTGGTACGAGTGGTCGCTGACGGCCACCCATCCGTGCGACTTGGCCCAGGGGCTGGCGTTGTAGATCGTCGGAAACCCGAGGGCTGCGTAGTCGGCCGGTCCCATCAGCGACTGCGTGAGCGACTGCATGTGCTCGCGGCGCGCGACGGAGCGAAGGCGGAGGATGTCCTGCCCCCAATCGACATTGCTGTCGACGAGGTAGCGCGATGGATCGCGTCCGGCCAGTGCGTTGAAGTAGGGGAAGTAGTCGGGATGTGCGAGCGCCGACGCGCCGAGGTGACAGACCAGTAGCGCCACCGCGATGATGGCCGTTGCGCGCGAGGCGCGGATCATGGCCAGCGCGCCCGCCGCGGCGGCGATGGCGAACGGAACGTAGAACGGCAGGATGTAGCGGATGCCGAGGTCCAGCGTGCTCGGCATCGAAACGATGAGGATGGTCAGCGCTGCAAGGCTCCATTCGGCGAACGGCCCGCGAAGGGTGCGATCGCGCAGCGCGAACCAGGCGCCGGCGATAAACAGAACCAGTGCGACGATGGTGGTCTTCAAAGCCACCGCGAACGGGAAGTACCACCACCAGCCTTTCGTCGACACGTTGCCGCAGAGGAAGGTGAGGAAGCCCTGGCTGTCGATCTTTTTGATCCCGCCGATGCCGATGAAGAAGTCGGGCGCTGGCAGCGGCGTGTGCGGATTGATGCGCATGAAGAACCGCTGAATCGCCGGTCCGAACGCATCGTTCCACGGTTGCAGCTCTCCGAATGTTCCGACAGTGAAGCCGTAGCAGCCCCAGATGACGAAGAGGGTAACGACTGCCGCGGGGAGCATCGTCGCCATCTTGCGTCCGAGGTGCTGGCGCAGCGCGGCGTCGCGAAACAGGCGGACGATTGCGATTGCGATGCACGTCACCGGCACGAAGACGATGTTGGAGAATTTGCAGTTGATGCTGAATCCGAACGCGGCGCCGAAGAGGAGCGCGCGTTTCAGATCGGGATTTCGCAGCCAGCGGGCGAATGCAAGCAGTGCGACGGCTAACCCTGCCACTGCCGGGCCGTCGTGCGTTGCCAGCGCCGAGTAGCCGAGGACGATCGGTTCCATGGTGAAGAGAAAGGTGGCGATGAGCGCTCCGTCGTCACCGAGCGCATCGCGCGCTGCATAGAAAAGCGCGATGGCGGCGATGATGAAAAAGATGACGGTCCCCGCCCGCGCGCGCACGAGGTTGGCCCTGTACTCGCCCTGTCCATAGAAAACGCTGTGGATCTGATCGGTGTACGTGCCGCGCGGGTCGAAGCGCATCCCCCCAAACCAGGGAATGGCGGCGAAGACGACGCGCGGCAACGGCGGGTTCTCGCGCAGCAAAAGGTAGCGGTGGTACTGGAACAGCTCCAATCCCGCTCCGACGTGCGTGGCCTCGTCATTCGTCGCCGAGAAGACGCGGAATGTCGTCGCCATCCGGATGGTGCCGATAGCGATCAGTAGCGCTGCGAGGGCGGTGGGGCGGAGGAAGGGGAGGCGTGGCATCGAGCGCCGCGATTCTACTGCGTACAGTTGGCCGTTTCCGTTTTTATCAGTGGCGCAGAAGGAAGGGTGGCATTATGATGTCGGGACGCGAATGGGGGAATGTTCATGGCCTGCAACCCGTGCGAGGTTGGATTTCAGGGATCACAGTCAATCGTTGTTACGATCCAAAAGAATGGAACAACGGCGCTCGTCTACATTCAGAATCAAGGACGAAACATCGCCGAGATCAAACTGATCACACTTTGCTACAGTTCTCCCGCCGGTTCCGGAGCTTACTTTCTACGTCCAGGCAGTCAACTCCCCACTGTTTATCCAACCCCTTTCATTGAGCCGGGCTTAGTAGCTCTCTATTATCTACTTCCGAACGTACTGCCGGGCACCATTGTGCAGGCGCAAGCGGAGTACATCGAAATTGAAGGTCGAAGCCGGAGCTGCGCCGCGAACTTCTAAGAGGTGACACAATGGCCACGAAATACTTCAAGTATGAGCTTAAGGGAAGTCATGCGCGAGAAACCATTCTCGACACACTTGGCGACGCGGTTTCAGCTGGCCAGGTTGTGCGGATACACAATGAAGCAGATAAGACAATCGTTTATCTGGCGACGGACGACACTCAGCCAGCCAGTACTGTACCTCTGAGTGCAAAGAGAAGCGCGGCGCCCGTGGGGAAGGAAGTATCGCTCGACGACGTACTTCGAATTACATAGTGAATCACTAATTACCAATATCCCCGCCCCGCCCCGAACATCACCTCGTAAACCTTCCGCGCCCAGCTTCGTTTGCCGAACTCCACTCGGCCGGATGATTCCTGCGTCAGCCATTCCTTGATTGGGAGCGTGAAGCCGGTTTTGCGGCGCTGCCGAACCTCGGCAGGTAGCGGTGGATGCGGAGCGGCAGCCAGGAGTTGCTTGCCGCGTTCGCGTCGCGTGACGAGCGCGGGGGCGACTTTGCGTAGCAAGTGCGCGTCAACGAGCGGCACGCGTACTTCGAGCGAATGGGCCATCGAGGCCCAATCCATGTCGCGAAGGAGTTGGTTGCGGAGGTAGAGCGATGATTCGAGAGCGGCGACGCGGGCGAAAGGGTTTCCGGGATCGGGGGTCACGGTTTGCTCGATGAGATGCAGGAGGTCGAGACGCGTCAATCCCTCGGCGGCGATCTCTTCGCCGAGGATCGCGGGGAGCTCGGAAGCGAGGAAGCGGCCGCGTTTGACGAGGTAGGCGCCGGCGTAGCTGCCGCCGTAGCGGACGATCTCGCCCATCTTCGGGCTGATGTGGCGGCTGCGTTTGGAGAGCGTCGTGTTGATGCGATGGACGGCATCGCCGAGCTTCGGCACGCGCGCCAGCACGCGCGTGACCGGCATCCAGCGCGGGATGTCGCGGAACGACGTGTATCCGCCGAACAGCTCGTCGCCGCCCGCGCCGGACATCGCTACTTTCAGGCCGAGGTCGTGCGCGGCCTTGCTGATGAAATAGCTGTTCAGACCGTCGACACTCGGCTGATCCATGGCATCGAAAATCCGCGGAAGCTCGGCGCGGAAATCGGACAGCGTCAGTTCCTGAATCGAATGGCGGACGCCGTACTGTTTCGCCACGAGCGCAGCCAGCGGCGCTTCGTCGTTGACGCGGTTGCGGTACTCCTCGAAACGAAGCGTCATCGTCTGCAGATCAGTCGCGCCGCTCTCGCGCGCGAGGGCGACGACGGCGGTGGAGTCGATGCCGGCGGAGAGAAACGCGCCGACGGGCACGTCGGCCACCATGTGATAGCGGACCGACTCGAGAACGGCGTCGTGAACGATCTCGCGGCGCTGCTCTTCGGTGAAGTGAAGATCGCGCTCGACGGCATCGCGGAGTGTGGCGGCGATCGAGAAGTACTGCGTTGGCTCGCTGACGCCATTCGCATCGACGTACGCATACGAGCCGGCGGGCAGCGCGCGAATGGCGCGATACATCGTGAACGGCTCCGGCACCGTTCCTCGGAGGAAAAATCCCGCAGCACCGGCGGGATCGAATTGCTTCGAAACCTTTCCGCTCGCTACGAGCGCACGCACCTGCGAGGCGACGCGAATCGTTCCGCCGTCGCCGGCGTAGTAGAGCGGCTTGATTCCGTACGGATCGCGGGCCAGCAGCATCCGCCGCCGCGCGCCGTCCCAAAGCGAGAAGGCGAACATGCCGCGCAGGTCGCCCAGCATCCGCTCCTGCTTTTCGTCGTACAACTGCAGCAGCACCTCGGTGTCCGACTGCGAGGTGAAGCGGCGGCCGCGCGTTTCGAGCTCCGCGCGCAGCTCGCGATAGTTGTAGATCTCGCCGTTGAAGACGATGGTCAGCGGCCCGAAATGTTTCGGCTGCGCGCCGCCGGGGGAAAGATCGATGATGGCCAGGCGACGATGCCCGAGGCCGACGCGGTTGTCGTCGGAGAACCAGGAGTCGCCGGCGTCGGGACCGCGGCTATGCATCGACTCGCGGGTGGCGATCACCTCATCGCGATCGACGGACGGGGCCGAATCGCGATAGGCGTAGATCGCGTTGATGCCGCACATGGGGCGCGAGTATACGGATGGGCCGCTTCCGCGCGTTGTCGGTTTTCGGTTGGGACGCTGCCGCGCTCTCGATCACCGACTAACTTGACAACCGACAACCGACAACGCGCGGCGAAGCACGCGCAGAACTACCGCGTGCCGCTGGCGATCGCGAAGGCGCTTCGATCGGCGCGGATCGAAATGTTGCTGGCAGGGATTGCGTCGCCCGTGCTGCCGTGACGGCGCACCCAGACAACGACCGTGTAGACGCCGGGACCGTCGGGCAGCGGAATGGCGAAGGCGAACTTGCCGTCGGGAGCGACCTGGAAATCGCCGCGGCTGCCGTCGCTGTACATCTCGCTCACTTCCTCGATGCCGCCGGCGACGCGGCGCGTGAACTTGCCTTTGAGCCGCGGCAGGTACTCGCGGCGCGAATCGGGCAGGCGGTAGCTTTGAATGGCGTTCGCCGTAATGATGCCCATCGGCTGCGGGAGCGGCTCGTGATGAACGGTGATCGCCTCGATGTCGTAGCCCTTCACCGACTTGCCGCTGCAGAGGATCGGCTGGGACGTCGAAACCTTGCGCGGCAGCGGGCGCGTCCAGTCGACGTAGCGGCGGACGAACTCCTGCGCCACGCGGAACTCGCCGCGCTCCCAGGCCAGGCCGATGCCGACGTGGGTGGCGGCAGGATCGAGAATCGTCCGCCGATGCCCGTCGTGCGGGGCCACTTCGCCCATCATGGCGGCCTCGGAGCGCCGCATCATGTCGTACAGCGCGCGGTCGCTGAACGTGTAGTTCGCGGACCAGGCCGCGGCGTTCTCGCTCACGCCGTCGTTGCCGCCGGCGAAGGAGTAGCGCATGTACGGCGCTTCTCCGTCGGTCGTGAAGTGGCCGGTCGTACCGTTGCGAATCTGGGCGCGGCAATAGGCATCGGCGATCTCGGATGACTGCGCGTCGAGCTGCACCGGCGCCAGTCCGAACTTCGCGCGATCGTGATTGATGAGGCGCAGCAGCTCGCCGCGCAGCGTCATCCGCGTCTCGTCCGACGAACCTTCACCCTGCGCAAGCGTCGCGCCGAAGGTGAAGGCGAGCGTCATGACGATGAGGAGCAGCTTCTTCATTTGGGAATGCCTTGCAACTGCCGAGCGGCGTAGTTTATTCGGAATCGCGGTTGCGGGCCTCGCGGTTACGCGGTCGCGGGGTTGCTTGGTTGCTGATTGTTGCTGCTGGCAACCCAGAGCCGCGAGACCCCGCAACCGCGAGACCGCGCTACCGCGTAGGCAACTCGAGCGAGATCCGAAACCCCGGATTCAGATTCTCCGCATGGACCGATCCGCCGTGTTCTTCGATCGCTTTGCGGGTGATGGCAAGGCCGAGGCCGGTGCCGGAGGACTTGGTGGAAAAATAGGGATCGAAGATCTTCGCCAAGACCTCGGGGGCGACACCGGGGCCGTCGTCGTCGACGGAGACCACGACTTTTGAATCGACGCCGTAGCTGGCCAGACGGACGTGGCCGCCGGGTGCGGCCTGAAACGCGTTCTCGATCAGATTGGCGATCGCGCCGCGGAGGGAACGTGCATCGCCGGAGAACGTCTCGGGTGTTGAGTTGGCGATGTCGGCGCGGAAGTCGATGCCGCGCTCGCCGCTTTCGGCGTAGCTCGATGCAATCTCCTCCAGCAGCTTGCGCAGCGGGACCGGCTTGCGTTGAATCGTGCGCAGCGACGCGTAGTCGCCGAACTCCTTCGACGTTTCGCGCAGCGTGACCACCTGGCGGAGGATGTTGTCGACTGCAGACATCACGACCTTGGCCAGATTCGGATCGTTGTTCTCCGCAACTGCTCGCAGATGTTCGGCCGTGAGCTGGATCGGCGTCAGCGGGTTCTTGATCTCGTGCGCCACCTGCCGCGCCATTTCTCCCCACGCTTCGAGCCGGTTCGATCGCAGGATCTCGGTGACATCCTCGGCGATGAGCATCTCTTCGCTACCGCCGGGCAGCGGCACGATGGAGACACGGAAGGTCCTGGCGTTGCCGTCTTTTTCGTTGTCATTAATGATCAGCTCGATCTCCTTGGCCTCGGCGCGCCCATGCCGGTGCGAGGCGAGGAAGTCGCGCACTTCGTCGTGAAACTCGATGGTCTCGCCGAACAGCTTTCGTGCGCCGGCATTCGTCGCGGAGACGTGCATCGCGTCGTCGAGCACGACGACAGCGGCGTTAATGTTCTCCAGCAGCGTCTGCAGGCGATCGCGCTCGTGGCGAAGATCGTTCTGCTGCCGGCGGATCGACTGCGCCATATCGCGGAACGTCGTGACGAGAAGGCCGAGGTCGGGATCCCGGGGGACGCGGACATCGACGTCGAAATCGCCGCGCGCCACTGCCCGCGCGCCGCCCACCAGCGCCTGCACGGGACGCGTCACGCTGCGCGCCGTCACATACGCGACGAAGATTGCCGCCAGGACGATGAAGATCAGCAGCATGTAAATCGTCGTGGCCAGATCGTTCACCTGCGCTTCGATCTGCCGCCCCTGCACGATGAGCGGCAATCCCATCGTGTAGTTCTGTCCGCGCACGAGGTTGATGGGCGAATAGATCTCGATGAACTGCGCCGGCCCGGAGTTTCGGATGGCGAGCTGCTTCCCGCCGCCGACGATGTTCGCGTAAACGTCGCCCGGCAATCGCTGCGATTCGACGCGGGCGGCGAAGAGATCGCGGCGGCTCGATGCGATCAGCCGGTCGTCGCGGTAGAGATGCAGGTCGTGGCCGATGACGCGTGCCAGCCAGCTCAGGACGTCGTCGTCGAGCACCTGTTCGGGATGCGTGGTCGACGTCGTCGACGCGAGGTAGTCCTCGATGACCCGCTCCGCCGCATTGAGCGCGGTCTGCCCTCGGTCGAGATACTCCGCCTCCAGCCGGTTGGCCAGATAGGCGCGAACGAAAAGAACGAAGACGATGAGCGGCAGAACGACGACGGCGGTGAGGAAGAGCGACGTACGCGTGCGGAAATCGAGGTTGCGTGGCGCGCGGCGGATCACCGAGGCGATGACCGGCATCGAACGAATCACGATCACGGCCAGAACGAAGGCGATGGCCCAGATGGCAACGCCGCCGGCGCGCCGCACCTGCTGGCCGCGCGTCGGGACTTGTAATGGAAACGCATAGAGCGCATCGGCGGTGCGGCGCACGTAGACGGCCGATCCGGCGCCCTCGTTTGCTTCGATCCAGATTCCGCGCCCCGGCTTGAGCGTGGCGAAATACGACGCAGGGCTTTGTGGCAGGCGGACAGTCGTCGAGCCGTGCGCGTTGCCATCGCGGTCGTAGACGACGATCTCGCGCTGTGGCCGCAAACCGCTGGTATCGTCGAATGACGGTTCGAAGAAGTCACGGTAGACGTCGGCAAAGGTCGTCGCGCCCGGGTCGGCAGGATTCACGACATGCACGCTCCCCTCGGCCACCGGAATCCCGCCGATGGTGAGGTCGAAGTCGTGGTGCAGCAGCGCGCGGGTCACAGTGCCGATCTGCAGCACCTCGCCGCCGGGCTCGCGGCGCCGGTCGCTAAATTGCGGCAGGCCGACGCCGAAGCGGCTCAGGGGATGGTCGAAGATGTCGTGCACGGTGATGACGGCCGGCACGCGCCATTTGGAGAGATCGCTGCGCAGCCAGAGTGCGTAGGCGAGATCCTCGAGGTTCATCTTCCGGTAATCGTCCGGAAGCACCGAGCTCAGCTCCATCGATGCGAACTCGTTGTGCAGCGTGTCTTCGATCATCGTTCGAAGCTGGTCGGCTTCCCCGACCACGAGCGGCGCGTAGTTGTCGGCGATGAAATGCCGTGCGCTGGAGCGCTCGAAAAGCTGCAGCGGCATGTAGACGATCATCACCATCAGCAGTGCGCTGCCGAGCGCGCGCAGCGTGAAGTTGGTCGTCAGCGCGTGCAGCAGGAGCGAGATCACCACCGCCGCGGCGATCCAGAGAAAGGCGCGCTTGGGGATGTACTGCAGGTTCGAAGCGGTGATGAGAATCGGAATGATGACGATGCCGATGCCGAGGAGCGTGGCCAGGCGCGATGACTCGTGCCGCGTGATCTGCACGAGTGCGAATCCGAAAAGCAGCAGCGCGCCGAGGAGCACGCCCTGGGCGGCGGAGAGCGGCAGAATGTGATCGGGGACCGCGGAGATGCGGGAGTTGTCGACGAGATTGCGGACCAGGGCCAGGTAGCCGCCGGCAGCGAGGACAGCAACCACGCTGCGGATGATCTGGATCAGTGTCGAATTGCGACGCCTTCCCGTCACTGCGAAAACGATGGCCAGGATGGCCGCGGCGCTGACGAGGAGATCGAACGGTGACCGGCTGAACGGTCCCAGCATTCGCGAGGCGAAGAGATCGAAGCTGAAGATCCGCCACGGATCGCCGTCGACGCGAACCGGCAGAAGCGCCAGACGGGCGGCGAGAACGAGGAGGATGGTGATGAGGGGATGTGGGGAGTGGGGAGTGGGGAGTGGCGGATCAGAGTCGACGGCGTCGTCGCCAGCCGTTGCCTTTGCTCCAACCCCCCACTCCCAACCCCCCACTCCCCACAACAACAGCACAAACACCAATGCCAGCAGAGTGGCCGCGACATCCGTTCCGATGGCGCGCACGGCGTCGATGACCTCGGCCTTGGCGCGCGGCGTCATGTCGATCCAGAGCGTTGCCGACGGCCGGCGGTTCACGACGAAGCGCAGCGACCCGCGTTCCTGCCGCAGTACGCCGGCGTGGAACATCGTCCCGCTCACCCAGTCGTCGTCCGCGAGGTCGAAGAGGCCGGGCGACTTCGGCCGGTTCGGAATGCGCTCGAAGGCCTGCACCGAAACCGCGGGCGACGGCAGCGGACGCGAACGGACGATGTAGAGGTTGGTGGTGTCGAACTCGTAGCTGGTCGTGCCCGGCGTTCGCAGGTCTTCGCCCCACCAGGCGATGGCATCGCCGTTCGGGGCGATGATGCGCATGCCTTGCTGCGCACCGGCCGCTTCGCCGCGCAGCATGGCGAACATCGCTTCCCGCGATGCTGCGGGATTCTTCGCCAGCTTCGCCACGACCCGTTCGACGGCGGCATCGAGCGCCGACTCGGTGTGCGCCACGTCGCGCCGAATGCGCTCCACTTCGCGGGTCAAATGGCGGGAAGAGCGGACATCGAAGTCGCGTCCGATCCGCGCCACCATCACCTGCATCGTCAGCCAGGCGATGCCGGCGAGCAAAAGAAAGACCGCCGCGGCGCGCGCGGCGGTCGTGTTGGCTACGCGTGAAACGTGAAGCCGCATCGTCGTGAAACACAGACCAGACTCTCCAGTCCGGCCGCCCTCCCGTCGGACTAGAGAGTCCGACCTACGTGAGGCAGCTTACTTCCCCGCCGACCGGAGCGATACCACCGACCACTGACCGTCGGCCTTCTGATGGAGGGTGATGTACAGCTCGCGCGTTTCCGCTTTGCCGCCTCGGTTGATCGTCCACGTTCCGGTGATGTGGTACTGCTGCTCGGCACTCACCTTCTTGGCCGTCTGTTCCTCGAAGGCGGTGGGATGCACTTTGGAGAAGAGACCGTCGAGCAGATACGCGGCCTGATCGCGGCCGTAAGAACCGCTCTGATCGACGAGGCCGGGGAACTGGAGCATGACCTGGTCTCCGGTGGCCATGCCGGCAACGATGGCCTGCGGATCGCCGCTGCCGAATCCGCGCTTCAGGTTCGAGACCGCCACGTCGAGATCCTTGAACTGCGCGGACGCGACGAGCGGAACGAAAAGGAGCAGAAAAGCCATCCGGGTTGAGAGTCTCATGATGATCTCCAGTGTCCGAGGTAACGGCATTCGGCGAGTCATTATTCTAGCAGATTCAATGAGTTAGCTGCACTCGCAAAGGGTCATCATGTCCTCGCTCCGGGACACGATCCCGCGGGCGGCGGCTACATCGCGAAAGTCCTCCGGCGGTGGTGCGGCGACGCGAAGTGGCTCATTCGTCAAAGGATGCGTCATCGAAATCTCCCGCGCGTGCAGCATCGGCCGTGCTTCGTTGCGCTGCCCGTACAGCCAGTCGCCGGCCAGAGGATGCCCGATCGCTGCCAGATGGACGCGAATCTGGTGCGTGCGTCCCGTGAGCAGATCGACGGCCACGAGCGAGCCGTTTTGCGTCGCGCGCAGCGGCGTGACGATGGTGATCGCTCGCTTGCCGCCATCGCCGACGCCGAACGAGATCGGCCCGATGCGGATCAGCGGCGCGTCGATGGTCTGCCGTTCTCCGAGCTCTCCTTCGCAGATGGCCACGTAGCGTTTGCGGATGCGCTTCGATTCGAACTGCCGCGTGAGGTTGGCGTTGATGGAGGCCAGCTTCG
>Ga0307511_10001455_pt1 | contig 25011 bp, 20 predicted proteins | sample 13_EM_MG_FD_200266 | JGI IMG/M metagenome (GOLD analysis project Ga0307511, IMG submission 200266) | Populus trichocarpa ectomycorrhiza microbial communities from riparian zone in the Pacific Northwest, United States - 13_EM | ecosystem: Host-associated > Plants > Roots > Unclassified | place... | reverse complement strand
TCAAATTCTTTCCCAACCTATAAAATTGTAAGTATGAGAGGATTTGAGATGTGGGAGGAAGGGGGGAAGGGGGTAATGCACAGAAACAACACCCTCAAGCGAGCGGTTGAGGAGGTTGAGGTTCATGAGGACGTGGTCGAGGGAGAGGGAGATCTCTGTGACTAGGCGCGCGCGCTCGACTATAGTTGGTAATTGATATGTTAGAAATATGGAGGAGCCATAGCTTTGGGGGCGTTATAGGAGTAGTTAACTATACAACAAGGTTAGGAAAAGAACAAAATTGAGTGGGTAATTGTGAGGCAAGTGGGGGGGGGTAAACCCCCCCAACTGGAAGAAATGTATCCATGAATATCTCGCCAGGTAACTTCAGTTAAGAAAACTCAACCCTCAAAAGTTATCTTTTCCCCAAAAAAATTTGGGTCAATCATCTATGCGGAAATATGAAGATTGCCCAACGCCCCCAAGGTTAGGAAACTTATTTAAAACGCATCATGATAACAATGAAAATGCACACGAACGCTCGAAGAAAGATTTCTCGGCTGCCTCTCCGCCACTGTTGTCGCTTTCGTTTCTTCGTACTGACATTATAGCATGTGCGTGATGTTGCGACTTCTAAATTCGAATGAGCTACGAGTCTCTCTGTCTTAGGTGTCTTGGCAAACATTTGGCACGTGGTGACTCAGGGTAACGGCATCAGTAGTTCGGTATCAGGTCACTTTGAAATCATCCTCATATATAGCTCGTGACAAGCATACATACTTAGCAAAGAAAAGGCATAAGAGGAGCATACACAGTGAAATATAGAGAAAAAAGGAAAAAGTAATGAAATATAACAGCAAAAATGAAACAATCACTAAAACAAAAACAGAAACCTGAAAAACCCCCACACCACTTCCCCTATAAACAACACCATAAACTCATATTCCTACACTACTCCCCCAATTTTCGCTACCCAGTTCAATCCCCTTTAAGTAAACCGCCAAATTTTCCCAGCGAAACAAGAACAACCAACTTACTGACCCAGCCCGAAAAACTAGAACGAATAAAAAGCCGTACACGACATATCATGGTATCCAAACGAGAGAAGTAAACAGCAAACGAGAAATCAAACTATCTATACATAAAAGTACGGTACACGTTGTCGCATAGCTAGATATATGCAACTGGTGCGTAGATCCAACCGGTCGATGGAGTTTGTCAGTAATAAGGGGACATCAACGTGGAGCCATGAGAAAAATGAACTAGAGGTTAAACCTTACACTATCTTGTAAAGGAAACAGGAATTGAAGACGTCCGCACAACACCTCACACCATGACCCTTTGTATAGTACTAAAAAGAAATAAACTGGTATAAACATAATTCGTGGAAGAAAGGCAAGCAATAAATATTGAGCAGACCAGCCCAGCCATGTATTCCAATGGATGAGGATAATAATACAATGGGAATGTTTGGAGTGAATAGGATAGGAATAAACAATAGAACAAGGAAAACACGATAAGATCATTTCGAGAAGAAAAAAAAGCGAAAACCATTAGTTACATTTCCCTCTAGAAGCACGCAAAAGACCTCTTGTTCTTCCGGTTGAGCTGTTCCATTCTTTGCTCCAATTTCTCCCTAGCCTGCTCTGCCTTAATGCGAGCTATACGTTCATCTTCAACTGCCTGCATTGAGTATCGGCTATTTTGGGTTTCATTCTTCGTGCGTTCAAGCTCGTCCTGAACCTGCTGCGCCTTAAGCTGCAGGCTCTCGCGGTCCGCCGTCAACCTCTTCATAGTCTTCTCACAATCGGTAAGAGCTTCCTCCAAGGTCTGGGTTAATGCTTTCTCCGCCAAGAGCTGCTTTTCTAGAGTCTTGATTCGAGCGTCTTGATCCTCAATATGTGCTGCGACATAATCTTTGCTTGGACGGCGAGACATGTTTGGCGATGTTGGCGCGGCCGGAGGTGGTGAGCCCGAAGGAGCTGAGCCATTTGTTGGGAGTGGTGGAAGTGGAATTGCGGGTGGTGGAGATGGGAGAGATGTTGCGGAGGTGCTCTTTCGGAGATCCTTGGACATCGAGTTAGAACGCTCTGCGCGGAAGGTCGCTTTGCTATTAGCTAGCTCGGCATGGGCTTCCGCAAGTTGAACCTACGTCAATGTCAGTCAGTGCAATTCAACATTTATTGCTAGGAGGTTATGTGTTTGAATACCTTCAAAGATGCAATTTCATTGTGGAGTTCGTCAGTGGCCACCTTAATGTCATTACCTCTCTTAGCTGCCTCCTCGATAAGCGCCTTGCGTTCCGCCTGCACCTGTTCCAATTCAGCAGTGACGGACACAAGCTTCATGGCCGTGTCTTGATTCTGATCGAAAGTGAAGGCAAGTTGCTGCTCCAAGTCTTCAATGACGCGTGCATGTTTAGCTTCTTTCTTGGAAAGTTTCTCAAGCTGTTCCTGAGTATCGGCATGAAGATTCTGGAGCTCTTTGATAGTCTCGACTTGAGCAGTGATCTGCTTCTTCGTCTGAGTGAGCTCATTAGCGGTTGCCTCCGAAGACTCGGCCCTATCCTCTTGCGCTTCAGCGACCATGTCCCTGTTCTTCTCGAGGGCATCGATGGTATCCTGTGCCTCACGAAGAGACTTTTCAAGGATCTCAAGGCACCTATTTTGGGAATCGACTGTCTTATTGTTCTCTTCAAGAATAGTGCGGGCTGTCTTCAGCCTCTGCTCATAGCTCTCCTTTGTTGCAGCGAGTTCAGCTTCATGTTGAACCCTCAAGGTCTCCTCCGCTGCAGCTTTGGCTTCAGTAGCAGCTACGAGGTCAGCTACTCGGGCTTCGCTCTCCTGAAGAGCAAGCTGGGCAGTAGCTTCACTCTCCTTGAGATGAGAGACTTGAGAAAGTACATCATCCAATGCAGTTTGAAGACCAGAGAGACGTGTTTCGTAATCTTCGATGAGTTTGAGTTTCTCCGAGACTTCATTCGATATCTGTGAGATTGTCTCTCTATGCTTGCTAACCTCAGTTCTTGAGCTTTCTTCAACTTCTGCTAGCTTTCCTTCGAGCTGCGCTTGAGCTGTGACTGAATCTGCTTCAAGCTCAGCAATCCGGCGGAGATGGCCATCAATTGTCACTCTGTGCTCTTCGATTGTCGACTTGTGTTCCTCAATGGCTCGCTGGAGACCATCCACCACTTCTTGCTGCTTGGCACGCTCGGCTTCGAACTCCTTCACAGTGCGCTCCAATTCTGCTGACGCATTGTTCGCTGCTTCGAGACGAGACTCCTCTAGTTTCCTCATAGCAGCCTCCAGTTCAGCGATCATATCGAGGAGATTCTTTTCGTTGTTTTTCAAGGAAGTGACGTTCTCCTTCAAAGTTTCGATGGCCGTGTTGTGTCTCTCAGTCGACGTCTCCATCTCTTGTTGTAGAAACATGGCCCTATGAGTCTGTTGTTCACTGAGTGAAGTAGTCTCAGAGAGCTTCTTCTGCACTTCCAACAGTGAAGTTACCAAAGACTTAGCTTCGTTGACACTGGCAAGAAGTTGGTCACGGAGACTTTGGACCTCTTTGCTATGCTCATCCTCACGCTCAGCTACTTGACGACGCAGGAATTGAGCCTCAAGCTCAGCCTCGTCAATCCTACGTTCCATAACTGCAAGAACTGAGATATCCATAGGGGAGGAGGATTTGCTAGATCGCTCCCTTGTCAGTCCAGATATCATCGTACTCTTATTGTCAAGATCCCTCCTCAGGGCTGTGATTTCGTTCTCAAGCTCTTGGATACGCTCAGAACGCATGTGGAGTTCGTGCATAGCCTCATCTATGTTAGAATCAAAGTTCTCAAGTGACTCGGGATGAGTCTCCAGGTAAGGTTCAGCAATCTTTCGTAGACTGGTGAATGATCGCTGAGCCCTATCAAGCATCATCAGGCTTTGGCTAGACTTCCGACGGATAAGATGGCTGGCGATGCTGGATGAAGCTATCGATTGCGTGCGTGATTCAGTGACATCTCGCTTAAGTTCTTCAACCAGGGCCAGAGCCTCCTTATGCTCCGCCTGAATACGCTCCCGCTCTCTTTGGAGGGCAGCAATTCGCTCCTGTTTCTCCATATGCTCCTTCCTAATGCTCTCGATTTGGGCAGACAAAGTCCCCTCTTTCTGTTGATGCTCTTGTTGAAGTGTACGTAGTGTCTCAAGTTCCTGCCGGAGAGCACCGGACCCGGTTTCATCGGACTCTTCAATAATGGGTGAATCAACAGCTAAAGACAGTTCTGAGGAGAGAGAGCGCGAAGAAGAGGCATCGAGATCTTTCAGCTCACTTACTCTCGTGCCTGCGAGAAAAGAGACAGGTCTCATTGGCGAGGGAGACGGGGGAGGTGATGAAGTCCTAGGGGTAGCAAGCTGCTTTCCGTGTTGGAGTTCGTCTACCGTATCACGGAGACGAGTTAGCTCACGAATGGCAGCCTCGTAATTCGCAGATACTTGGTCCAGCTCATTTATCGTTGATTCATGTTCAACTTTCAGCTCAAAAAGCTCTTGTTGAACATTTTCAAGCTTATCGTGAACAAATTCTGTTTGCGCCGGACTCTGGGGAGGGCAAGTCTGCGATCCTGTCACGAGCCCACCACTATTGATAGAGACCTCAGGAAGGTCACGAGCTTTTGAAGCTCGGCGCTCTCGAACCGTGGGAAGGGCATTCGTGTTTTCCTTCCCTGGCGTAGATTCTTCCTCCTCTATAGTGTCATGGTAACCATTTGTCCTGACGTTCCCACTGTGTGAGTGACCATTGATCGACTTTGAATGAGCCGAGACTTCCGAGTCCTCGCCATCACTTTTGATTGCACCATTCGTAATCTTCGTTTCACCACCAGGGGGGCCATACACCGCCAACATACTCTCCACCTTGCCAAGGTTCCTCTGGCGTTCAACAACGTGCTCTAGTTGGGCGATCTCCTTCGCCATGAGTTCAAGATTCTGATCTGCTTCCGCAAGCTTATCTTCGAGCGTTGATATATAATCTTCCTGTCCTGCCTCATTCTCCCGCATCCTAGCAATCTCCTTTCGAAGCTCAGCAACCACAACAGCATTCTTTTCTTCTCCAGAGGTATGTCCAGAAAGTTTTGCTTCGAGATCCTGAAGATAGGTCTCGGTAGCAGATTCCCTATCCATCATTTTTTGTACACGGGACTGCAGCTGCTGGTTTACAGTTTCGATGTATGCCAGCTTCGTTTCTTTCTCGAGAAGAGAGCTTTCGGTTGAAGACAATGATGAACGAGTATTCGATAATGAGCTCTCGAGACTTTGAATGGTTTTCTCGTACTCTAAAACCACCTGTTCAACCTGGTTTGCAAAGAGGTTGGATCTCTTTAGTCTTTCTGCACTGTCAGCATGCTCCGTGACCGTAGCGGAGTTCTCAACTTCGTGCTCTCTCGTCAATTCAGAAATAAGCCTTGTATGACGCTGGCTAAGAGCCGAGTAATGTTCTTGGAGGTCTAGAAGCTGGTTTTGCAACTCCATTTCTCTTTCATGAGTGCGTTCTGGTCGATCCGTGGCAACCTTCCTTACACGCTCCCCACTATCAGATGTGTTAGAGTTTCTGAGTTGCTCCCTCAAAAAGGCGATTTCTGCACGAAGCCGTTCGATCAATGCTTTAGTATCCCCTTCTTCCGACACCTGCTGAATCCTGGGCTTGCTTTGGATGGCCCGCGCCCGTTGTGCGTACTATGCAATGTTAGAACTAGATATTCATGCATGTGGGGGGGGAATCAGCCTGTACCTGAACTGTATTTAAGGTTTCGCTGAGATGGAACTCTGCGGGAGTCACACACGCAACCATATATGTTATAGCATTTCCCCCCAGGGAATCTTGGAGTAACCGCGTAAGTTTGGAGTCACGGTAAGACACGTGTGACCCGGGATTCCTGGACGACAACTGAGAAATCACTTTCCCTAGACTCGCAAGGCCTGCGTTGATTGAAATTCCCTCCTTTGCACGCTCCCCTTGTGCCATTGTGTTCTAGCTATCATGTTATCCCCTGACTCCGATCTCAAATATAATTATGGACTCACCTTCAATCTCTCACTACCAGCCAAGTCAACAAAATGTAGTTTACTATCAACAGTAATGTATCCAGCCTCTGACCCTTGTGCCATCATGTCGAGAGGAAGGGAATTACGCTTCTCCTTGTCTGTTTGCGGTCTCGGCTTCTTCTGTATGAGGTTCAAACTAAATACAGCATGTGATCGAGATGACTTGGCATTAATTGCTGTCGCATCTGTTTGACGGATTGAAGAGCCAAAAGTCAAAGCCTCCATCAAATCCTCATAAGAGTTGATCTCAAGCTCATGAAGGCCTGTCAAGAGAATGCGACCGCTTTTATCCTCTCGTATGCTTACTTGTGGTCGATCATGCATGCTGGTTTCGTTGATCAACAGATCACGTAGCGATTCATTATATATCTATTTCTGTCAGGGGGCATTTTTTAGAATTTCATTCCACTTATTACTCACTTCGACGTATGTGGCCCTGATGGACCAAGTCTTATTGACAGTCGGCTTGGGGGAGCCAATTTGGGAATACCGAACAGGTGCTCGTAAGCCTGAACCTCCTCGGGCACTAGATAGTGAAGCCCCTAGCTGTTCGAATAGTGCATGCGCAGCGCGTGGAATAATGCCTGCAAGTGTGAGTTAAAAAATGTTTCATAGAAACACAAAGTATCCAAAACATACCATGAGATGATGAATCTCCGGGACTTGCTGTACCCATGGTGTACGACTTCCCGGCTCCAGATTGACCATATGCCAATAAGGAGACGTTATATCCCTGAACAAATGCCGACACACTCTCCTGCAGATACTCCCAGACCCCATCCTGTCCAACTTTTTCCGAAAACACTCTGTCGAACACGAAGATCTTCTTGCCCTGTGGACTATCAACTGCTAAGCTCGTTGGGCTCATGACTTGGACGGCACTCTTTTGGAATCTTTGCGGAATCAAGTCGTAACCGGGATCATTTGGCTGCAATGCTGGCCGAACGCGTATAGCTATTGTCTATGTTAGCTTATGCTCCGACAAGGCGGTCCACGAGTAATAAGGCAAACCCACCAACTTTGACCGCCGTCTTGGAATCTTCATCGGACGCCCGACTACTACCTCCAGGCCTGCTGCTCATACTCAGACGACTTGCACTCCTCGCCGGCCTGATCATAGCGCTCATTGGTCGCGGTGGTGTATGTGATGGTATTGGTGAGGTTGGTCGGGAAGCCATTGTGACGCTGGCTTAGCGGAGTGCTGTGGTGCAGTACGAGAAAAGGAGTGTGGCTATAACTTCGTCAAAGACTACAAATCGACACCAGACGTAGAAAACAAAAGAGTGATTATTTGAGGAAGGGCAAGAGAGAGAGGGTGATAAGTAACGGAGAAATCCAGCTGTCGTATATGAAATTAAATCGTGGGGATCGACTAGTTGGGGGAATTCAACCCAGCGGTTAATACTCCCTGGGAGTGTAGTCAAGCGTTTGTAGCTGCAGCAGTCGCCTCAGTCTCCCCCGCGATTGACAGATTGTGCCTGAGCAGGACGCAGTTGTCCAAAGAATCTGGCAGGGTTGACGGTGCGTAAGGCGAGGTGCAGCAGAAGAAAAGGGTCTGTTAGGGAGAAGAGGGGGTAGTGTGGTAAATAGGAGGTGGTGCTTCACCGAGGAGTGCGGCAGCTAATATGTCCCAGAGTGCTACCTAGGCAGAATGTATGCATGGCATGTAAACGAGGGTTTTGTAAAGTCTTTACTCTACGCTCTGTAGGGAAAACATGGGGGCGGCATGGCAACACAGGCACCATACCAGGCCCACGAGGACCTCCGGCTACGTACACGCAGCAACAGCTGCTCAGCGAGCTGCAATGGCAAGGCGAAAATGGGAATGAAGCGGCTTTGTCTGCAGCCCTTTGTATATGAACTATGGGACCAAGCTGTCCAAATACCGTCCGTCAGGTTGGTGCATAGCCCTAGAACATCAGATGTGGTTGAACAATTTCATGTAGTTGGATCGGGATAAGTTTTCAGCAACGTCTCGTCTCGACACTGATACCCATAAGTGATGTGATCTCTCTATGATCGAGTCAATTGATATAAAATGCCTTTAGTCTACCTTACTTAGCCCAAGACCGAAACCATTAAATACAGTCGTTTTTTTTTTCAGTTGACCGAGATTTAGGTGATGCCCCTGCATTTGTTGCACCTTGCCTTGTTTGCTCTAGATCTGGAGATAGGATGATCCATTGACTCGAAATTCATCCAGCGCTTGTGAATACAGATCATAGAGCCGGAAGTGTGGTGGAGCAAACGGTGTCAGTATCCACGTCAATCTCCAGAACCCCTGTAGCCATTCTTAGCACCCCGTTTGAAGTCGGAACTTGAGTCTTACAAAGTGAAATTCATAGTGCCTTGCATGCTTGATCTCGCTTTACCCGGATAATCGCATTACCACCGAGAATGGGACAAACGCGTACAAGCAAGAGCTGTCTTCACACTTGATGGACGTAGATGTATGCAGAAGTACTGTGTACTCATGACCGGAAGAACCTCGTCTTGTTGGTCCGTTCCGCAACAACCAAAAGGGGTCACAGACGAATGAGGGCAGACGGCGACAGGGGCAGGGGGCCACCCAGATCAAGTAGCCATACCCCAGGAGGCCGAGGTTCGGCGCTAGAATGCCTATGCCTGTGGTCTAGAATGTTGTTGGGTCGGAGTACTCTTCATAGTTGCCATAGGCTGAGTAGTATTTCTCTGAGCCAGCTCATGGGGTATAAATAATCTACCACTTCCACTGCTAACCATACCTGGTAGTATCATCATGACATATCACGACTAGATTATATATTCGGCATGTCCAATTATTTCCTTCTATTTCAGTGGCTCAATTTCAGGGTGGTAAATGGGTTCCTGGTGACGCACCCGCACTAGCATTTTTCCGAATCTGGAAATGAGGGTAAATTTGCGTGTGCCTATAATTTCATAGGACTATCTATTACTCTGAGATTCACAAAATTTTGCCTATAATGATGCGATTGACGTGCTTGTATTACAATTCTACTATTCCTAAATTCCTATTAGCAACGTGCTTGCCTCCAAACACGTTCCGGAAAAAAATCCATTCTCTTGTGCCTTCACCCATTAAACGCTGGGTTTGCACGGAGTATATACTTGCACCTCGGATCTGTATCCTCCAGGTAAGAACACAAGGTCGCAGGCCTCCCATTACCACCCTTGATATCCTTCTCTCGTCTCTGGAGGTACTGGGCAGTGGAGGCACTGCCACATGACTAGCACGGGCCAGGCACTAGTCTCGAGACTGTTGCCAAGGGTCGGGTACTTCGAATTGCCAATAAGGGTAATATTGGGGGCGGACCCGAGGGCGGCCCGCCGACCCTGCCATAGAATAGGGCATGGGGTTATGCTCGCCGGGCCGGGGTGTTAGTCTCGAGGTTAAGTATCGATGCTTTTGCTGCTGGTAGGCTCTTAGTCTGGTTGTAGGCTCTGACACCTCTTGAACGTGACATAGTTGGGGATCGGCGTTGGTGAGCAAATGATGCCAGTAGAGACGTGAACAAGTTGAACCATGCTGTGTAAGCGTCCGATAGGTATTTCAATTTGTGAGTGTGATGTTTACTAAAGGGTACAAATACCTGAGAGTCTTCTATGGAGCATTCATCCTACCTCTCTGTATATAGTATATATGTAGATAGTCTGACCCGCCTATGTTCCTAGGACATCCTGTACTCGGGCCTAAATGCCCCCTACAAAATACTCTACTACTACTTGCGAAGCAAAGCCACCTTACATCGACAAGGCAGCTCATTCCCAGTCCCTTTCTACTATGCGGCTCTATTACGCTTTAGCTAGGGTATAGACGGGCACCTATAGGCAAATTTTTCACCCTGCAGGTGGGCTCTGCTAATGGGTATATATAGCTAGGAGTGTTCATCCCCGGTGGTGGGGGGTTATCATGGTACCGGCGTTGGAGCGGTTAGAAGCATGATCATCATCAAGGTAGCAGTAGCCTGGACTTTAGCTCGATTGCAATAAATCAGGATGCCTCGAGCTCGAAGTTATTGGCCTGCGCACCTTAGTATAGTTTCGCTTAGTACACGTTGCTCCGTGATCGTTGCGCTTGGTTTTTTTAGCTTAGTCCCTTGTCATGTGTAATTTCGGATATCAAAAGCTAAGCACTATCGGGTTTAAGCGCGGCTGCAAGACAAATTTGTACGGTATGGTGTCTATACGTACTCTGTATATGTCAACCACTTAGAATTTCTCACGTTTGCCAGGTAAGGTGGGAATACAAGTTCATTCCATAAACATTTGGAGCTTGATAAATACACATTAATTCATTGGTGTTGGTGTCCCATATAGCCGCGTTGGATATTGTATTAGAGTTTACCTAGGGCCCACACTGTGTGGTAAGTAGCAAGCTAAGGAAATGTAACGATCTCCTTCTCGTACGTTCGGTTATTCTGCTTAACACGCTGTTTAGTGCACGAGCGTTTGCAGCAGCGTCCATCTTCTTCGTCAGCCTTGTCCTTTTTTTTTTTTTTTTTTTTTTTTGGTAACTCAGTACTCGTATATATATATACTATGGCATATGACGAGGGCATGCATCCCCGAGTGAAGACTCGGCTGGATTGTCCAACCCCTGGGCCATGCCGACCCTGAGCCTTGTCCTTCGCAATACTCTCTCAACATGAAATCCTTAAGATCTACCACAGCCTTGATGTACTCGAGTACAGCTTCGAAATAGGGCCACTTTGCTTCCCATTCTCCAATTCCCTTATATCCCTCCACTCCCGAGAGTCGGGAGCTGAACAACCTGCAGTGTAGTCGTTGATCAAGCTCTAACCTCTTGGTGGATGTATGACTAAGCATACAGCATAGCGCACAACTACATGAAGCAGGAGCAAGTATTTCACAGGCATTTCATCATTTATTGCAAACTCTAACAAAGTGTGCCTAACATCGAGGGATTGTCCATAAGAGCACTCAAAAGTCAGGTGAGAACTGAAATACCCATCCGGGAATAGATCTTCCCCCAAATATATGAGTCAAGCAGTCCTAATATTGCCGGTATGGGAGGGGTGAAAAGGGCCGCACAAGCGGACAACGGAAGTATACAGCGGAATTGGAAAGTGAAGGGTGAAGACGTAAACAGTAAGACTCCAACGCAGGAATGCACAGAGGAAAAGAAAGAGGGATAACCCAGTAGAAGAAATAATTATAAGGAAATAAGACATGAATCGTCTCAGGAGATAGAATTGAAATGAACAACCTCAGCAGACAAGTACGTCAACTTTGAGCAAAAAACCCGAGGCTCCATGATATCAAATAGGTTGGGGAAAAAATATAAAAACAAGTGAAAGAATAAAAGAGGATAGCCAAAAACCAGAAATCTCCTCCGTTTATACATCAAGATAAAGTCAGTCGCACCTAGACTCTCTTTTGCATCAAGTTTTTCTCTAAATAAATCATAACTATGCAGCGCCGAACGCTGAGACACGAGCACCTGCACGATTGATAATGCCCTCTGTGTTTTTGCCAGTGACAGTGAGTTCGTCCCCGTGGCCTATACCAGAACATTGTCAGCAGGGCTTCGTGTAGTCTGACTTCTAGGTAACATACCATCATCCTCGTGCCCATGACCACTCAAAGCAATATCTGTGTCATCAACCTCGACAATTTTGGTTGGGACATCAAGATCGCCATATTGCATAGAGTTTCGGTCAGGAGATCGAGTGGAGATCATCGAGAGGGCCGTAGAGGATCGATGGATGAGGTCTGGAGTCGGAGGAATGGAGACAACGCCTTCTCGAGGGCTTAGCAGCACCTCATCTTGTGTATCTGTCTCGGCGTCGGCGTCTTCGATAACAGTCGTTCTCTTTGGCTCCGCTTCATCTTCGTGTGCAACATTTCGCGCAAGCTGGAGGTTATCGACAGCACGCGCGCATTGTTCTGAAATATTACGAATGATGTGGGCAATGGCATCAGTTTTATCGCGAAGATGGCGGTCCGCAACATCAGCAATGCTCATTTGGGAATATCGCCGGGAAGACCGGGCACTATTGTTGAAAAAACGGCTCTCCATATCCTCTGACACATCCTCTCCATCCATCGGTTTCCCTTCAATAGTACTTGCACGGGAAAGGTTGGTGCTGCGTGAAGGTGCACGAGACTGGACAGGAGTTTGCTTAGCCGTGGTCACTGTCTGTTCGTCTTCGTCATCGTCGTACTCTTCGCCGATGTACTGGGAAATCTCAGGTGTGTCTCCTAAGGACTTTACAATATGCTCCATGTGATGGGCCTGACCTTCGATCAGACTGCGAAGATGTAGAACCACCCGCTGCGCTTCCTCCTTTTGCCTGAGAATACTTTGATTATGCGCCTGTAAAGCAGTAATCTCCTTCTTGTTCTTTTTCCTCTCCCTTTCAAGTTCCTCTGTCATTTCTTGTTGCATCATCAGCGCCTCCAACGCTTCATCACGTTGCTTCTCGGTACCAGAGAGACGCATTGTAAGGCGAGCACTATCGTCCTTTTGCTGCTCAATTAGAGCGGTAAGTCGACGATTCTCTCTCTTATGGGTCTCAATCTTTGCCTTGAGCTCCTGGGCCTCCTTTGTGAGCTGCGAGGCAAAAGCTTGGAACTTCTCGAACTGTTGTTTCCAGCTTTCCAGCTCCTCCACAAGAAAATTGTTGCGTTTATTGACCTTTGTGAGCTCCGTGTCCATACGACCTTTCAGATTGATAAAGTCCTGCCACGCTTCTGTCGCGTCTCTGGAGTATTGGTTCCTTTCCCGAACTATCTCATTTAGATGGCGCAGGGAGACTTTCGTCATGAGAGGCTTCTTAACTGCACCGCCAAAAACGGCTTTAATTCCGGTGTTGCGACCCTATTGACATATTAGAGCTGCATCATATATACGGAATAGGGGTGGTATTTTACCATTTTTTCACACACGTGATCCATTACAGCCATGACCGCGTCTTGGTCCCACCACTCTGGGTCTTGCACACTCTCAACTTCCCCACGCATCACTATAATCTGCCCGGCTGGGACGAGCTTGCCACCGCCATATGCGGATCTCAAGTGCTGGGGAACTCCGGTCGGTGGTACATCTCCACTCAATGCCTGTGTCAATCGCTGAATCATCTTGTTTCTCTGCCCAGGCTTCAAAGCAGTAGGAGGGCTGGAAGTGAGCACAAAATTACGGTCCAAATCAACAACCAGAGCATCGCTGGGTGCAGTAAACAAGCTACGACATTCGGCGGTAATGCCCAAAATGTAGGGACCCGGTTCTTGCACAAGATCACGTGCATGACGTGCATGAACTACCGGGACATATAAACCGCTCCACTCATATACTCTTGTGCAGAATCTGATGGTCTCTGCGGCCACAGTGAGCATAGCAGGGTAGTGGCTGACGAAAATTATCTGACGGGTTGGTGATAAGGCGGCTTCAATAACACCAGTGATGTTGGGAATGGAAAGGCAACAAAAAAGGGGCCACATAGAAAACTGCCATGTGTTAGTTTTTTTTATTAAAAAAAAAAGGGAATATCAGAAGGACTCACGTTTTGAAAGCCAGTGGGAGAAGAAGGAAATTGGTAGCAGAGAGCATAGTCTTTCATGTCGATTCGCACAAGGTCATTAAGACGAGGTGCTGGGAAGCTCAGGATACGAGAAACCTCTCTGTCCTCATGTGAGCAAGTACCATTTCCGGCAGGGCGCATTTCCACTTACTCGGCGTGGAAGAGGTTCGTTGCCTTGTTCCAGTGAATCCACATTCCTCTCAAGTAGTCTCCTAAAAGATTAAATAATGGGTATCGGGAAAGAAAGCTCAATGCATATGGGATCCAATACGTTTCATCGGGGATATCATGATAATCAGCTTCGCTCCGCTTTCGAAGGTCCCTGATCGTATCGGCCCTTTTTTCATCTGCCCTGGACCATACCCTCAAGGCTATGCCATAGAGTGTATGTGATGAGTCTTGTTGCAAAACGAATGTATGATGAACACAGTGCGGTTGTGTTCTTCCTGTGCAAATCTCCACATCATGGGGAAAGCACGCCTAGAACAATTAATGTCAGAGAAATCATGGCCAGGATTCAGTCACTTACCCGCATGGCAGCATGTAACGCTCTCGCAATATCATTATCCTGCTCGATCCTTGGACTGCTACCAAGGATTTCCGGCAACCAAAACTGATTGACAGCGCCCTTCATATGTGTGATTTTGCCCTGTGGTGGGGGGGGCGCCTTCACCCACTGCGAGGGTTCGCGTCCAACACCACAGACCATATATGCGTGGGTCAAAGTTTTCGGTGTTCGTTGTGACATTTTGACATTGAGTGTCGTAGGGATTGGCTGGGTTATCCGACTATGTAGAGACGATGTTCGACTTGGGATAGGTAGAGGGTTGTTGTCATTGGATTCCCCTCGAGTGACTGGCCTATCGCCAGTTTTCGGACGGATGAAGGATGGATTGGGTGAAAGCGACATGATGAAGAATTGAAAAATATAATAACTTCAATGGGTATCAGTGCAATTTTTTTGGCTCCTACAGAAAAACAATGACGAACTCAAAATCCCTCTGGGAGAGAATGGGCGACAAAACCCAAGAAACGTAACGAGCGAAAGACAGTTAAGAAACCCAGAACGACAAAACTCGCGTGCAACTCTGGATGTTGCTGATAAAGTGCCAAAGACACACGAGGTCACTGAGACGGCGCAGGTATGAAGGAGAGACGGCGGTGAGTGGCAAAGGAAGAGGGAAAGGGAGGTAGCGGGAAGTGAAGGCAGCCCCGACCGTGTATTTTAGTCCCAGTAACATACTCCTGGGAAGGTATTGCATGCACGCTTTCTCCACTGGTAAACAAGATGGCCTGTGCAAGTTGATGCGACTCGCTTCAGCACTGCTCAAGCAGACATGGGTGAGATGCCCACCCCCTGCCCCTCAGAACAAAAAACGGGTATTAACTACCGCACTATTAGCCATATCTCGATGGTTTTTCCAACAAAACGCCGGGATCATGCTACCTTCTCGTGTAGCGTAATAATGCGTTCCTGTTCGGGGAAGCTTAAGGTGCCCCTCGGGCCCCTTTTTGCACGGTGCCCTTTTGCAGGCTGCAGGTCGAACAGCTAACGTGCCGAAGCTGGGGCGTGTTCATGCATGCAGTCATGCATCCTCCTGTAATATGGCTCTTTCGAGTATAACACTATAGGGAAACTAAGATTGAAAAAGAAAAGAAAAGAAAAAGTGATATGTTTCATCTTTTGGTCGACTTCCCGAGTGGCCAATAGCGACTAGTTCTGGTCGGCCCCTGCCAGCTTAGAGAAACACAATGAAATGAACGGACTAACTACAATGACCAGCAAGACGAAAAGCAAGCAATTCGCGTCCATGTGGGGACGGTATATAATCAGCAGAATACTCACCAAATGTACACACACATCAGTGAGGACAGAACCCACCTTTGCCTTTTGGTAGCCCACGTGCCACGACGTTTTCCTTTCCCATCTCACGGGATACCAGTGTTGAGCAAAGGCAATCGCCCGCTGCAGATGCCCGGTCCCTGACACCATGATCAGGCTGTCATTTGCGTACCCGCACCACATGGGACTAACCGTCCTGCGACGCATGTTCCTGTAGGCTACCCTGGTCTGCTTCCAACGCCACCAGGTCCCCAACCACAGCTCCGGAAACTAGTAGTCTGGTTGAAGAATGCAAGATAAGCTTGATATCTGCCCCCAGCAGTCTGAGTCTGAAACGAGAGCCAGGGAACACTCTGTAGTGACTGCAATGACTTGGTATCGGTACCAAGCTTTCCTCCCAGTTGGGTTATGTCAGAGAGGTTGAAGTGCCCAATAGATGGACGTTTAGCAGACTAGACGTTTAGTACGGACCTATGCGAAATTGAGTACTTGGATCGAGACTAGTCCAATTTTATTCTAGATTGATATTCAAATCCATGGAACTTACTGACGGGACCAACCGATCAAATAATAAGCGAGGTTTGGCGGGCAATCAGACTAGTTTGGCGGTATTTTTATTTTTAATTTTTTACATTAGTTTGGGGTATCTGGCTGTTCTTCAAGAGCACATATATAAAGACTAAGTTTTATAAGTATGTAGACACTTCTACTAGTACTACAACCCTGGGGTGTTGACAAGTGGATGTAGCTCAGTCTGGCAAGGCGAATAGACAATAGATTTATATCGATACATCCGGTACCGGTGCACTTAATTACTTGAGTAAGACTTATACTATTCAATATACAGTGCGTGGGCTCTATGCACCCACCTAGGTAGGTAGGTGCTTAGCATAGTAGCCGTTTCTCTGGGAGTAGGGGGCTCTGCTCAGCTATCCATATGGTAGTAACTAGCTCTAACATGCCCTCGGAACTAAGGCTTTACACCTCTCTGGGGGTCTGGCACCGGGACTAGTTTTACAATATCCATTGGGCAGATAAAACAGGGCTGGTCATACATGAATAAGGCTGTTGTGCTATTGTTTCTGATGATGGAAATTCAACGTTTGACTTACCATATTGGCACTAATATTACGCTTCAAGGCCTAGAAACCACATGTTTATTCAATATTGCGATATATTTATGCCGTTCACGGTCTAGCCCCTCATAAATATGTCAGTTAAATGTAACATGTATGAGAGTATTAAGACTGGCCACTGGCTGCTGGCCGGCAGGTGTTTGAGCGGAATCCGGGGCGCATTTCCGCCACCATAACTACTCACGATTACGCGTATACGTCCTTCACTCTCCCTTCCGAGAGCAGTTCTTTATTACTTGTGTAGTTACAAGTATTTGATGGCGAGATCTAACTCTTGACGGATATGATCCACATGATGCCTTACCCTGAAACATGAACTGTAATTATAATCGTGGCTTATCGGCTACTGCGTCAGTCTGATAGCCTCAATATAGCCACTCACTATTATCTAACCAGACTATATTTTATCTAGTGTAGAAGGGAACATTAACCTCAAGCCATATGCATAGGGACTGATGCAATTTCTGCATACGTACTGTTATGTGAGTGCTATTCATACAGAGTATATATGCAGGCATAATATTTGCAAGCAAGACCACATTTAACCAACTAGACTACATTTTGTACAGTACGAAACCTGATTGTGGCTAAGTGCGAAGCATTGCACCAAAGAACGTCGTCTTGCACCTGGAAGATCCCAAGCTAAATCTTCAATACCGATAGCTAGAGTCTAGACGCAGCATCCTGGACGCTGCAGCCAGCCAATACGGAAACCAGACGACGCAATAAATCACAAATTCGATACCCCACATAGTTGGTTTAATTCTGCCTGCCCCACAAGAGGTTCTACTGATAGTTTGGTGCTTCATGTCACACTTCTGAAGCAGGCGAAAAGTTGTTATTGCTCTTCCCGTACTCGGAACTTAGTACTTCAGTTGTCAACCCTTCGCTCCGATCCGAGAGTACTACTACTGCGCACGCCAGCAGCGCAGTGCATTTACCCCACAACTCTCTAGAGGAATCAGTTCACGATAGGCAGTCCGGGCGCACTTTTTGTCCATACATAAATCGACCTTGCAGGAGTGTCTGGAGGGGGGAAAGTGGCATGGAAACTTCAGGCACAGTGTCAACGAAGCAAGCATATACGTATACGGTGACTGAGCGCGACTATTCAATAGATAGATCCCCGCATCACATCATCGGACCCCACCTGAATTCATTTGGTATATCGAATGCTACCAAATCCTTTCAATCTAGCGACTCTGAGGAACGCCTATTGTCATGCGCTGGGTTGGTTGAAGAACGGATGACTTTCTCAGGCTCACCAACGTCATCAAGCTGTAGTCCATTGACAAGTCAGAAGTCTCTTGAGTCGAGCCCCCTGCCACTCTCCTTGGAAACAGAACAGTTTCCATTTTCTTCTCTACAATCACCGCTCATGAAGTCATTGGTTTCTCCCACGGCAGATAGGTTCACTACTGACTCTCAAAGGCCCGCACTATTCGACGACCATGTAGCCTCTGCTTATGTGCCGGGAAGCCTACATCTAGTCCCGGACAGCACCATCGAAAGGCTTGTTGAGCGCCTTGGAGCAATTCCTCTCATACGACAGCTGGCTGAGGACTTAGCGCATCGGGACCGAGAGCTGGTTCTTTTCAGGCTTAAGGCTGACGAAAGAGAGCGCACACTGAAAAAATTGTTGGTGGAGGTCGAGGTATCCAATGCTGATATCGAAAAACGACTGGCCTCCTGCCTCAGTAAACAGTCGCATCCAGATATCGTTTCTGATAGGAATGGTGACGAGGAAAGTTATACCGAGAGCATAAATGACATGATGCAACAAGCCCTAGATGAGGAGGATACCTTCAGCATGGCTCATAGTGCCTCGGTATCGAGCTATGATGCAGATGACGGGGATTATAACAATCTCGTCACCCCGAAGGCTACTCTACGGGTCCAGGGGAAGGCCATACAAATAGACACCGAGTCAATCAGATCCACGTCTAGTCAGAAGTCCCGTGGGTGGAAAGATTACCTTTGGGGTACGAAAGTGGATATAAGGAATGCCGGTAATGAAGATCGAAGGGCTTCGGTCAGTAGCACTACAAGTAGGAGGAAAATTGTCCCTTCTGAGCAGCTTAGCACCCTAAGCAGATTGAATACTGCTCCAACCCCACGTAGCGCCTCACGTTCATCCACTTACTCTACGCAAATGCCCCCACGCGAGGATCCTTCCAAGGCATCGGGCAGCAAAACGGCAATAAACTTTTCGAGCCTAGCATTTCATCAAAACATTAACAACGATGAACTCCACGACAATCCACAGTTCAAGGCTGTGGCCATGGCTTCAGAGTCAATATCTGAATCGTCATCACCAACGCTGATTCGAAAGTTGGCATCAGACAAGCCTGCTTCACTTGCACTGAAGTTAGTGGCCGATGCTAGGTCACTTCGGGGCTATACCATCCCATCTACCTCAACATTCCCTGTGAACACACGGGCGGTGAAGGCGGGACAATCTTCCAAGTTCGCAGCGGAGAATTCCTCAACGCATGATCCACGTTCAGGTGGTGCAAGGGATGACCTTCAACGTATTATTACCCGGAATAGTGTATTACACAATGCTTCACCGAGAAAACGCACAACTTCAGTATCCTCCACCCGTAACACTAGGGCAGGGGCGCTTGTGAATGGGAATCCGCCCGCCGCCGCAAAGGACCGTACATCTGGGGTAGTGCTGGTGTCACAAGGCACCCTACTACCGGACGCTAGCGGTCCCGTGGAAATGGAGACGATTGTCCCGCATGCGGTGCAGCCACCTACGCTGTTGCAGTCATGGAGCGAGCACTACCCTGCGGATTATTTGACCGACAGGTTCGGATTTATTTATGATAAAAAGCATAGGTCGGATAGATCGGATTTCCCAAGGTCTGTAGCAACAGTGGATAGCATCACAGAAAGCCCTACTGGACCAGATCCGGAGCCACTTGGGAATAAACCACCCCAGAAGGACGGCGGGGATCAATGCGAACTCCCAGCGCGCCAGGTTTCAAATTCCGGAGAGGCACTCCCATATTTGACACATATCCCAGCGGGATCCGCTAGATTCGACCAAAGAAGCTCAAACTCCATTATAGAGCGCATGACACGACCTTCAGCAACTGCCCTTGCGTCAGCACAGGGTAATTTGTTATCGGAAGTCCCACTGGCACTTAGAACCCGGTTTGGCGTTACAACGGCAGAGGAAAGCACCGTGAAACTTTTACTTAGGCAATTGAGCGATATGCATGACTCTTTACAAAGAGATAGAAGCATCAAGTGGAATGAATTCCTGAAGAAAGTGAGAGCAGAGCGCAGACGCGGGGAGGTTGAAGAGAATGGAATGCCTGAAGTCCTCATGGCGGATGGTGAGTTGATTGGAGTTTCTACACTAGGAAACTCTGGCAAAGGTGGAAAACAAAAATGGAAAGAGTTTAGAAGGCTCGCCATAGGGGGAATACCTGTATCCTATCGCTGGAAGGTAATTGTGAACCTTTCTCCGCACAAGAGTCGCTATAGTAAGGCTAAACGTGTTGTCTCTAGATATGGGCAGAATGCAGTGGAGCAGGTGCACTGCGGATACCTGGTTACTATGATGAGCTTCTCCAGGCTGGTGATGATGACCCTCACATAATGTCGCAAATATCAATGGATATCAATCGAACATTGACAGATAATATTTTCTTCCGTAAAGGGCCTGGAGTACATAAGCTGAAACAGGTCCTTATTGCGTACTCTAGACGAAACCCAGGAGTTGGCTATTGTCAAGGGATGAACATGATAACAGCTTCGTTACTCCTTATTATGCCGACTGAGGAGGATACATTCTGGGTCCTCGTCAGCATAGTAGAGAATATTCTACCGAAGACTTACTTTGAACCAAGCCTTTTAGCTTCTAGGGCGGACCAAATAGTGGGCATTCAAGTTACTCATATATACCATGTGGCTACTGACAATAGGCTAGGTTCTTAAGGAATATGTGAGGGAGGTTTTGCCTCTATTGGATGCTCACCTAGGGAAACTTGGAGTAGAGCTTGAAGCCTTAACATTCCAATGGTTTCTGAGCATTTTCACGGATTGTCTAGCTGGAGAGGTATGCACCTGGAACTCCCGTAGCTTGTCGACTCTGCTGGCTAATGTAGTCCAAAAGGCACTGTTCAGAGTGTGGGATGTAGTGCTCTGCGTCGACGGCAGCACATTTCTTTTTCAAACTGCGCTAGCTCTCTTACGATTGAACGAAACCTCTCTACTAGAATGTGATACAGCAGCAGCAGTTTACTCTTATCTCAATTCAAATATGACCCATCAAGGAATTAGCATCGATGGCCTCATCCAGGGCGGCGATGCCCTCAAAAACCAGGTTAAGAGGGAGGATGTCGAAAAAAAGCGAGAATTGGCGATAACGCAAGAGTTGGCTCTCTCTGCAAGGGAGGAAGGGGCTTCAAGCTACACTGGTAGCATCGGGAATACTAATAGCAACGAAGGAGCCGTTGAAGGGTCAGAGAGGGATGTTCAGCCTACCGACGATATTGACTCATGGTACGGGCGCGCTGTGGGGACGGGAACGGCGGAGTCCGTGGTGCCACATGGACCTTCTTTGGATACACCCCAGGTCTCTGCACAGGGGGATGTAAGAAATTCAACATCCTCGCCACCTTCTGCTCCTTGGGTTTTGGAAATTTAATCTCACGCATATATGACTATTACGAACTTACGAGGTGGCAAGGGGATTCTTATCAGCAATACAAATACGTTATTTCTTTTGGGTGGATGGGCGTTAGTTGTAGGTTTACAAACGTCAAAGATTCTCCATTTATTACTGTTTCCTGCATTTGTCATGGCATAAGATTTATCACGGTTCTGGTTTGATCTTCAATTTTTTTGGGGGGGTTTACATCGTCGCAAGGAGATACCCAACCAGGTATGTGGTTTGGTTTTTAGGAACATATTTAGCTACAGTATCCCAAAGCCTTAGTGGGCATTCAGTGGTACTAGTAAAGCAGAACAACTGCATCATAAATACAAAGACTTCCGCCACAGGAGGTAGTGTATTCAGAAGAGATCACAATTACACAACTTATAACGGTCCTCTTATGATTAAGAGTTACCCTGATATTTAGAGAATATCTCTCATTGGAGGACGCAACCTCTGTGGAAGCAGAATCTTCTCAACTGGCGCTCCCAAATAATTACAAAAAAGAGTCTTGGCACGAAATCAGCAGAATCTATGGTACTTACTCAGATAGGTAGTCCGTTGCTAGCTAAAAAACACCTATGCATCTAGAATGCAAGGTGTCACAATGAGAATCATACACCTGGTGGTTTAATACGATAGGTCACAGCATGTTTGTCGGCAATCTTGTCGGTAGCTATGGCAAACCCAGACTAGTATAAACCAGTCCAATACTAGTCTGGTTTTCCAAAATACATTACTTCCTACGTACTATGTAAGTTGGTAGGATATGGCATTTTGCAAGCATAGCATTTTGATGGTCTCGTGCCGCATTTTGATTATCCTAATCTCCAATAACAATCTTAGTACTTGGTTTCCTCGCTGCGGACAGGACTCTGTGAAGCTTACCACAAAGTTATCGTAGCGTAATAAATCTACAATCATGATTTCATAACGTTAATCCGGATCTTCAGTATGCTGGGATATTCACGGAAGGGTACTGTCACCCAATCATGGGCTACCTAAGCACGTGATGACAACAACTGAGTACGAGAACCTACAAACCCGCTGATTCGAAGCTGCGATTTGCCTTGGTCAGCAATATGTATACCATCGTATATGTAGAACAACTCCGACTTCGGCTATGGGTTATGTGTCTCCACTTTTTTGAGATTTCGTCTCTCTTCCCGCTACTACGCCGAATTCAACCAAAGGTTCACACCCCAGTCATTCGGCCCCCTCCGAGTATTCCGAGAGCGTTTCTAGATTACAAAACCAAACCTCTATCAACTTCAGCTTCATTTGTACGACCATACGTTAGTGTGCTTCACCAACAACACGCCTCTCCCACGCCGTCCCTGCCCCATACACATATCGATCGACAATATTTCGCTTTGCCAGAGTGCGAACGAAAGCATAATATTCATTACCGAATAATACAGTTTCTCGAAGCCTGGAGCGAAATCAAAACTTCTCGCACTGGAAACCTCTATGGACCTGATCCTCGAAGCTTCCAATATTGTCATCGTGCAATAGTTGTTTCCTTACACCCAGAATTGCCCCTTCATTAACTCTACCCCTAGAAAGCAAACGAGTGGCTACCTTTTTTAAAACCTGCAACACGCAGGATCGCTGACATTTATTCAGCATCTATTACCTACGTTTGGGTGAACACCTTACGCTGTCCTCATCATCGGAGTGATCTGCTGGAAGAAGTCTCGCACGGCCCTTATGACACAGCTATTCGGCTCATCATCAGGCTCGGCGACACAGAGTGATAGGAAGGCACCAAGTTCACCACCTAACAATGGGAGGTCGTCGCATTTTCCGCAACGGATCAAGAATTTTTTTAGGATAAACAGTAGTTCTAATGAGAGTGGACAGGGCAATGGTGGAAGCAGTAGCAATGGAGTTGGTAGTGGAGGAGGTGGACTACACCCCTTTCGACAATCGCGATTCCTCCGTGGCAGGTCAACATCCTCGGCAAGTCAGTTAGATCACGACGGGAGCCCTACGGCGAATGCCAATCCTTATTTCGCCCACCAAGGCCCGCCTGCTTTAAGACACCATAACGATGCCAGTCGGCCACCCTCCCCTCCCGATACTCCGAAGCTTGTACCCACGATATTAGCACCGAATGGGGATGACACTGCGGGGAAAGAGGAATTGCAGAGGAAGCTGAGGAGGGTAGCTTCCGCACCGAATGCTCAAGGCTTATTTTCCTCGAATTCGAAGGATCGACCTGGTACAGCGGATCCATTGAAGAATCAGCAACATTCACCAGCGACGTCCACTCCAGGACGTGGATCTGATTCACCGCCGATTGGGAAGTCCAGTCTACTTGTACCCGCAGCGAAGCACCCGAGGACCGAGAGCTTGAAACAAGGCTTCAAGAGGACATATAGTTCAAATTCTATTAAGGTCAGAAATGTTGAAGTTGGGCCACAGAGCTTCGACAAGATCAAATTATTGGGAAAGGGGGATGTCGGTAAGGTATATTTGGTCAGAGAGAAGAAATCGAATAGATTGTATGCTATGAAAGGTAACCTGCTGGCTTCGCAAGACCTAGACCCATCAGCTAATGAATCGAGCAGTCTTGAGCAAGAAGGAGATGATCAAGAGGAATAAGATCAAGAGAGCGTTAGCAGAACAAGAAATTTTAGCGACTAGCAACCATCCCTTCATTGTCACGCTTTATCATTCATTCCAGTCGGAGGATCATCTGTACCTCTGCATGGAGTACTGCAGTGGTGGTGAATTCTTCAGAGGTAAGCACCCGACATGATTTTATCCTTGCCCCTTGCTCGGCTCCATAGATCACATCTCAGCCGTGCATTGGGATCTGAGCTAATGGTGCATAAGCTCTACAAACTCGGCCCGGAAAATGTATACCTGAAGACGATGCTCGATTTTATGCTGGTGAAGTCACTGCAGCGTTGGAGTATCTTCATTTGATGGGTTTCATATATAGAGATCTCAAGCCAGAAAGTAAGCCATTTAAGCTTTTTTGGGTGTTTGTTCCCTTAGCTAATACACCGCAGATATCCTGCTGCACCAGTCTGGACATATAATGTTATCGGACTTTGATTTGTCTAAACAATCAGATCCGGGTGGAGCACCAACCATGATCGTTTCTAGAGGAGGCGCTTCACAGCATTCGCTTCCCACGATCGATACAAAATCATGTATCGCCAATTTCCGAACGAATTCATTCGTTGGAACAGAGGAGTATATTGCACCAGAAGTCATCAAAGGTTGTGGGCATACCAGTGCCGTAGATTGGTGGACATTGGGCATCCTGATCTATGAGATGCTCTATGGTACTACACCCTTTAAGGGGAAGAATAGGAACAGCACTTTTGCCAATATCCTCAGAGATGATGTTGGATTCCCTGAGCACGCTGGCGCACCCCAGATCTCAAAGTGAGTATTCCCTTCTCTAAAAGTTCTATTCGGAGCCTAGTGGTGTGGCTAACGGCAAGCAAAGCTTATGTAAATCTTTAATACGAAAACTTCTCGTAAAGGATGAGAACAAGCGGTTGGGGTCAAGGGCCGGTGCATCTGACGTCAAATCCCACCCTTTCTTCAAAACAACGCAGTGGGCACTTCTTCGCCATATGCGACCGCCAATGATCCCAAGCCAAGGGAAAGGCATTGACCCTGTTAATTTTAAGAATTTGAAGGAAAGCGAAAGCGTTGATATCGGGGCCGCAAAGGTTAGGGGGTTACCAATGGGTAACGATATAGAAACACCAGGAGAAAAGGTAGTGGATCC
>Ga0307511_10001454_pt1 | contig 25013 bp, 22 predicted proteins | sample 13_EM_MG_FD_200266 | JGI IMG/M metagenome (GOLD analysis project Ga0307511, IMG submission 200266) | Populus trichocarpa ectomycorrhiza microbial communities from riparian zone in the Pacific Northwest, United States - 13_EM | ecosystem: Host-associated > Plants > Roots > Unclassified | place... | reverse complement strand
GTTCCGTATATATGAGATAATTATATTTAAATATTGTTGTAGCCGTCAGATTGATGGGTGGGCTGGGCCCATTGATGAATGGGCCGGCCATTAGCGCAATTGATGGGTGGGCCGGCCCAACCATCTTTAGCGGCCCATTGATCAATGGGTCGACCCATTGATGAATGGGCCGTATTGACGTATGGGTCAGAACACTTACACGGTATCAGTACTTTGGCAGAAGTGATGGAAGTTCACGTGTCGCCAGCAGGAGGTGCAACCAGAGGAGGTACAAACAGACTATACAAATTCATTTGTTTATGGTTGTTTTCGCCTGCCCGGGAATGCACAAATGATATTCCTCCGGAGGCCGGATCATGGTTGGCCTCCCGAATTACCAAATGTGGGAATTTAGTGAAGGTACATGCAATATCTAAATATATCAACGTTGACGAACATAAATCGCACTCAACATAGAGATATCAGCAGGCCCCTCCAGGTCCGCTTCCGCAGGCTCACCCAGTTCAGCTTCTGGTCCCGACTGTTCCTCTCGGTCCATAGGAGTATTTAGGCAGCTATGTGATGGGTGGGTGGCAGCGGCTGCTGCAATGCCAATCGGATTTAACACAAATGCAGTGTCGAGGTTGGCATTTTCTTTTGCACTTGCAGGAATCCTATTATGAACGTAAGTCTAGATGATGAATGAATGTAGAACGGTGAGAACAGACCTCGGGATATAAACTGAGAGCAGTGCGGCGAGCAGTTTCTCGGAGGGTAACATACAGTCGAACCTATGATTTTGCATCCCATGTAAGCGCATATCCTGCGAAAGCGCATGGCAAGCCCCTGACGAGTTTTTTTGTTAGGGGAAGTGAAGCTAATGGTGAAGAAAACCTGCAAAACTGTGCATTGCATGCATACGCTCCGGTGCCTTCCCAAAGCCCAGATTAGTGGGTACAGGCACTCCGATATAGCATAAGTAGGGTATGGGTTAAGGCTAAAATGCCGGATATTCCCATTAGTTGGTGACGATTAATACTACACCGGTATCTTGAGTTGCGCAGGTTAGAGGGGTAACTTACAGGTAGGAGGGAGGTTCCATGGCTCTGATGGCATCACTACTATGTAACGAACCTCGTATCCAAGAGGCGCTAAGCGCGCACAATCCCACCGGTACCATTTGGCTAATAAATTCTTGAATCAACATGGGCTTGTCCTGCGGTATTAAATCTGCAAATTTCCAAGGTTGTCGGAGTTAATATCGCATCAACCATTCCACAAGCCCCAAATACATTGAACTAGTCCGAGGTAATTGGGATCAAGAACCTTTGTTTTAATTGTTCTGAAAAGCTCACTTTGCCCTTATTTGCTGCGATTTTGCAAGTATCAGGAGACTTGTGGAGCCAACTGCAGCAAAGCGTAGAGATGCTGTCGATCAAAGCCGGCATTTGGATCTCCAAGATACATCGGAATCGCCAAGCCAAAAATGTATAGGCTAGTCGAGCATGAAGTGCTGCCTGATGCGTGAATAAGTTCAAGCTGTTGTGACTATGGCGGACGGGGCTACCCCAACCTTGAGCCCTCCTCCGACAGTGGTGTATTCCCCTTCTGGTATGGTGGTCCTGGCCCTGCATCGCCTTCCTGCGACCTTGCTAACAGAATATATGGGGATATTCGTTAGGCAGTGGTAGGTTCAAATCTCCCCCCAAATGGTTCTGTCATGGAGAAAAGTCCGGGGAGGGAAGACAAGGGATAAATGTATGTACCTACCTAGCAGTAGTCGTGTGTGACTACTTTGACCACCAGTTGGCGCAGTTGGCGTACTTCGGTGCAATAGTGCTGTTTCTGTAGCCACAGCTGCACCGATTTGCGCATCCACCTCAGGAATGGGGCTGTTGACCTAATTTAGGTAGGCGCGGTAGGCGCGCTAACAGGCTCCGCATGATTCTTAAAAAAAAAGGAAAAAAAAAGACTAGGTATCCGTACATCTAGGTGGCAAAAAAATCTGAACGCTGCATAAAAGGCCTGTGCATGCAGCGCGCTTGATTCAGATCAAATGGCGCCTATCACGTCTTAGGTGAATGTCTTACCACGTGGTCACAACATTGCGGTGGGTATGTTCTATTACTTATGACCTCCTGGACGTCCATTATGAATATCTATTTCCTCTACCACTTTGTTTGTGTTAACTCACGCTGACATGGCCCAACCTTCTCTACAGATGCCTCCGCTACAGTTGTTTCTCCCCTAGTTACCCCTCCACCGCAAGCACCAAGCAAGCAAATACAGCTCTCTGACTTTGAGACGATTAAGGCAGAGGGCTGGTATACCAAGTACTAGATCTATAGACTCGTGGAGTTCAGTTTTCCTTGTACCGAATGTATATACAGTGCCTGGGGGAAAGTTTCCGCGATCCTCAGACATGCATTAGACATGGATGCCCATACTCGGAATATGCAATAATGGCCCTTCATATACCTCTGCATCGCACCTATAGGTCACCCTCAATAGCCCTCAAAAGGTTCTGATATAATCACCTCAATGTGGAGCTCTCCTCCGCAACTTGGTAGCCCGCTAAAGCTTCATTTTTAGGGATTTATGCAACCTCATGCCTTGGACATCATTCCCACTAGCAAGTTGACCTGAGACAAAAAAAGAAAAAAAATATGGGGTCGCGGATACTTTTCCCCAGGCACTGTAGTTTTCAACCTGTCCATACTGCATATCTGTGCACGACTAAGCCTAAAATATACGCGCTAAATGTAGGATGTCTGTATGCAAAGGTGATTCCGGACAGGGATGTGAATAAGCCAATGAGAGACGCAATAGACAAAGTTATCGCAGCGTAATAAATCTTCAATCACGCAGGAAGTGGATGCGGATGCAAGATAAGCATAAGCTAACTGCAGAAGTACTCTCATGGACATAAGAAATAAGTAGGCAGCGGACTTAGCTGAAATGTATAGTGAGCTGACTTCAGAAGATAATTAACCTCCGGAGAAGCCATTACTTAACCATTGCGTTCCAACACTTGCCTATGTCCTACCGCTAACAGTCCGCCGTAGGTGTCACCCGCTAGCAACCGGACTGGCAGTAGCCTACTGCTAGGAGTTCTGCTGCTCGGCAATTTACAATATCAATAGTAGATTGGTGGTTTACGATTCATCCCGCACCTAAGTTAATTATTTAAGATGAGAAGCATTGATAAAAACAGTTGGGATTGACCCATAAATCCACACAATTTGGCAGCTTGTATCCGTAACCTAAGCTATTATCATGATCACGTTGACGACAATACCTCCAGAAAGTCCAGCAACTTACCGTTTGGTGCCTTCCGTACTTGTGGGCTTTTACGTCCTGCTGAGGGTTACTTTGGTCTCGGGCGACGTCATGGATCCTAGAACAATGAGTTGCAATCTAGGGTACCACCAAAGCGAGTACCGAATAAACCCTCTAGACCTGGAACTTCGGAATGAACTAAACTAACAAATTTTTCCGCACTGTAAGCGCAATGATTGGGGCAAAGCTGTATATTGATGGTGGCTACATGTCGTACAACAATGGCACAAATCATATAGGACCAAGTACGTATAGTATAGTGCTACCTCCTCGCAAGAAGTGCTAATTAGGCAACCCAATTAGATGTGTGGCTCCGCGAGCTCGATACTTCAAGAAAGTTTACAGTCAACGCAGTAAACGAGATTCCAATAAAATTTATCGATCGCCCAGTTGAAGTAGTGGAAATCAGTGCAGGAGCTTTATGGGCCTATGATGGGGAGCTCTACCAGCGGGGAGGGTACCCTGAGCGGGCAGATACTACTTTCCCGGGTTGGAATAACTTTCCTAATGGATCCTTGTTTGATTTCTGGGAGTGAGTCTAGCCACTGAATGGGCCCCCAATTAGCATGCATCGCCGCCGTTCTATCTGCTAATAAAATCATGACTAGATATGACATTAAAAAGAATTCCTGGGGAATATATCAACATAAAACCAGTAACATACCTGTAAGAAGGATTAAGTATGCACAGAGTATCATGATAGAAGCGTTGGTAAAGCCTTTGTGATAGGTGGAGTCTATGAAGAGACCTTTGAAAATGACGACTGGCCACCTTATGGCGGGATGTTGATTTACGATTTTAAGGAGAGGACATGGAAGCATAGGAACACAAGGTTGGGCACATGGATGAAGGGGGTGGTGAATCATCTTGCATTTGAAGACCCTTTTCGTGGGTATATATTTGGCTTTGGGGGAACTGGGGGTGCTAGAGATGTATGTGAATTCTGGTACTAATATAGCTCTAATCATTAACACGCATTGCTGTGCTCTAGGGGGGGTGGATAGACCAGATTGAAGTCTACGACCTGGAACTCAAAAATTGGACTTCTCAGCCTGCAACAGCGGCTGATAATGGTGGCGACATACCACAGACGAGGGCAAGGCCCTGCTCCGTCATCGCCCAAGCTAAGGATAGATCCCCTTATAATATTTACATGTTTGGGGGTGTGGGCCCGGGCTCAGATGGCCCTTATGGTGATGTGTGGGTTCTTAGTATCCCTTCGTTCAAGTGGTTCCGAGTGTCCGGACTGGCTACTACACCGTGGGCACCTCCGAGGTATGAGGCAATGACATGTCACATTGTTGGAGGAGGAAGCAAGATGCTTGTCTATGGTGGGAGGAATGACGTTGATAATCAATGTATCGATCGTACCGGGATTCATGTTTTTGGCATGGCGAAACTAACCTGGGAACAAGTTTACGACCCTAATGGCGAGGAATACCAGGTTCCAAAGGAAATCTATGACGTAATTGGTGGTGGCCCATACGGTGGAGCAACATTCTTACCGGAAAACGGTATGGCCAACTCGAAACTGGAGGCCACATTCAGGGATATCATTGCAAAAAACAAACTCACCAACGGTACGAGCACCAATGGTACAATCACCAGCCGCCCAGATGACATCTCGCGCGGGAGTGTAGGAAAGTTCTAAGATCGCAGTCTCGGGTGGGGCAATTGCTGGGATAGTAGCTGGGGTGTTCTTTGGTATTTCTCTGATCATTTTCGGGTTTCGGAGGCCTCGAAAGCAGTCGAAAGGGAGGACCAGAGACTCCGACCTTTTCGAAGTAAATGGTGCCACCCCATTGGCAGAGATATCGACAGCGTTGCCACCACAGGAGCTATACGCAGGTATGCCAAATGAGATGGACTCCAGAATTGATGAGGGACACAGACGGGCTTCTCTCAACTCAACTTCGAGTAATTCGGGTGCCATGGTGAGAGGGGGAGAAAGTGTACAGCAATGCACAGAGCATGAGCATGGAGGGGGCAGCGTCCGAGGGCAATCGGATTATGCTGGAAGCCAGGGTACACAGTAGCCATTGGAGGAGGAATCCTGAGGTCAGACACCATGCTGTATTCTGCGTACACTGAAGCAGGGGATTCCATGTATTGTCAATCATATTTACTTTCGTACAATTGTTCTTGAACGCACTGCCTCTCATTTGTGTGTTCATGGCTCAACCGATCAGATTAAGAACACTAACAATGGATGGTCCAGTCGTGAACCGACCGAAACAGCTATAGTAGATCAGTTTCTATAAGTTCACGGAACGGAAGCATTTGCAGCAGTTGTATCGAGAACCATTCATTCACTTTGGATCTTAACCAGAGTCTACAGTATACTCTCGATACAAGCATACCTTCACCGGTCCCACATAGTAAATAAGCATATTTTAGATACATACTAGAATATTCTTATTTTTTTTGCTTAGTTGCCATACATATGCTTGTATCTAGAGAAGCACTAAACCACAAATAGGCACTTATCGATAAGAAATACCCCGCAGCATCGTATCTCCAGCAGATGTAGATACCACATGCAACAACAAATACCTCCGGAATAATGGCATTATATTCTACCTCTGGTGTGAACCAGCGCCAGGCCTGGTCAGAGGTTGAACGTCAATACTCCTCTTCTCAATTCAAGCTGAACCCACTGCCAATATAAATGAACTACAAGAGATCCTAAAGCGTGAGAAGAAGCGCATTGAGATTCTGGAAATTCAACGCAGGTGTCAGCACACTCAGCGCAGGATCACTGACTTTCTGGGGCCTCCCAGAGCCACCTTGTCCTCCTCTGCCCCCCCTCCTCCACTACTTGAGACTCTGGTCCCCACATCTATCTCATTTGTCTATTTATTGCTTGTATGCTCTCGTTGAATTTACTATCTTATTCCGTAACTTTTCCTACCGCCCGCTAGCTTCATTCCATATTTCCTATTTTCTCTTGATGTAAGAATATATTGGTTACAAGCATACTTCCCCCTGTCCGAACGATATTCTTGTACCGAGAGTATACTGTACATAGTGGCTTAACAGGTATAGAACTGCACCCCTGGGGATCCACGCCCTCTAGATAGTACAACCTGGTTGCAACAAGCTTGATACCCTGAATAAAGGGGTCCGAGCATGCAACGAATATCTTACTCTTCCGCCCATACAGAATTAACACTTGTGAGGCAAATATGTACCCAAGTTGCAGCGTTCGGCCTTTTTATGTAGGCAGGTGGTATCAAACCTTTTGCTACTAGGCTATATCGATGAGTACAGTCGAGCCTCTATATTTGCATAAGGCCGGGACTGGGGGGGTCGATGCTAACAGAGAGGTTATGCATTTGAAGAGGTTTTGCGTAGGGTCACGTGCACGTGAGTAATTATAACGGAAGTAGTTTGAGATAGCTAGCAAATGTCATATCCCGCTCCTACCAGCGCCCCAACTGCCCCCGCTATAGATCACATGGCCGAACCCTGTTGCATTGCCCTTGGATGTGCTTGTGCCTGTGAAAACAACTGGAAACGCTCGCCTTCTGTTGCACCAACATCACGACAGCGGAGCAGTTTGGGCTCTGGCTGTAGAGCAGGATCAATCGGAATATCCATAGTAAATCAAAGAATATATGCTGGATGATACTGTAGAATGAAGTTGTTTATAAGTGTACTCGAGAGCTTATGGCTCAATATATATATGTTCTGGGCCGTTCGCGGACATCGGCCGCCCGCGGGCGGCTGTGCTGCCCACGGGCGGCGTACTTACTATGCCCCTCGCGGGCACATAAGAAATGTCCGCGGGTGGCATAGATACCTGGTATGCCCCTCACGGGCATACCAGGATGGTAGACAAGGATTTTAAATTACTGTAATTCGCAATACATAAAGCTAAGACGGGGTTATTAATATTACTATCAGTTGGTACAATTATAAAGTCTCCTCAAATGAGTGCTAAGTTTTTTTAAAAAAATTAATAAATAAAAATATGAAGACTCTAACTATGGCTGACAGGTAGCTAGCTCTAAACGCCTAGCATGTGTGCGTGTGGCAAGGAGAATTGACCTTATTGCAAATATTCATAGATGTGGCATTTCAGGCTCACTTTAGTACAGCTAGGTGGCAAAAAGAACTGGACGCTGCATACAAATGCAACGTATGTCATCCCTTCAACCCATACAAAAGTCTCAAATATGTAGTGTTTGGGCCTCTTTATGCAGGAGGTTGTCCCGTTCTTTTTGCCACCTGACTGTACCACGACAGCTAGGTACAACTAGAACAGAATTTTTCACAAGTGCAGAGGTAGCCATGGGTAGAGGCCTGACGAGCCGCCAAAGTTACTGTAGTTGCTAGAGTTTCTCTGGTATCTGAAACGTCTATCTCGGTTCCCATCATGCGGTCGGTCGTTTGTAGGATGTAAGATGGGTAGGGTGGTACGCCATTGGCAAAGAGATTGATAGTGTTCTGACTGTAGTTTTGCAATGATCTTGCAATATAAGCATTTTCTATCTGTCTTAGACGATCCTCTCTGGGTATTTCTATTATTCCTACAGTGACGATATCCCCAAACTTCTGCAGCTATGGCGTGGCGGGTTTTTATTTTTATTTTTTAAAAGTCTATACATCGTTTCGACTTAGTGTTATACGACGATGGCGTGGCGGGTATTGTAGAAGGTAGCCATTCAGTATCGAACCTGAACTACCTCAGCAACAACCATACACTCTCTATACAAGGGTACCAGAGAGTCATTTCCATATAGTAGACTTTCGATATGAAATTGTCCGATATCATGACTTCTAATATAAGCAGGTCTAATATCAAAATATCCTCAGGGTAAGAATATGGGTAGACTACCCAGATAAGAATTTGTAGATACTCCCCCCTTGGATACAAGAATACATTGGTTATTGGAATGACCCTTTGCCTCCTGATGACATCCTTATAACTAAAGCTCATGAATTTTTATATTGGGGAGGGGGGTTATGTAAGATTACGAGGTTACAAGCGGAGGAATCTTGAGAGAGAGATATAGATATATTCGTCAGGGCTATCTAGAGATCGCTATAGTCTTAATGCTATGGTTCTAGTGTCCTGTCTTGCCTATTCCTTCGCTGCATCTTGCTCCTTATATCCTTCGAGTCCAATCTCAAACTTGCCTTTACGGGCATCCCAGTTCCTACCCGTATAACTCAAAGTTGTCCTTTCCTGCCATGATCGTCCTTGCGTTCAGCCATGCGTTTTCCCGAGAGTATTTCTTATAGGTTTTCTACCCATAATTTCATACTTTACGCAGTCGACTGATATATTTTCTTATATGAAAAATATTCTCATCTCGTATCAGGTGTTCTGGTTTAGAGAGCCAATTGTATTTATTGCTAATTACAGTAATTTAGTACCCTTGTCTGTTATCCTAGTATGCCCGTGAGGGGCATACCAGATATCTATGCCACCTACGAGGGGCATAGTAAGTACGCCGCCTGCAGGCGGCCGATGTCCGCGAACGGCCCAGAACATATACACTTTCATAAACTCCAATCCGTTCCTTAGCTCTCACAATCTTATGAAGTTATCTCGTATCATCTTCAGTTTATTTCCGCTGCTTCAGCTCATCTCAACTGCTCCGCTCATTCTAGGTCATCTCAGCTGTACTATTGTCGCAAATAGTTATATTTACCAATTTTCATAGGACCACCACATCATGCCAATAATTATTCAGGTTTAATTGTTAGTGGCAGGTTTGGGACCGGCAAAACGCTATGCATGGTAGAGAGTTATGTTATTACCACCATGGCCCCGAGCTCGGGCAGGCGAGGGCTATGCTAATAGAGAGGTTATACATGTATAGAGGATGCTATTATAGAGGTTCGACTGTATTGATTTGCACGACAAAAAAAACAATACAGAACTGAATCCTTCATTTTACTCCAAGTTACATATGCCAATAGTAAAGGCGATTATGGGTAGGTTGGAGGGTCGTTTAAATTATTCACAGCATAATTTACGTTATTATATCTGTTGTGGGCCGCTTGCGGGCAATTTAAATAATTACTCAAGTTGGTGACGATGGAATTGATCAATACCTAGCTGGAGCTATCCCAGCAACTGCAATAGATTCATCTATTCCTGATTCTCTTCCAACAGTCCAATTAGTGTTCGTTCAGGTAGAGCTGAGAGTTATGATCTGTTGACGCTTTCGCATGCAATGAATTGACCATTTCAAATCACTCTTAACGCATCGACAGTGACAAATCAAGCAGAACCTTTTGCAAGTACCTGAAACAGAAACATAAGTAGTTATAGATGCCTAGCGGGCAGCATTGGCTGATGTAAATGTAGTTTTTCTAGCAGTCGGAGTACCAGGCTGTGGTTTCTTGCTGTCTTCCCTACCTGAACCATATTACAACTGAGATGCAGAGCTTCAGATTCCATTTACAATTCTTTCTCTGCCACCTTAAGACATCATAGTTTCCTAGGGTGCATTGTGTACCTGTGGCCAAGTTGACGATAATACAGCTGGGTGGCAAAATTTCCCGTACCCCTTGCATAAAAGGCCAGAGCATGCAGCGCGCTTGATCCAAATTTAGTGCATCAAATCGAATTTAGCATATAAAATCGTGACTATGTTCTAACCCATACGTCAATACAGCCCATTGCTAAAGATAGTTGGGCCGGCCTACCCATCAATCGCGCTAATAGCCGGCCTATTCATCAATGGGCTTAGCCCACCCATCAATCTGACAGCTACAACAATATTTTAATATAATTATCTCATATATTCAGAACTATTGAGAAATACGGGACTATGGCGCACTACGGATAAATAGAAAAATCGGCTCCTGATTTGAATAATACATTGAATACTCGAGTTCTACAGAAGAGAGCTTGATCCAGTATATTTTATTTATATATCTCTGAAGGACTTGATTTTCTCGTATTTTCATTTATTTCTACATTATATGTTTCTATGTCTGGAGACCTAGATTTTCTTGTATTTTATGTATTTATATCTTATATTTTTCCATTTATCCGTAGTGCTCCATAGTTCCATAATTCTCAATAGTTCCGAATATATGAGATAATTATATTAAAATATTGTTGTAGCTGTCAGATTGATGGGTGGGCTAGGCCTATTGAGGAATCGGCTGTATTGACGTGTGGGTCAGAACAACTATCTCAAATTAAGTGTATGTCTTACTTCTCCTGAATTCATAGTTACAACATCATGATATATTGCTAATTATGAGCGAGTTCTCTGACATAGTCAATTGTTGTATTTTTCACTACTTTGTTATTATGGGAATCACCCACTCTTCAACCTGAATGAATACCACCCAACCAAATGCCAATTCCTCACGACTGGGTAATGCGGAGCCCTCTCCAGCTCATAATGATGCCGACCCCTCTCCAGCCTATAGTGATACCGACCTCTCTCCAGCTCAGAATGATGCCAACCCCTCTCTAGTACCAGCTAACACTTCTTCAGTATCCAAACCTAAGCACCTGACTGACTTTGAGAAAGGCAAGATTATTTTTGCCCATGAATAAGAGTGGAGATACCAGCGAATAGTGGACCATGTTGGTCGATCAAAGTCCATAATATCAACCTTCATTAAGCGCTATGTTGAGCAAGAGACACATGAAAATAATAAGCATACAGGACGTCTAAAGAGGATTTCGGAGGACACTGAAAAAGTCATTCTTGATTTGATTGAAGGAGATTGTTCTATAGCCAAGATGACTCTTATGCAAATTAATGAGTTAAGTAATATTCATTCATGAACCCTTGACCGCATGCTTCGAGGGAAAGGAATTAGGAAATGTATAGCAAGAAAACGGCCAAAGCTTCTAACACGATATGCAAGTGCAAGATTTGCATGGGCGCTTGAAAGAAAGGATTAGACTCTTGACCAATAGAAAAAATTCATTTGGTCAGATGAGTGTAGTGTGGAGCGGAGTAAAGGCGGGTGTGCTAAGTGGGTTTGGAGAAAGGAGGGAGATGATCGCTTTGCAGTAAAGGCAGTCAATTCATGCAGGTATATATTTTAGTTTTTTTTGGGAAGTCTATATACTTTGAGTCAATCAGCTAATAAAAGGCCTAATATAGGTCACCTCATGATATATTTGTTATGGTATGGGGATGATTCTATAGATTAATATTAGGGTACCTATGGACACTGGCAGAAGGATGAAATAATGCCGAAAAATATATTGAGATTTTGACACATGTCCTTCTTGATGTCCAGCTAAAGTTGAGTAAGACTTTGGGCATTGATGACCCTGTATTCATGCAAGACAACTCGTCAGTTTATACCTCCAAACTTGTACACCAATGGTTTAAAGAGAATGACTGGGTGGGTGTCAACCACCCTGCATGCTCTCCTGGCTTGAATCCAATTCACAAACGATTTCCGGAGTTGATGAATATGCCTGGAAGGCCAGCAGCAGTAAAGGAAGCATTGGCAGATGTGTTGCAAGAGATTTAGAAGGATATTCCAGAGTTACTGTTGTAAGTATTACAAGGTTATTAACTAGAGGAATCTTGGGAGAGAAAGAAGAGTAGAGATATATTTCGCTAAGGCTATATAGAGATCGCTATAGTGTTAACGCTATGGTTCTACTGCCTTAGCCTTTTGCTCGATAGGAAATTCTACCTCTTTTATTTCCAAACACTGAATTCCCAATTGCCTCCATTTAGACATTCTGTCTCATATCCCAATTGCCTCCATTCGTCAACTTGCATATCCTGTGATCCATTGCTGGTTTCATGCACGTAAGAGTATATTCCAACACCCTCTCCTACTCGAGCGTCCAGGTTGATAGTCTGTTTTGTTGCAATTGATGTTCCCTTATTTCTAGGATGGGGGTTCCGTCTTGGAACATGTTGGCGATGTACTCATCCATAATTCCTTCCATCCATTCATTACACTCATAGGTAACAACTTCGTCAGGACATCGGCTGGGTTGGTTTTTCCTGCTATAGTCGTTATGCTCAGTTTCCCAAATCGGACTTCTTGGCATAGGCAATGGTATCGGTGTTCGATATGACGACTCCTCCGAGCAAACTTCGATACCTTGCTCAAGTTGTACGCTCCTTCTCTCTCCGTGTACAATGTGGGCCTGATCATGATTCCTAGTTCCACTAGGAATTGTTGCATCCAAGCTGCATCCTTCGCTCCTTCGCAATCCGCTATGTACTCCGCTTCGGTTATTGAAAGCGACACTATCTCTTGCCTTCGACCGTACCATCCAACCAATTGGTTCCTGATAATCATCATTACACCGCTCTATGGCCTGGATTCCTCCCCGCCGTAGGATGTGTCCGCATATATCCTTATTTCTAGATCGTCGACTTTCTTTAGTGCAGCTCATCGAACTTTGTCAAGTACAAATACCTCAATACCTTGAGTGCTGTCTGGTAGGTGTTCCGATCGTGATCCTTCGTTCGTTATCCTAGCAGATTGATATGAATCGATATTTCTGGCCGAGTCATGCTCCCTATGAGGAGTAGTCCTCCCACTATTGCTTAGTAATTCTGGACTTCTTCGCCTTGCTCGGGTTTTTGGTAGTGCTGACTTTCAGATGGCAGAGATGCTTTTCTGCCATTTGCGCCATCCTCGAGGTGTAGGTACTTCTTTGCCATCGATTCTATCATAGTGGTCTGCGTTAGTATGACTTGTTCCTTAGACCAGTGCAGCTCTATTCCCAGCATTTTTGATGGTTTTCCTCTTTTGTCTAATTCCACTTGCCCTTCTACCAATCGTTCTGCTTGGTCGAGCTGTGCTTCTGTAGGGGCAATTCCGAGGAGGTCATCGACATGTGTCCCGACTATCACTTGTTCTTTGGTATTGACATAGGTTCCTTCATCGCCGATGCATTGTTGCATTCCGCATGCCTTCATGATATCGCATAGCATTTCGAACCATTCATGGCCGGCTTGCTTAAACCCATATAGTGCTTTGTAGAGTTTCCAGTATTCGGTTTATCCATCCTCGTTTATATCCGTGATATAAATGTCGTCTTTGAGAAGCACTTGGGGATAGGCCGCAACTACATCTCATTGTCGGATTGCCCAATTTCGATAAAGTGCTATGACCAGGAGTATTTTGAAGGTTTCCGTTCGCATCATCTGGGCGTAGGTCTCGTTATAGTTGATACCTTCTTCTTGTATGCATCCTCTTCCCACCTTTCTAGCCTTGAACTTCTCGATGGTACCATCTGCTTTTCGTTTGATCAAATAGACCCACTTAGTATCGACCATACGAATTCCCTCTGGAATATCAGATTTGCGGATTTTGGTGAAGACTTAATATTTGAGAAGTTGCTCTCGCTCCTTGATCCTGGCTGCTGCTCATTCTTTCGCTTGTGAGGATGTCCTGGCTTGTTGATCAGTGGGATGGTCTGGGTCTGTTCCTACTGCCAATATCTTTGGTTTCCTATCTCTGGTGGATCTGCAACTACCAACTAGATTTGTCCATTCTTCTGTAGTTCGTCGCTTCTTTTTGGGTGCGGCTGCTGGTTCTAAGTCTTCAGGCGGAGGGTCTGGTTGGTCCCAATCTGATACTTCTGGAGGTGGGATTTCTTCTTCACTGGAGCTTTCTTCTGATTCGTTGTCTGGTATAATTGGTGTTGGGTTCTTGCTGAGTTTCATTGCACCATCTGCCGTTCTCACCTAGTATGTCCCGAAGGTGGTAGTATACCCAATGATCCTCCCTTCATAGCTCCTAGCTGATAGCTTGTGCTTGACTTCCTAGTTAAAACAGCTTACTCTTGGTCCGAAAGGGCGCAGGTTTTTTCTTTCGTTGACAGGATCTTTGCCAAGAATTATCTCAATAGGGGTTTTTTCTCCTAGTGCTCTGTGAGGCAATCGGTTCTTGGTGTAGGCCGCGGAGTCCGAGACTTTATCCCAAAGTCCCTTTGGTAATCCCGCTGCTATAAGTCCTGTTCTGCTCATTTCTAGGATAGTACGGTTTGCTCGCTCGACAATGGCATTACTTTCTGAATGCCTTGGGACAGTCTCTTTGAGGGTTATTCCTCGTTGGTTTAGTTCTGCAATCAACTTGCTATTGCGGAATTCCCCTCCCCAATCTGCCTGGATTTGGCTTAAGTGTATGGGTCTCTCATGCGCTGATGATACTGCCTTTTCCAGTTTATTGATAATAACGATGAGCGCATCTCTGGCATGCCCTTTTGTGGGGATGGCATGAGTGAGCATGTACCTACTATGATCTTCTACTATTATCATGAGGTATTTGTTTTGCCTTCCTGGTGAAGGAGTATCCATGGGTCCGATTAAATCTACATGAATTCGTTCAAGTAGTTTTGTTGCTCGGATTTGTGGTGGTTGTTTTGGGGACGGTGGCCTAGTGGCTTTTCCTTTTTCACAGGCTTCACATTGGATCTTCTCTTTCCAATCTTTCGGGAATTCGGGTAGAGTTTGTAAGGTATCATAGGATATGTGGCCATACCTCTCATGTAGGCTGATAGCCAATTCCTTCTCTTTTACCGAGTTTATCCTTGCCTTGCCATCGTACGCTTCTGTCTTAATCCATAGTCCATCCGCTTGCCTTTCGATCTTATACAGGGTTTTTCCTCCACTTGTTATTACTGATTCCGATCCTTGAGTCTTTTGGTCATAATTCTGTGGCATCCGGAGCCCACTGATTATGTTGCTATATGTGGGTCTGTACAAGCATTTCTCAAGCTTCATATTGACTCCGTTGTGCTTGATAAGTAACGTTCCCATAGTATCGCATATAGACGTTGAGGGATCATATCCTGTGATCTTCATGCTGAGGTTATTCTATATATCAGTAAGGAGGTCAAGGTTGTTCGTGGTGTGGTGGGTCGAGGCAGTGTCAAACTCGAAGTATCCTTCTCATGCTGCTGTGGTTTTCCCTATTCTAATCATTTTAATGGTGGGTTCTTCAGTATCCGAGTTTTCTTCTTCTTCTGCTTTGGCCTTCTTTACCTTTTTCTTTTCCCTTTTCTTGGTAAAGCATTCGGACTCGGTATGGTTTAGTCCTTTCCATCCTTTTTCTATACAATAGTGACAACGTTTTCCATTGTCAGGTCTCGCTTCCTTTCCTTTTAACACTATAGAGTTTAACTTGGTTCCATTTTCTGTTGTCTTTCTCCGCCCTTTCTGTCTTCTAGGAACATATGTTTTGAGGTGTGTAGTGATGTCTCCATAGGTCAGTCCAGACTTTAGTTGGATATTTTAGACTAGGGAGTTGTAGTAAGCAGGTAGGGTAGCTAGTAGGAATGTTCCCTTAGCTTGGTCATTTTTGCTGAGGTCTATCAAGATCTTTCCGAATTCTCTTAGGTCGTCTGGTATTCCTCCTCCAAGAGTTGATCGCATAAAACTCCACTTCTTATCGAAGTCGCTAATATGTTCTTCGATTGTTTGGGTTCTGTCGTCATGTGATGTGTTTATGACATTTATTAGGAGTGCTCCTAAAGTGGAGATTGTCTTTCCTTCGTATTTAGCTTGCAACTCCGAGTATGCCTCGTTAGCTGTCCTAGCTAACCCTATAACATCTATAGCCTCGCTTTCACAATTCTGCTTCATGGTTAAGATGGCAAAATTATTATTTCTTCTCCACTGCTTGACCTTCGCATCTGCTGACTTCCCTTTTGCTTCAGAATCTGGGTCTTTTACATCTCCAGTCACTATCTCCCATATCGTTTCTTCCTCATGTTCGTAACTACTCAAAGTTTGTTCAATGGATAGAATCCATTGTGCATAGTTATTTTGGCCCATTAATTTGGGCTCAATCTTTGGTATTGATCGTTCTTTGGACATTTTGGGAGGCGGAGGTAGTTGGGTAATTGTGTGTAGGCTTGGGGGTCGGTCAGGGCTTGCTGGTCGAGTTGGTATATGTGGGGGAGATGGCGATGGATCTCTTCTGAGAACTAGCTGTTCGAAGATTTGTTGCGCTGTTAGGTTGCTATCTGGACTTTCTGGGCTTGGGCTTCTTGGTGCAGGTCCGGCTTCTGGGCTTGGGCTTCTTGGGAATTCTCCGGGTGCTGGTCTGCTCATTTATTGTGGCAGCACTGGCCAGAGAATTTCTAAATCAAAGGGTTCTTGTTCGCTTATCTTATCGTCAAGTAGCGATGGGGGTAGAGGTGGAGATTCGATATCTATGTCTAAGCATGCCAGTTGGAGCTCTAGGTTGGCTTTGCGGAGTTGTTCGATTTCTAGCTGTTCGCTTGTTGCTAGTGTTCTTGGGGGTCCGAATCGGTCACAGGTGAGTCAGTAGTGTATATCACCGTTCCTGTTCTTTCGGTCTTTCTCTTGTCTTCTTTTTTCTTTTTCCTCTGAGGTGTCATTATACTCATTGCCACATGATGTTGCTGGTCCGACTGGAAACCAGCTCTTGTTTTGTTGGTTGATCTTTTTGGACTAGGACCGGTGTGTGGGCATGGATGTGTATGTAATAACGGTAGAGCGGCTTCATGCATTTTTAGCAATTTAGAAGACAGTTTCCCTGGTTCTAGGACACAGATATCTCAACTGTTTTTCTTAGGTGCGTTTCAGCAGAGCACCGGGCTCATAACCTGTAAGTATTACAAGGTTATTAACTAGAGGAATCTTGAGAGAGAGAGAAGAGTAGAGATATATTTGGCTAAGGCTATATAGAGATCGCTATAGTGTCAACGCTATGGTTCTACTGCCTTAGCCTTTTGCTCGATAGGAAATTCCGCCTCTTTTATTTCCAAACGCTGAATTCCCAATTGCCTCCATTTAGACATTCTGTCTCATATCCGAATTGCCTCCATTCGTCAACTTGCATATCCCGTGATCCATTCCTGGTTTTATGCAAGTGAGAGTATATTCCAACAACTGTTAGGTAGTCTCTATAGTTCTATGCCTCCCTGGATAGCAGCTGTAATCAAGGCCGAGAGTTAGTACACTAAGTACTAAACCTGTGGACTTCTATTTATGTACATAGTATTCATAGACTTGATCCCATCCGTGCTGAATGTCCGTACGTGGCTTAGCCTAGATTATGCGCGCTAAATGTAAGACCTGCATACACCTCATATGCATTAGGTACGGGAAATTTCGCCACCTAGCTGTATATGGGTAAAGCCCAGCACCTTATCATTTGGTGCTTTCCGTGGGAGCATGCCGCTGTGTCGCTGCCAGAGGTATATGTCGCTGCATATGGTACGATCGTGATGAAGAAAACCAAGAAAAACCACATGATGGTGATGATCAAACGGGATGTGGTTGAGATTACGTTAGCGCCGGGAAGACAGTAATGCACGGTTCTGGCCCGCACTAGACGCTGCTAACACGGACTGGGTGGCCTTAGCGCTGCACGGATGCTAGGATTGGTATCTCTGGAAACTGGCAAAATCACAACGAAAATTGGCAGCAGCGAGCTTTTTAGAACAATTAAATTAGATAGTTCTTGATCCCACTTCCCTACCATATTTTCCGAGACTCAAATATATGTGTTGAGCAAGTTCATAGTAATAACTTCAGCTGGGAACCAAGACCTTTTAATGTGAAATACTATATTGTATGGAAATTCTTACAGTAGCATTCCCAAATCATGAATATTCAAGTCCTTTGTGTTGTTGATAGTGTTCCTCAATGCGGCAATGGTTAAACATTGTAAACCATAGCCTTGATAAATAGAGTATGTTCTCTTGTCTTTCCCAACCAATACCTGCACCCGGAAGGGTTTTCGTTTACCAATATGACCACCCAGATGGCAGCATTTACCACATCTCCCGGTTCCATTCGGGACTGAATCATGCCCTTCGAAATTCCCTCTTTCGAGGTACACCCTCCTGATTATGTCATGTGCCCTGCCTTCCCTATGTGCTATGGTACCTGTGAACTACTTTCATCCTTAGATATGTTGCTACACTTTGTCACGTATGTTGGTGGAACAGCCGAGCGCGGTGTCACGTGTACCTTGGTGGCTACAAATACTTGATCATGGCTGCCAAGGATCTATCCACTCGCAAAAACTACTCGCAAAAAAAGTGACGAAGGGCCGTATAAGTTTATATTTGAATTGGAAAGAGCAGCTTCCAGAGTCACCATCTACCAATCACGAAAATGCTAGGGATTTCTCCTGTAACAATCCCAACAATTCAAATAGCCAACACAGCCGAGCATCCACAGAATAGCCAACGCACTCCAGCCCCTTCCTACACAACCGAAAAGGATTCACAGGAGTTCCTTTTTCCATGTACGTTTGTACATCTCAATCCGAGCATATTCCCAAGTTCGGGGAAATTGTCTCATAGTGATAGAGAGTCTCGCACGGGGGCAGGTTGAGACCACAAGGGTCTCCGTATCCACCTAGCACAATGTTGGCCCCTCCACGAATTTGAATAGCTAATGGTTCAACAAGAGTTAGCCAAAATCTCCCCGAGTGTGCAGGGGGAGTGGGGCAGGGGAGTTGGGCAGCATGAGGTCCGGGTATATCTACCGTCAACGTGTGCAGTCGGAATTGCAACTGCAGTGACGACGGAGAGAATGGTAAGCATGTTGAAGAATTTGTACATTGACATGGTGGATGTAGCAGCTGTAAGCTTAATGGGTTTTGATACCGTCGGAGGGGGGCTATTGAGTTGTAGTTGGTATGTATAGATAGGCTAGATAGGTGGTGGCTGTGGTGGAATCAATCTTGGAGAGGGTAATGTACTTGCTTATATATATTCATGTCCGTAACTGCAGCCGCTGGTGCTATGCAATAATAGTGCCTGTTTTTTGACAACACTAACACGCCGTTTCAACTCAGCTCACCCATCACCAGGCCACACGTCCAATATATCCACGTCGGCATGTTACCTACGACTTCGAAGATGCTAACCTCCAGAGGAGTATCTACTGTATGAATTCGCGAGTACGACTGCTGTCTTGGGTAAGAATGGGCGGCCAGGGGTCCTGAATTTACTGCCTTATATATGATCCTAGTTTATATATGAGATACTGTCCCATAAAAGCACTTCGGGAAAGAGGCTGACAGCGGCATAACGGATATTAAGTTACCCAATCTCCGCACCAGAGTAATCTCAGCATTTTGAATAGCCTCTTCTTCCATAATATAGTTCATCATTTCCATGTGCCTACTCATATAAAATCTCAAGGTTAGAGCTTTCATCTTCTGTCTGATTAGGTCTAGAACGAGGTGCTAGTGGATTCGGCATTGGGACAAGTGAGGCTTGTGATGGCATGATGCGCATTGCAATAGAGTGTAAGAAACTGGCTGCGTCACTCAACGTCAATATTACTACTACTGTCCTAATGAAGAATCTACTCTCTAGTGCACGATTCAGATACAGGCAAACCTCTATAAATGCATCCCCTATAAATGCATATCCTCCCAAAATGCATAGGATCCTCTGGCCCCATACTTGGGACTATGGTAATAAATGAATACCTCTACACTGTATGCATAGCGATTTGCCGGTCCCAAACCTAGTAAGTACTAACAATTTAACTGAACAAGTAGTGGATGGGGCGAGTTTGGCTGGTCGGGAAAATACCTTCCAACATTTGTAGCTGGCAGAACTATATGTAACTACTGTTTGAAGTACAGACGCTCGGTTATCAACACGGATGATGGAAGTACCAAGTCATCTAGATTCGCACACTCAGCGGTGATATTAATGATGACCCAGTACAAGACGAACCACAACAGGAGGGAATATTTCTGATAAACCAAAGACAAAATTCAGAGCCTACTGAATATGAGTACTCCCACCTATTTCCTCTATGCAAAGCCAGCTTGAATATACATAGGCTGTCTTGTTAAAAGGTTACGGCAGCAGCTTAATAAAGCGGTTAATCAATCAACTAGTATTTCTTATGTATTGAGTTGTATAGTTGGTAATATGGCAATAGAGCAGGGGCCCCGTAAATTTGATTTCGTTGGTATTGCATGTATTTATATATTGCCTCTGTCACTCACAGTCCCTAGTTCACCTACCTCTATAGCCGCATAACCTTGTCAATATGCATAAGATTCTCTAGCCGTGAGTGTATGCATTTATAGAGGTTTGGGTGTATCCCGGCCAAACTTGGGCTGTTAGCGGCCTGTCTTCTACAGTCTGGTGGCAAAATATTTGATACCACCTGCATACGGGTTTTCATTTAACGCGCATATTGTTCGTTTAGCGTGCATAGTTTTGGTTAAGCGCAATTATTTTTGGTTAAGCGCACATATCTATGCTGTCTACAATAGGAAAATAGGAGCGAGGGCAACAACAGCATGAACAATAGAGAAATGAACAATATTATCTATATATACAACCTCCTAATAGTCAGTATACCACCCCTCTGCTTTAATGACAGCTGCTACATGACTGGGCATAGAGGTATAAAGACGTTCCAACAGTGACTCAAGTATCTCTTTCCAGATCGCTTCTAATGCATCTAACAGCGCCTGCTTCACTGTATCAAATGACCCACGCATATTAATCAAATCCGGATATCGTTCCTTTCTTTCAATTGCCCATGTCAGCCTTGCACTTGCATGCCGTAGTAGTAACTTTGACCTCTCTCGTGCAATCCACTTCCGAATCCATTTACCCCAAAGCATGCAATCCAAAGTTCGTGAATGAATATTCTGTAATTCCAGTATACTGTTGGTAGGCTTCAATTTCGAGATTGAAGCATCACCTTCCATCAGAGCTAGTACGGCATCTTATGTTGATCTTGAGATCTTTTTGGGTCGACCTGAAGCTGTTCTATTTTGGTAGTATCCAAGCTCATTATAGCACTTAATGAACTTTTGCATAGTTGTCTTAGACCACCCATATCCCTATCCTTGCTCACAAAGAATAGGGATTTTTCCTTTCTCAAACTCTTTAAGCGTTTTCGTTCGGTAGCTGCTGAGGTATCGGTAGCTAAATCTTCTACTAGTAGGGTATCAAGCTCGGCTCGGGAAATATTAAGCTGGGCTTACACGATAGGAGGTAAAGCAATATGGAAGCAGCTTGGTATGATCACTGAATAAGAGCACGAGTTGTATGATCATGAAGGCATGAGATTTCACGTTGATTAAGGGAAGTGAAACATAATCACCAAAAATGTGATAGCCGGGTTGTATGCATATAATCTGAATCAAGCGCTGCATACACGGCCCTTTATGCAGGGTATCAAACATTTTGCCACTAGGCTGTACCACTAGTACTGTCCTGCAGGGTGATACTGTCTTACTCGCGAATTGATACGGTATTATGGTGTTGCAGAATCATGCGTATAAATGAAGCCCAACTGTGGGTGCTGAAAAAATGTCTTCGTACCGCAACTCATCCCCCATATGAGCACCCGCTATATATGTAGGTGCTCTTGTCGGCTATTTTGAACTCCAGCTATCTGTATTAGCTCCGTATTCATTAAATCTCCCTTAGCCCTTCCACGTATTTAGAACTACTCAAGGTCCGACCGCTTTTTCACACCGCTCTTCCATCAGCTTGCGGGCCTGGTCATTTGTTGTACTTTCACCGTAAGTTGGAATATCACTATCACCTAACGTTCTGTAACCACCTTCCATCATAAGCGCGGCTGCACCCTGCTATTGCAGGCCTGGTCTCCCCTGCTACTATCCTGGATAGCTCGCAACTTTGTAATCAGCACTGTCTTTTGCGGGCTGTAGCCTTCGCCCGCATGTTCGCAGTCTAAATGTAGTGACTTCCCTATTACGTGTCGGTGTAACCCCAAACTTGGGCCAGGTGGTAGACTCGTCGTCAGCAAAACGAGTCCGCAAAGCTATGGAAACTCCAACCACAGGGGAAAATCGCGAAATGCAAGTCTTCAGTATCGGAATGGGTGCTGTTAATTCGATAGCTATGCTCTATTTAATTCGGATTTCTCCGAAGTCGGACACCCCTCCCTGTCCTGTACTATAATGTGCTAGTAGAATCGCATAGTGAGTGTTTGAGGATTTAGTGTCGTCAGCGTTGTCTTGATGGGTCCGGAGGAGCCGCAACTCTGGTTTGATATGCGTCTGGCAAGAGTCAATCGGTTCCCAATGCTGCTAATAGCCGAATGGCAACAGCATATTGTAGCCCAGATGCAACAAGAGCACTAGTTGTAACGATAATACGACTGCAGCATTCATATATTGATTACCATAGTATATCACTGCGAATGCGATACCAATAATGACAATGATTCCAATTTTCACTGCCTATTGCTCTGCTTCACGGCTCTGCCCCAATTAACCAGTTACCGTATCCTCCGAAATGTGTGACGGTGATGAACTCTTGCTATCAAAGCTCACGCTGTACCGTTTCCAAGCATCCATGCTGACAGTGCTGGTCGTCATAACTTTGCAACCACCAGTAGAATCATTACTCTTTGTGCATCTCATGAGCGCTTATAACTATGCGGTACATTACAGTCGAACCTGTCTAAATGCATCACCTCTAAGCACATATCCGGTGAAAGTGCATCACAACCGGCTGACGAGTTTTTTTGTTAAGGGCCAGCGTCCAACATCACACGGAAAAACTGCATACTTCTGAATTGCATGCATCAGCCCCGATCAATTCCCAAACCTCACTTTAGTGTTTTTTTTGTTTTTTTTTGAGTCTATACGCCTAATCAGCCTAAGGCTATGCGGCGCCTCACTTTAGTGTGTGGCAGCCCTCCGGATATGCATAACTAGGGCGGAAGCTTTGGCTAAAATGGCGGATATTATGGTGTATCTAGGCCTCCTAGTGATGTTCATAACTCTAAACATCGCCCAATGATCACTATAACAGAGGCTAACCACTAATCTTTAACCGGACTATCTAATCTGGTGAATGTCCCGTTGAATACACGGTGTCCTAGTCAATATATATAGGTCATCGCGTTCCTACATCAAGGACAATGGATATAATCCAATATCTAAAAAATACCGTAGGTGTAACCATCATCAATATAGATCTAGTGCCTGCCTACACAAGCGACGAAATCTCTGGATATTACTGAACGGCAATCTTCTACACTTCTCAACCTTCTCCGCATGCGTTCCCCCGTCGACTTGTCCCCCATCTCGGTCGGTATAGTACTAGTTATTTTCCAGACCTGTTGGCTTTGATTCCTTCAATTGTGGTATGAATACTTGCTTAGATATCCGCGTTCGGCTCAAGTGACGAAGAAACAGGAGGGTTTGGGGGTTTCGTTAAGGTAGGACCTTACGGTTCTGCTACCTTACTGGGAGAATTTACTTGATCTTTGGCCAGACAAGGAGATTCTAGTGCAAAGAAGCGTTAGCTGAATTTGAACATACAGTAGAAGTTCGATACAAGCATTTCCGTTACAAGAATATATTCGCTACCAGGCCGGATGCTGACCGCCTGCATACAAAATAAGAATAAAAACTCTATAAGCATATTCTTACATTTTCGGTGATATTCTTATAAAAAATGAACACTAGCAGGGAATTTAAGCACTAGGCGAGGGTATTTGGCTACTAGCAGGGGGTTATTAGCTACTAGTGGTGCAATACTGGTGCCTTGGGTCTGACGTCAATTGTACAAAGGATCATAAGGCCTTTGCTACAACCCATTTCCTACAATCTATTCTACAAAATCTATACAAACTTCAAGCCGGGACCATGGATTCAACACAACAGCAGTCATTGTACAGAGAAACTCGCCGGATTGAGGGTGCACAAACAGAAAAAGGCCTACAAAGGCACAAGACATTGGAGGAGTGCATTGGGCAGACCGGAAGGGATGTTTAGGGGTATCCGCATATATTTATGTTCATCTAAATACACTAGTTGTTATAAGCATATATTCGCTATAAGAATGGAAGTCGACCGCCCGATGACATGCTTGTATCGAAGTTCTACTGTACGAGAAGGATTTGTAGTGGCAGCAGCAGAGGATGTTTTAAGGGGAAGGCGGTTTTGCGGGAGGGGCAGCTTTGCAGTACTGAATGATGCTGATGTGAACAAACAAATCAGCGAAATATTCGGGACTGTGCACATAAGAGGCGGGGGAGGCTTTGCAGGAGGGCAGCTATGCGTCTATAGAGCAACACGCCAGGGAAGAATTCGGAGTAGGTAATTTTGCGGGAGAAGCGATTTTGCACGAGTCAGTTTTGCCAGAGATGCAATTTTGTAGCAGAGGCGGTTTCTAGTGTTACAGTAGAGGCGGTTTTTCAGCGACGGTTTTTCAGAGACGGTTTTGTAAGGCAGTTAGATTCGGAATTTGTTATGGCACGGGGGTTTTGTGTGTCAGCGGAGGCGGTTTGGCAGGTTTACGGAGAGGGCGTAGTCTGGTAGGAGGGGCGGTTGCGGGATAGTAGTAATTTTGTTTTGCGAGCCGACGTGAGTCCTACCCTCACGAACGGTGATTTGCCTGTATTCACATATTCAGCTAGTTCCGGGTAACATCCGGAATCTATTTCTCAGACTCTCCACCTTGTCGCCCTCACATGACCATACCGGGCTACCGGCTAGTGAAAAATTCGGGATTGGGATTTATAATGTTTGAACGTGGCGAGCGGTGAGTCGTGAATCCAGTGAAGGACGTGCTATAAGAGAGAGAGAGAGAGAGAATCATAGAAGCTTGTATTGATCTAGCTACTATAGTGAAGTGAACTGATGTGATATGAATATGTAGAAGTAGCAGACAATACAGGAGCTATATATACATGAACGAGCCATTCAGGTGAATGTACACATGAACGTTCACATGAGTGCACATGATAGCACATGCAACTCAACGTGAGAGGCTAGGT
>Ga0307511_10001453_pt1 | contig 25018 bp, 27 predicted proteins | sample 13_EM_MG_FD_200266 | JGI IMG/M metagenome (GOLD analysis project Ga0307511, IMG submission 200266) | Populus trichocarpa ectomycorrhiza microbial communities from riparian zone in the Pacific Northwest, United States - 13_EM | ecosystem: Host-associated > Plants > Roots > Unclassified | place... | reverse complement strand
CGAGTGTTGGTGTTGGAGGGGGTGGCCATAGTTGTGGGGAGGGGGGGTGGATGAAGTAGTGGATGTGAAGGAGGGGGAAGGGGCTCTGTGGTGTTGAATTCTGTTTTGTGTTTCGTTTTGTGTTGGAGATGCGGTGAGTGGGTGGGATAGTTGCTGAATGGAAGTTGATGTTTACACACTCGGTGTTCTTGGCATGCTGCTGCCGACATGCAACTACCCGTTCCGTTACCCTCAGAGAACAATTTTAGTAGTTAGCCCTGTTGGCTTGTTCCAGACGTCTACTCACTACCTAGGTACTCTAGTTGCTGCCAGCTCACAGTACCGGTACTCCAATGTAGTACCAATACCCCCACCCCCACCCACTTACTCTACCCCACTATACCCCACAAACCAGTTACCTGTAGGTATACAGTACACCTCGAGCTCTCAAACCCCCCCCCACCCCCCCCTTCCCTCTCCCCTCCTATATCCCATACATAAACCCAGCCCAATTTACAAGCAAGCAAAGCTACCTACATACCATCCCACCCCATACCACACCACATCCCCTGTTTGCCCATATAACTATATAACTACATAGCTACATAATTACATACTCTCTCTCTCTTCTCACACCCCACAAACCACAAACCACACACCACAACACACCCCTAAGGATCTATTTCCCAAATACGGCAGGCAACAAAGGAACATACCCCCCCTTCCCCCCCTTTTTTGTACGTAAATCTTTTACTCCAGGACGGGTCGGGCCGGTAAAAGAAGCTATGAATGTAAATGTACATGTACATCAGCTTCTGGACAAACCTGCATTTACAGAATACGGAACCAGACTAAGAATACGGTACACTTGCAAGTGTACCAGGGGTAGATACTATATGCTTGGGTAAAGTCTAACCATACCAAAAAGGTAACAAGAGTGAACAGACGGCGTGGCAATGAAACGGCAAATGGTACTGGCTCCGATGATATGCTGCTCGAAAGGTAATCATAGTTGTTACACGCTCATACAATGCCCGCATCACATGTCAAGATCCAACCCTCGGAGATTCTAAATATCGCATATATTTCTTTTTCACTACCGTAGTGTAGTTGCAACTCACAAAAGAACGCCTATATCGAAAAAGAAAACATAGTCCCTAAAAAGGAATCAAAAAAAAGAACGAACGCCAATCCAACCCAATACATCCAGGCTTGCATTGTTGTACCTCACCCCACCCTCTACCCCATCCGAACATACAATCCCATCTTACCCATCTCACACAATTTCACCCCCACGCTCCCCACATTCCCATTTGCTCCACACATCCACTTACACAGCCAACACCTCTCTCTTCCTCCAATCCCAATAATTCGCTCTGATGGGATCATACCTCTCCGCCAACAACTCCAATGCCTTCACCGCCTGTAACTTACTCTCCTCTTTCGCCTCCCCTCCTGCGGCGCCTCCCCTCCCTTCCAATTTTGCCTTCTCTGCGTAGATCTCCGCCAGAAGATCCAATGCATGGCTACTCGTAATCTCTCCCTCTCCCTCCCCAGCAATTGTGGGACTTTCACCTGGGCCGGTAGTGCTGGGTGGCTTAGATATGGGGGCAAACATCAGGCAAAAAGTAAGGAGCGTGGAGAGGGGAGTTCCCGTTTGGGCAAAGATCCCGCGGAGGTAGTTCCATGGAGAGGGATTCTGTGGGGCGATGTATATTGCTGTTTGGGTGTAGCTGTTTCAGGGCTTAGTTTAGAGTATTAGAGTGATGGGAGGGAGATGGGGAGGGAACGTACTCAACCTCCCGCATGATAACATCCTCACTGGGGCGAGTAGCGGAGCCGAAGACGATGAAGAAGCGGTGGTTCCATGCAGAGTTGTTACGTACGTCCTTCCCGAGGAGGTTCTCGATATATTTGAGCTCTGCTGGGTCTTGGAAGAGGTTGAAGCGGCGGACGAGCCATTGTCTGCACCAACACCAGAAACGCACATTAACAGCTACCCCCAATGATCTCACTAATATCCCCAGGTAACTTCAAAGAAAGTGCTATCAACCCACCGATAACTCCAAACGTGGTAATTCTTGCTATCCAAATCAAACATCCTCCCCGTAAACGCCTGCTCACAGTTGACTACCTCCTTAACCTTCGGATTCCCTTCCTCCTTCCCCCTCTCCCCCAACAGCTCCCCAATCCTATCCATAACCATCTGTCTATGATGCCAAATTTGATAATTCTTCTCATGCTGCACCGCGACTTTATCAAGATACTCAATCTCTCCCTGCAACCACATCAACTCCGACCCTACCGCCAGCTCCTCCGACTCTGCTCGCACACCGGGGAAAGGCTGGGTTTTAGCTACTTGGAAGAGCGCACGGAGACGGAACCCCCAGCATGTGTAGTGCGCTGGGTTGATGGCGATGATATATTCGGTGACTTTCAGCGTGCGCTCAGAGAGCTCGCTGGCAGCCATTAGCGCACGGAGGTAGCTCATGGCCTCAGTGTAGGTGTCTGTGTAGGCGATTTGGGCGAGGGGACGGGGGCCGTCATCTTGGGGAATAGGGTGGATCTCAGGTAGGAGGGCGGGGAGATCCACAGGAGGGGGTTGAGTGCGGGGCATGTTGGATTCAAGCTGCCTGTCTATATAAATAGGTAGTAGGGAATGAGGTCCCGGGAATGACGCTAGCGGAGCTTAACTGCTGTAGATGATCCGTAGAGAGTTCCTGAGAAGGGAGAGAATGGATGAACTTGAGTACCCTCGGGGCACAAAACTTCTCTTGTGAAAGAATGTGGGCGTGCGTGGGGGAATATATTGATGGTGGGGTATGGGGGGGGACACATTTCTTTGTGACCGACAATACATCTAGGTAGGGCCTCGAAGTCCTCTTGGCGTGGGGGAGCCGGCATACCTAACGCCCCACCTAAACAGCCTCTCAATATATAACCAGACTACTGTACTCGATATACCTTCAAGGAATAGATACATACATAGATAGATGAACCTCATGCGCTTGCATATGCGAGATATGGCTTTATTGGGTCGCAACAAGGCCTCCTTCAAGCTGCCCCCCCCCATGTCGATCTGTCACCAACCAGCTCACGAGGCGGGCGGCATAATCTTCTAGATCTGACCACCGAGTTCGAGTAGACTGGGGTTCATTTTCTTTGAATCCCGGTGTAGTCTTCACTTCGTCGATCTCATTTCGATGCATGTATAGGTATGTGCGACGTTGGTTCGAGCAGTAATCGTCCAACAGGCATTATGATTGCTGATGCAGCTGCAGCCTCCGGGGACTTATAAAAGGGGAACATTAGACATGCATGCTATCAGAACTGTTGCCTTGTTTTTCAATATAAGACTAAGTTATCTTTCAATGAGCTTCCGTAATGAAGGCACATGGATAAGCTCGCAGGCTGATTCTGCACATGTGAGACTAATATGAAGGTGGGTCGCGAATCAACCCCAGACGGGTAGCTTGATTGCCTCCCCATGGCCATCTAGTTACTATTGCTGAGACCTAGGTACGGTCTCCGTAGATAACATTAACATCCAACTCCCAGGGATCAATTCATCCATATTCCATGTAACCACAACCATAGAATTTCACATGTACCAGTAAAGAGTAACAGGGCCGTGTAGCATGAAACAAAAAAGCAAACAAAACTCCTCTAAGCAAAAAAAAACCGCATTTTTCTTCTCCTATCTTAAAATCAACCACTCATCCTCAGCCTTTCCCCGAACCCCACCCTGGTCACGAGACTAACAATAAGGCACCCCACCCCTGCTGAGCCTTATCAAACAAACACCCATGCCTCTATTGGTTCGTGCTCAAACGATGTACCACTGGTACTGAACTGGGAGGCAAGCTCCCATACTCTGTTATGACCAAGGTAATATTCTCGGCCGGTGTAACATCGTACATGATGTTCAGAATGTTCAAGTTTGGAATATCTCTCCACTTGCTCAGCTTCCCAACTGTGGGCTGGTATCTGGTTATAGAAAGGTTCGTGAGATCATCCGGTAATGCTACATGGGTTTTCAATTCATAGATTAGTAAACGGCGTGTCCAAGAGGAGGGTGGGGAGGTTAGCCTACCAAGCTCATTCGTCACTATACTATCCAACCCAACCTTATCCGTGAATTTGATGCTTTCACAACATACTATAACCGGAACCTCAAACTCCTTTGCGTACATTGCTAGTGCTGCAGTGCCCACTCTCGAGTACAAACTCCCATTTGACAACATCGCATGAGCACCCAGATAAACCTTCGTTGCATCCCTTATAGCATAGCTCAAAGCATGTATCAAGGTGTACGTGCAGTCAATACCAAACTCCGATAAAGCTTGGCACATCTGGGCACCCTCCATCAACGGCCGGGAATCCACTACCACAACTCTAAACTTGATCTTCTTCCGATGCGCCTTAGCAAGCACCATCTGCACAATGTTGCTTTTTGCAAATGTAACAATAACATCCCCATCCACAATCTTCTCTACGGCGGTAGCAACGATGGCTTGGTCTGCAATGGTGATTTTTTCACGGATATAGTTGTCAATTTTCTCGAGCAGGAGCTTCTTGGCAGCATGTTCAGGGATATCGATGCTGATGGTGGAGATTTCAAGTTTGAGCCAACGAATGGCATTCCGCATGGATACAGACATGGGACGAGCGGACCGAAGGTGCTCAATTTGAGGGGAGAGGTGGTGGGACGAAAGGTTGCGAGTGAGAGTAGTGTGTGTTGGTGTTGTGTAGTCCTCAATGACCTACAGAGGTAATGTGAGCGTATGTTACCCTCAACAGGGTGTGCATCAATTACCCTCTTGAAAGCCAGTAACGTAGCCACACATCGTGCGCTAGATCCACAAATATCATATGAAGCCATCTGCAACGCTAATGCCAAGATAGCAGGATGGACATCCTTATGTGACCCCGCTATGTTTACCCTTCGCCCCGGACTCTCCAAATGCCTGAACAACGGAATCTCTTTCTTAGTGGCTTTCCCGGTTACTGCATGCCCCACAGCAGTAGCACCACTTCCCTTCTCTGCCTTCTCTAACTTTCCTCCTTTCTTCTCGGTCGAGGGGCCTTTAGCACTCTGTTGAAGTTTTCCTTTTTTATCCCCACCAGCACCTACCTCCGGCTTCCCACCCGGGGTTACTCCAGCAGTAGCTTTATCTGCAGCACGGCGAGCTTGCTTCTCGGCCTTCTTTAGCTCCTTCAGCTGCTTGGGGGTGAGCTTTGTCTCTCCTTCTGGGGCGGGGGTTCCAGCTTTCGCCCCAGCATCGTCTTTCTTTTGTGCCTTGTCCTCTTTTCCTTTCTGAGGCTTATCCTCCTTCGGCTTTTGCGGTTTAGGGGCCTTTGGCGTGACGGTTTTTGGTGTAGACCCGGTCGGGGCTGCTGTTGGTGTAGACATGCGAGGTGATGTGTGCAGCCTGTGGTGGAGTAATTTATTTTGGAGAGGTTCAGGGCCGGCTGCGTAACTATCCACTGTAAAACCCGTTTCTATGTGTGCGCTGCTGCTAGGCCGAAATCCAATCGATACTGGATGATAGACCTATTTCTGCAAGGTACAGATGGAATAGGTCCGGGGATGTGGGGCAGGGGAGGAGTCATCGATAAGATACCTGCTTGGTATCGGGAGGGCTAACTGCAAGAAATGTAGGGTACATGTGTCAGCAATGCCAAGGAACATGGGGCGGTCGCCGAAATTCGCGGTGGAGACCAAACAGACAGCTGCGGAACTCATGCAAACTCCCTATAATCAACCCCACTTCGCCTCTACAAACAAAGAACTCCCAACTACAGCTACACACTCAGATCTACCATGATCTTGGCCATAACCCGCAAAACCCCGGCGGTCACTCGCCTCCTCGGCACATCAACCCGCACTCGTCTGCTCTCGACAACCAGCATCCTCCATTCCGACTCAAGCTCGCCCATTGGATCCCACTTTTCTCCAGGACCATCTCCACCTCGCCTGCCTGCAGAGCAGCAAGCCGAGTTTGAGCGCCTCCAAAAGCTAAGTCACGGTGCCTTTTCCCAGCCTGCTTCACCTACCTCAGCTCCGAATTCCGAGGGTGGGACTACACCCGCGATTGATACAACCCCGGGGGAGATGCTGCACCCAAATATCAGGCGAGGGGCGCCACCAGAGTTTGAGGGGGATGTGAATCCAAAGACCGGAGAGGTTGGTGGACCAAAGAATGATCCGCTAAGATGGAATGGAGACTGGAGCTACAACGGACGAGTCACGGATTTCTAAGGCAGCAGAAGGAATATACAACCACCAGTTGCATCGCTGTTTCTCTGCCGGTATTACTGTCACATTCGAATCACGGGGTCACACCTGCTTCACCCCCAGGTCGGGATAGCCCCTGCAGCGGGATTGCGCAGATGATCGATTTACCAGATGATGCCTTCTCGAAGGATGACTTGGCTTGGCGCTCCACCACATCAGGGGAACGGAGAGGGTCAGTTTGTTTTGACCACTTGGATACTTTACTGCTTGTTCGCATGTATATATTTACTTATTCCATCTTGCTTGTACATAGATACGACCTGTTACTTTTCGACTATTTTGATTCTGCATGCAACACTGTGAATGCAGCAATGTCAAGAGTACTCTACATTCTTGCATGATGACGTGATTGGATACTCAAAGGAAGTTAATTTAATATAGATACCCCACAGTCCGAGTCCGGCACTAACTCCGAGCAGGCAACAACACCAACCCGACAACTGTTTGCTCCTCACGATCGTGACTAAAACCCCCTTGATGTTCAGCATTCATGCAATTGATTGGCTGGAACTCCATAACTACCTAGAGTAACTTGCAATTACAGAACCAACTGAACATTGCTTTTGTAGCCCCGGCCGAGCGTTCATATCCATGCCAAGCTCTGGCACCGGTACCTACTCCCGTACATACCTAGGGACTGTATACATGTATATAACTAACCTATAGTCATGGCTTCTGATTGTAGATTTATTACGCTACGATAACTTTGTGGTATGCTGCACAGAGCCCTATCCGCAGGCTAGCAGCGGCATATCATTGGATGCCGCACGTAGCTCACCTACTACAGTACAGTACCGGCAAGTAACGGTAAATACACATGCAGCGAGACTCCTTCACAATCCAACCTCAGTGTGTGTGAAACAAGAATCGCCTCACTTCTTTTTTTATCCACTGGTCAAAGATTCCCCGATTGCTACCTCACATCATACCTTGCTCATACGCACACACACACAAACTAGCAAACCCGAAACCAGTAACCTTCGCAGTCATTCAGGTTCCCCTTACAATACCTCCTGACAGCCAACCGAATCGTCTCCCTCCCGGTTTCCATTTCTCCGGGCCGAGGTCCAAACCAAAACAACCTTCGCAAACTTGCAGTAGTACAAGCGGTTACATTACTTTTTCGCTGGCTGAGTCTGTACATACGGGCGGAGCAGCCTCCATCGCCGTATAGTCATATATACCAAGTTTTCTTATTTGCGGGTGAACCTGCGTCGTGCAGAGCGTGGTGCTTAGCTTACCTTGCTGAGCCTTTTCGCTCTCTTTGTCTGTGTTGTGGCCAACCGTGTCTGTCTGTCTGTTTGTCTGTCTGTTTGTCTGTCTGTCGCCTTGCGCCCTCGCGCTTGCCCCTGTGGCCGGAAAGGGATATAGAAAAAAATAAATATATCCTCATCCCAGGAAAAAAAAAATGCGGATGACGCTCTTTAGATTACCCACGATACGAGCTTCTGTTACACTTCTGTCTTCGCTCAAGCAAGTTAGCAATATCCCAACCACTACCTCCTCCTCCACCGGTGCTGTTTCTCCCATCACGAGCTACAAGCTGCCACCAGAAGGCGCGCTGCGTTCTTCCCTCTTCAGATCCTACTTCGCGATGACCGTCGATACGCCCAAATTCCATACGACTAAATGCTCACAAAACCCAGCCCCGCATTCCAATTTCGTCAAAATCGTCGAAGTCGGCCCGCGCGATGGTCTCCAAAACGAGAAAACTATAGTGCCCACCAAAACCAAACTCGCATTAATAGAAAAGCTCTCTCTGACTGGGCTCTCAGTAATTGAAGCTGGTGCGTTTGTCAGCCCCAAATGGGTACCCCAGATGGCGGATACCCCACAGATCTTGCAATACCTGGATAAACATCCCGCAGGTGCAGCAAAATCTGAAGGCATCACGTACCCCTACCTCGTTCCAAATCTACAGGGGCTAGAGCGTGCGTTGGGGTTGGGAACTACAAATCTCAAAGAAGTTGCCATTTTTGCGAGTGCGAGTGAAGGTTTCAGCCAAAAGAATATCAATTGCAGTATTGATGAGTCATTAGAACGGTTCCGTCCTGTCCTGGAGCTCTGTCATGATAGAGGCATTAGGGTTCGGGGGTATATATCTATGATTTTCTCCTGTCCATATGATGGCCCTACGCCGCCGACTAGAGTCGCGGAAGTCACAAAGATGCTTCTTGATATGGGGTGCTATGAGGTCTCGCTGGGAGATACTAATGGCACGGGTACACCGCCATTGACATCGGTACTTCTCACTACCCTCCTCAGCAAGCCATACTCAATCCCGGTTTCAAAACTCGCCTGTCACTTCCACGATACCTATAACGCAGCCTTGGTCAATGCTATGACAGCGCTGTATCTGGGCGTGAGGGTGTTTGACTCGAGTGTGGCTGGGTTGGGTGGGTGTCCTTACTCCAAGGGCGCAACGGGGAATGTGAGTACCGAGGACTTGATATATTTCCTGCATGGGATGGGCGTGGAGACGGGCGTTGATCTAGAGGGAGTAAGCAGAGTCGGTGAGTGGATTAGCAGGGAGTTAGGAAGAGCAAACGGGAGTAAAGTTGGCCCGACGTTACTGACCCGGTTGAGAGCGGAAGAGGAGAGGAAGGAGAAGGAGAAAGATGCAAAGTTATAGAGAAGGTTGGGTTTTCGTTACCTTTTTTATTGGCGGCGGCGGTGTGGTTTTGTTGTTTTTCTTTGGGGCTAGGATGTTTTTTACTATTGGCGTTGAGTTGGTTTTTGCCTTGGTGATATCATGTTTTTGTGGTTTTTTTAATAGCATCTGGGTGCAAGGGTTTGTGCCCGGCGGTGGTGGATGCATTGTTACTTTCGGCTTTTTTCTCTCCTTGGTTAGAGTATACTTTTCCACGCATTTACAGCCTAGAGGGTAGAGATTCCACGCATCCATGGTGTAGAGGGGCCGAGCGTATTATTAATACAAGAGACAGATTGAATTATTACTTCCTCAGTTCCTTTTGCGTGTAACTTTGATCCACCGCAGTTGCGTATAACTTCTATTAGTCTATGCCAATCGTTACCCTGATATCCTGATGTTGTATGTCAACTACTAGTACACTCTCAACATGCAATGCGCTCATTCCAGGTATCAAATTTACGCCGTCACGACGTCCACCTCCGGCTCTCCATAGGCCGTCCTATACCCTTCCAACATACCCAGACTTATATTACTCCCTCCGCACACAATAACCACGACTTTATCCTCCTTCTTCAGTTCCGGAAGAATCTTCTTCAATATCCCTTCATAGCAAACCGATAAACTCGCCCCACAAGCCGCCTCCACAAGCGCTCTCTCTTCTTCCGCAAATCGAACACATGCACGAGCGGCTTGGGCATCCTCGACGGCTATACTACGAACATTAGGGTGCTGAGCTAGCTCGAATGTCTTATCAGCTACTCTCCTCGCACCGAGGGATGTGGCGATACTAGTGATTCCTGAGAGGGTTGTACTCTTCCCTGCCAGGAGGGATTGCGAAAGGGAATCAGCGCCGTGGGTTTCCACCGCGATGACAGGGACGTTGGGGAGTCGGTTTTGGATTAAGCCGAGTTGAAGACCGCAGAACAGCCCTCCCCCGCCGACCGAGGCGATGATTGCTTTTGGAGGCTCATAGGATAGGTCGGTAAGGAGCTCTGTGATAAGTGTTGCGTTACCGGCCCAGATATCCGGGTGGTCGAAGGGTGGGCAGTAGATGCTCTCTCCACCTCCTGGGATTGTGGTGGCCATTATTTCGCGGAGGTGGGCGTCTGCTTCGGCCCAGGTTGCCCCATGCTGGATTACGGTTGCCCCGGCTTTTTTGATTTTCCGGATCATAAGAGGGGTGGTGGAGTCGGGGACTACGACCGTGCAGGTACACCCGAGGAGGGTGGAGGCGACGATGGCGGCGAGACCAGCGTTCCCGCCAGAGGAGATGTATATGTGGGGGAGGGGGCATTGGGGTTGAGGCTCTGGGTGCGGAGGATGGAGGAGAGGATGAAGCTGCCAATGCCGCGGGATTTGAAGGAGCCAGAGGGTTGGTGAAGGTCGAGTTTCATTAATATAGTGCTGGGGCATGTTAGTTGGGGAATGTTTGGATGAATTGAGGGGAGGGAGAGTGGCGTGTTGGGAGCGATGAAGCGAGGAGTACGAACCAGCCTGCGGCTTCAGAGAGGCTTTTGCTCTCGAGGAGGGGAGTGTGGATCCATGGGAGCTTGGGGGCTTCCTGTTCACGGGCATAATCATCGTCGAGTTTGACCATGTCTGGTAGATGAGAGTGGATTTGGGCTTTTGTGTCTGAAATATGGTTTTCCCCGGGGGCAAGGGAAAAGAGAAGAGATACCGCCAGAGATCTAGTCCGCCGGGGCGTATAAAAGCCGTCACTTCGCTCGCTGCTGGTTACCGGCAGTATCGTACCCACTATATAGCAAGGAGGTCTAATTAGTAGGTCGCAAATTCGGATAAGCACTCCCTAACAAGCTTCAAGTCAGTCCCCAATCCCAACAGAGGCTAACAAAAGCATCACAGCTTTGTTCCTCCGCCTCAGCTTATCAATCCAACTACCATTGCCATACCCATCTCGCTGCAATCTTGCTTCAGGCTGCCTAAAATTGTCACGGCATCAGACTATTCCCAGGTGAAGCATGCATGGTGACGCCAAAGGAGGCAAGTGGGATGAACCCTGGCCAGTGGGTAGGCCGAGGGAGCTACCGGTAAGTGGCACGAGGCCCGGTGTGAAGACAATGTCCCATTCACAGGGCCTTCTGAATAAGTATATGTAGATGTGGAGAATGTTGGCGAGGCACCTTTCTGTATGTGATCTCGTTCGTTGCAGATCATTCACAGGACCTTCTGAGTAAGTATATGTAGATGTGGAGAATGTTGGCGAGGCACTTTCCTGTATGTGATCTCGTTCGTTGCAGAGGTATATACGACTAGATATATATACAGTTGGAAAGCCACCTCTTGGCAACGGCTGTGGAGACGCCAAGCTAAGTTTTCCGCTGGCGAACCCTGCTACATACTTGACACTAGAATCGTTGATCAGAAATAGTCTGGTGGTGATCAGGACCGCGTTTTCCCACTAAATTTCAACTCTCGGTTTGAGATTATCAGCTCCCAGTTCACTTCTTCGTAACCAGGCCAGCACGATACACGATACACACGGCAGCAGCTCTTCAGAGACAATAACCAATAACGGTTTTCTAGTAGCTCAGGTGGAACCGCCTTTATGCGCAGACGAAGCAGAGCTTCCTCCACTCGTCGACCAAGACCCAAGACCCCGGATCCCAGCGACACTAGTAGTACTACAATGGCTCAGGAGAAATGGAAGTTCCCGCTGTTAAAGCATATCTTTATGGTATGTCTTCCTTCTACTCAGTCACCTTGCAGACCCAAAGCATGCTGATGGACCGCACCTCTAGGGTATGGCTCGAGAGATCCCACCAAAGGATGGAGGCAAAGACAGCAAATCGAAAAAGACGGTTAGCTTGGATAGTATGAATTCCCCGGACTCAACAAGCACGACTCCACAGAGTTACTCTCTGTTAACAATCAGACGGCAAATATTAGATACCTTCTATTCCGTTTCATTCTACCCATACAGCAGCCCGGAGGACGATCCTGTATTCGCTGTTTGTGGTGGGCTTGAGGTACTTAGTCTAAGGTTCCCTCATGCTGTTCGGCCCGCACGAAATTCGGCTAATATACCATAATGGTTTTTAGACGATTGTCTATCGATTCCATCCAGAAAAGGGGGCAGAGGTGATTCAGTACTTTGTCGATGATTCTGTATGCCGCATCCCATCCCCACTGCGTCTGGAAGGAAGCCTTTGAAGATGGTGTATAACAGTGGACCCTGTGGTATGGGTGCCCTGTTCAAACATTACTATTATAATGATCAGCACTGATAGTTGGCGATTGTAGCCTACGGAAGTACTCTGCACCTCATGTTGGACAAAGGATCTTGAGACTGGAGACCCAATTCTCTGCGTTGGTGGGAATGCCGGGACAATAAAAGTATTGAATGTCAGGGCAGGAAAACTCATCCAGGTGGGCATCATTCCCTTCCAGTTTGATTATGCGCTAATCTTTTTCGATAGACTCTAATAGGGCATGGAGATGTAAGTTTGCCACTATCAGGTCATTATACGGTGTCCACCTTGGAACAGACTGACCGTGGCCCTGTGCGTGGTAGGAAGTCATGGATCTTGAGATATCCCCGGCAGACCCAAATATATTAGCTTCTGCCTCAGCAGATTCGAGCATACGGATATGGTCATTGGATCCCAAGCACAGACAACAGCCTTTGGCCTGTGTACTAGCTGGCGAAGGACACCGAGAAACTGTCCTCACACTTGTAAGTTCCATGAAATGTATCATATACCCCCATGTACCTAACTAACTCTAAACTAGGCATTCCATGCAAGTGGGCGATATCTTCTATCTGGTGGCATGGACCATATCGTGAACCTTGTAAGATATAGTACTCCTACCTCCAAAAGCTGTGCTCACCTGACAACCTCATTCGTCATCGTAGTGGACCCTGCCCGAGCTGCCTATTGAATCTACTGGCACAGATACTCCCATCCAAATAATCTACCCCCACTTCTCAAGTTCCATAGTTCACAGCAACTACATCGACTGTCTCGCCTTCCATGGTGACCTCATTCTATCCAAGGCTGCTAAGGAGCACAAGATTATCCTCTGGCAAATCCAGAACTTCTCCTCTTCTGCCCCACCTCTCCCACAATCACGAGCGCCAACAACACACGAGTGGCGTGAAACTCGTTCAGCCTACGGTGGTACATACGACCGTCTACTACAATTCTATGCACCAGATACAGAACCCTTCTTCTTGCACTTTGGACTGCTAAGCGAGCCTGGCAGACATCCAATGCTGGCTGTGGGGGGAACCACGGGGAGGGTATGTATGTGGGATTTAAGAAGGATTGAGAACGTAAGTCTTACTGCGAGTGGGGATGGGATAGGCGAGGGGAGCGTTCGCCCTGTATCAAGCAAGAGTAAGAAGGAGGATGGGATCAATGATCCGTTTGCGGTCATCAAGCCACATATGACACAGGATATACCGAAGGGGAAGACCGTGAGAGAGGTTGGTTTCTCGAAAAACGGAGAGTGCATGGTTGCGGTGGGTGATTTTGGAATGGTTGCCCTTTTTCAAAAACAGAGCCCGAAATGAGTAGGGCTGGTGTGAACACGGGCGGAGCTACCGTATAGTCTAGATTGTGCTGCAGCTGGTTGAGCTAGTCGGCTTTCGAGGGTGCAGTGGTAATTGGGCATCCTGTCTCTAGGCAAGTTTTTTATTTTTATGACTAGAGATGATAGTAATTATAGATTTGTAATTCATGATTTCGGTTTTCTTAATGGGAGAGTATTAACCCCTGTTTTGAAGGAGGGTAAGTACAAAGGCGTGCGATGACATCGTAATAGTTCTGTCCTTTAGAAGGCTACCGTTACACTCGATGCCTTTTGAAAAAAATTCTGACGTTGCCATTACAGGCTATTCATGGTTTGAGGACCTCACTGGCAAGAGAATTAGCTGAAATACAGGACAGCATTATAAGCCACTGGGAACTACATCCACCTCACTAGGGCCAATCCAGCTGAAACCGGGGGTAAGTACTGTTAATGCAGATGTGGACAATTCACAGCGTGAGATTTTGGCCCTACAGGGTGGGATGATCAATCAATACACGAATGAACCTACGCCTGGTAGAATGTTCTTTATAGCTACAGGAAGCAATTACTAGAGAGCACCAGAGACGTATAGCCAAAACCATGAATTGCTTGGATCATAAAGCTGCCCCATGCATGCGATAATAGCCATAATTATCCAATAGTATTTTATATAAGATTGATGTGTACTTATGCGGTGCTTCTAGAACTATTCGAGGCACCTGCTGCTTAGGAAGAGGTACTTTATATACGCCAGCACCTGTTCCATGCTTTGGATGCAAAACAGTGAAGCGCTAGGGCAAGTTCTAGATTATGTTTGATGTTTGACCCCCCCAAAATATATAGTGAAATACGCACTACCTGGGCCCCTATAGCTTCAGTACATTACACAGGCAGTATTATTCTGAGAAGCCATAAATATATATTAAAGGCATTTGAACACAGTAAGTACCTACTGTATAAGCGATTTGTACTTCTTATAGTTCTGCTAATGTTACCCTCAAATTTCTTAACCTTGAAAGAAGTTTCATACTATTTCAGAGACATAAGTCCCCGACGCGCCTGCTCGTGTAACAAGATATACGTAGTCTATCAGTATGTGCATTGCTGGGTAAAATCCCCAGTGGTAATACGGTTGGTAGTGTTTAAACATATCCCTTCCAGAGTTGGATAGGTTTCCATTAGGTAGCACAAGAGGCCCCGAATTGAACTTCAGGGTAATCTGCTTTGGGGTCTTGCTAAACAGAACTACATAATAGCAAATATTATGCACCACATAGCCTAATCGCGATGGACTCGGGAGTTTTATACATGTGGCATAGATAATTATATTAGGCCTCGATATAACACAGTAGCTAACGCCAGGCTAAGTAACTAAGTACTTACTTAGTAGCATGCCATAGCTATAGACGGTTACTGTAGAGTGTAAATAAATAACATCTCTAACCTGCAACTGCCGCTCTGGGAAGGTGCAAGACTGCTCCTATTCGTGGCTATGGTGGTCTGGGTCGGTTAGCACGAGTATATCAAGGAGCACTTCATTAGGCCGGCAGGTGTGTCTGGATGCTTATTGACCGCTCTGATCAGTATCGCTACACTCTATAGGATGGACTACTATTCCATGCCATTTGTAGGTGCAGTATGTATCGGTATCTTTTTTCTAGAATTTTGCGGGGTTAATCTCTAGTATATAGCTCACACCGTGGCGAGACGAACCGCTATCTTCTATTACGCTAAATACATTCTACACGAAGGCCCACCCGAGACACGTACTTAAGCTGAAAGATATCTCAATACATACATCATGATAGGTATCAAAAACTCCCTAATGCCATTCATTGTCTCCCTCTCACCTCTCCCATCCCGTAGATTCATGCTAGAAATCAAGTACTTGCCGCTTTCACCATCGCTGCCAATACCGCGGCCCCAATAATCCCACCATCTTTTGCTTCTACCAGCCTCACCTTCCGCCGGTGATTGAATTTCATTCCTGACAAGGTCTGTTCATCGTACAACTGCTCTATAACTTGCTCTATGTACCTCTGACATCTTTCCTGGAAGTAAGGGTATTTTTCCAGGACTGCTCCCGTGAAGGAGATGATTATATCGCCAGCCTCCTCTTCCGGCTGTTCCGCTCTGGGGGTGTATAGTCCTAGATCGTCGTTGAAGTCGAGGATACCCACAGTTGCCGCCATAACTAGGGCCGCGGCGCGATTTGAAACAACTTTGCATATATCCGTAAACGTCGTAGCAGACGTAGTGTCCCAATCCCAGCTTGCCCCCGTGTCACAGAAGTAAGACTTGAGTATGTCAATCACCTTCTCTGCTCGGTCTTCACCTTCCACCTCCGCACATATTTTTGTTTCCACTGCATATGGCTTGTAAAACCGGGGCGGTAGCCTCGTCTCTTCTCCGCCCAATACATCTAGGGAAACCAATCTCACGATTTCTCCTAGATACCGTCCTGCTACCATCTCCTCCAGTGGCTGAAACCCCGGCTTCTCATTCTCCATATCTAAAATCCGATCCCACTTCGCCACGTACCTCTCCAGCGGGGGTAAAGTGCCATTAATACTCAACTCTGCGTTCAACAACACATGTGTAGCATCTGCCTCCTGCGTTGGCTTCTTGAAGTCTCCAAGCTTCCCCATGGGGCACAAGCACGTTGCGTTCACCCCTGTCCCCACTATAATACCCACTGTTGCGTTTCCGTTGTGTACGTACCCTCCGGCAAGTAATGTGCTTATGCTGTCATTCGTTATCGCAACAACCTCAACCTTCGGTAACTTGAATCCTCCTTTCGACAAGATGCGCTCTTTAGTGTAAGCGTTGCTGAGGAGTGTTGCCAAATCGTTGGTAGTGGAGAAAGTAAAGCCTTTACCCATGGGCATAAGGAGGGCGGAGGTATGACTCGACTGGGCCATAGGAAATGAAAATGTAACTCCGAGAGGAAGCCCGTCGTGAATAATCTCCCCTGCGACGCCCTCGGAGCACTGTGACAAGTACGTCCTGATGACCGAAGCTATACACTCCCCAACCCAATCGAACAGAGCTTCTGCCTGCATCGACTTGAGATAATCTGGAATCGCCCATGCCGAACTCGGTGCAATCCTGAATCTTGGCGCAGTCGGAACCTCGAGCCCAAGATCTGGTTCTGTAACCAATGACGAAGGCGAAACAGATCCAGGAGATCCCGAATCCTCCCCAAAAAGCTCTACAACTCCCACTCTCAGATTGGATCCACCCAAGTCTAAAGCCAAAAACTTGCCCTTCTCCTTCCCATCTGGTAAACTCGTAATCGGCGTAGGCAAGAATTGTGTAGAAGAGCTCAGTGCTAGATTCTGGTATGTTTTACTAAAGTCCTTCGCAATCTGCAATAAATTATCCAATGGAGCTGTTAATTCCTTCAGCAGATCTCTCCCCTCCATTGGTTGTGTGACCTGCGTAATGGACATGAACAAGTAACAAGGCGGGCAGAAGGGAGAAACGAAAGAGAGTATGGGGAAGCTGGGTAATTTATCCCTGGCTCCTACCTACCTATGTACTGTAGTAGCCACTCCCCCCCCAACATTTTTGCTAGTCTGGCTCATTTCTGCCCTTGTTTGCTTAGTTTTTTTAGTCTCGAAGGAGGAGTCTTTTCGGGAAGGTGGGCACCGAAAATAGAATCCTGCATACTCGGGCGAAAGCGCTGTGATACTGTAAATACGCACCTAGTTAGATAAACTCCCGATTTTCTTTACGAGACTCGCATGTTTTTCGAGCAGGGAAGTAGTCTAACTACATGCCACTACTACTTAGGTATCCGGATATCTATTGGGAATAAGTACCAACCAGGCTATGGGAATAAAATAGTCTCGTGCGATATTCGTCATCCCAATACATGCCACGCGAGATAGAGTCAGGTTGACATCGCTTACAAAGATATAGCATCTACATCTACATAACCGCGCTAAAACATACATAGAGATATACTAAAGTACATAAGATTTCCTTGTGGTATCAAGTTACTCAAAAGTCATGGCTACCGAAGAGTCAAATAAAGAAAATGGTGTTTCTTGAAACATGCTGATATCGCTCCGCAATACCCATACAAAAGACTCCGCTTCCTGCAATTACGGAGTGGTATTCCCTAATTCTGGGCTTCTAGCCAGGCACGCCAGTACTCCTCATACTTTTTGTCGGAGGGCTCGAGTGCTTCATCCTCGTCAACCTCGTCAACCTCCCTCTCGCCCTCATAGTACTTCGCTTTAACATCCCTCACCAGATCCTCAACTCTACTTCCACCCTCGCAATCCGTCCATGTCCCCCCATCCCTAACACATCTCCTATGACCGGCTAGCCTGATGGTACAGCTCGTCCGCACCCCCAGATATTCACTCCACTCAACACTGCTTTTAAGCAGTTCAATCCCACCCTCAAACCCTTGGTCAGAAACACACTCGTTGATTTCTTGGAAATCAACTTTCCCTCCCTTTGCACAACCTTCAATGAAAGATTGATCTGAGAGTTTCTCATAATTGTGTACAAGGCATTGTGAAAATTGGATAAAGGTCGTGTTTTGCTTTTCGGCAGCATTACTGTACGGGTATAGTTTCGCTCCGCACAAGTGAATCATATTCCCTAAACATTCCCCTGGACCGTGCATGCAGGCGACACCGCCATTATCAGGCGAGATCCTATTTGGGCCAGAGCTTAGCCCCCTATGTAATCCTTACAAGGCCTTGGAAGGGCGGTGGGGAGGGTAAACATACTTCCCAATAAACGACATACTGAAGTCAACCATATCCGGTCCTAGCTTCCCTAGTGCTGGGAAAACTAGGTCCTCAATACAGTCCCTCGCATCGGGACACTTGGACATTATGTGAATCTCAAGTTGAACCTTCCGTCGCTTTCTATCACCACCCTCACCCTGTCGTCCAACATGTGCATCCCATTCCCTCGCACTGCCGGCTCCACGAAACGCCCACTTTGTGAGTCGGAAACTCCCTTGCGAGGTTGACGATAGCGAATGATGTAGCCATGTGCATGGTGTGGTGAGAAGCTCTGTTGGAAGGATCGTGGTGAATACTACAAAGACCCCCAATACCGAAAGTATTACCTTCGCGGCAACTGGTAGCGTATTCCGATTTGATGTGGAGTAAGGCGCCATTGGTAAGGGTTTGTGAAGATGGTATGTTGTGGTCAGGGAAAGGTCGCGGTTTAATCCGTATTGTGTCCAACCTTGATGACATCATCATAACGCTATGCGAAGGAATATGCAGTTAACCCTAACCATATGCAGTGGCGAAATATCGTTATACATACATACAGTAGGTACATACTGTACATCAATTATAAATACCTAAAAACATAAATCAGTCTTATTTGGCCGATATACGTCCAAGGCCGGACGTCCTGACCATTTACTAACTATTGCGCAGTTCATGAACATCCGAATTTGAACCGAATATACGAGCGCAGAAATTAAAGTAACCAAAGAATATGAATTATTGTATCTGATCACATACATATGGTAGGTACTGTACTGTATGTTCCGACCGATTGATATTAATACAAGCGAATTTTGCCGTGGTTTTCCCAGTCTCGCTACTCTGTCGACTACGTTACCCTCACATCCGGCCAAAATCAATCCAATACCCTTTTCAATCCTCTACCCCATTCCATATGCTAAATATCCCGCTAACGAGCCTATGCCGCATCTATGACGACAAAAAGAGTCTTGGCACGAGATCACCCTGAAGGGAAGCTTGTAGTGAATTTATCTCAATTCAGAGAGCTGGATCCTCCGCCTCAGTTGTAATCCTGCCGTCCGCAGCACAAGCTGTGGCGCCTGAAACCCGCCGCATCCCTCCCCCTTTCCTCCCTCAGCCCCTCCCTCCGCGGCAACCTCCCGCGACACCGATGCTACATGGGGTTTAGAGCGCCACGGGTTGTCCTGGGGGAAGGGCTAAGGGTTTTATGCTGAGATTTTTTTTTTTTTTTTGAGTCTATACGCCTAATCAGCCTAAGGATATGCGGGGGCTGAGATACAGCGTGGTAAGCCGAGTTAAGTTGTCGCCGGCGGTGACCTCATCCTTGCCCACACGGCGGGATAACTTGAGAGCTGGTGGATATGCCTGGAATCACTCTGCGCTTGATGAAGTATTTGTTAATATACTGCTTAAGAGCAAAGTAGACTACTACCTAGCTAGAGAACCATACTATAGTCCGAGAATCACTGTGATTTCTAACGATACCTACATACGGTGCATACCCAGCCATGCGACAAAATGCAATAAGTAGTGACTTTACATTTCCAAATTGGTAGTTGTTACTGTAAAGCGGCAACAAAACATATTGGCTATTGGTCAGCTGAATGATTAGGTAATTTTGGGTGATTGACAGTTCGTTTGTATTCAGTCGAATGGTTTTAGTAGTCCGAATGACCTGGCAATACCAAACGATTGAACTAGCCCACAAGCTGCTGCCGCAGCCGCCGTCCCTTGATTGCGCGAACCTCGAAGTTACGAGGCTGCAGCCGAGCTGCCCACCTACTTTTGGCGGCCTTGGCTCGAATTTTGACTGGCTCTACCACTTAGACAAAGAGTCTTATTCACCAGTTTTGTGCTGCACCCTTGCGAGCTCAAAGGAGGCCCAGTGTGTCATGTCAATCAAGTTACAACTTACATATAGCAAATGTCCGTCTTCCATGACTATAATCAAGTACTGAAATATCTGCTTGAATATACTACCCGTCTCTCGCCGCATGTGCACAGCTCATGTAGACTATCAATACCAGTGCCCTTGATGGAAACTAGTGGTTGAAGTATAGTGTAAGAAGTCTCGGCTTCTACTAATTCATCATCCTTAGATTTCCTTAGCTACCATTGTAAAGTGTGACTGGGAGTAGGTACAGTACATAGCTGCAGACCTTTGTGGCTGCTGCCAGTGTTTGAATGTGCTGTCATACACCAGTCCTGAGCCTTAGACGAGGCTATGGATTATTTATATTGATCACCATGTCTTCGACCATATTCGGATTATACAGTAATTACGAGTGGTGGCTAGGCACCTGCTAATGTATGAACATCGCTCGATCAGGCTAATGCGCCCCACAGCTACAGCTTACGCAATATTCATCCCCAGCAGGGCTTGATGGCTTGGGGCATTCCCGTCTGAACTGCCACTGATTAGCAGGGAGAGAGATTCTCGTTTTTCTAACATAAAGGTAACTTATAAGGACTGATTCACCCCTGCTGGTTGAAGAAACTTTTCATGAGTTACCAACCACTTGCAAAGATCAAGCGTTACTAAGAATTTCTATATCTTGCCACATCAATTCTGAATATATACTTATATTCCTGGGTACATACTTGGGGCCTTGAAACCGTAAAAGTTACGGGTTCGGGTTATAGCCTGCGGGTCTATTTATTTGGAAATTACGACAGCTGTACATAGTTGTGCAGTTAGTAAAAGTACTAGTACTACGGGTCCAGAGGTACGCGACTTCCCCACTGAGATGTCAACCCTATTATATTCTGGCCAGCAGCAGGGCCTCGAGTGAGGATGACATTACAGTTCTAATTATGATTACTTCCTTGGCCCAGGCCTGAACAATTATGTTCTGGTTAGCATTCTCGATTTACTTCACTCTAGTAGCATTATTTGTCTCTCAGCTAGCGCCTCTATGGAGTGGGGACTTCTACAATGGTTCTCTTGATGTAGGATATCAATGCAACTCGAATATCACCGCCAACTCAGATGTTAGTGGGATTGGGGTAAGTCACACTCCGAAGCCCCTCAATGCCAGAGTGTTTTATATAACCGCACATTGGCATTGTGATATCTGCATGGACTATAAGCTACTGATTCTAGATGAGCATAGATTTTATATTCAGCAATTGTCCAACTAGCTTTCTTCCTACTCAGCGCCTTTTGTTTATGGACGATGGAATTCTTCCTCTTTCTCACTGGAAAATCGGTTTTCCGTGGCCTAAAGACTTCTAACAAATTTCTAAAGTCCAAACGCCTCAAAAGATTAAGAGACAAAAGAATTCCAAACTCTCCTAGACGGAAAAAGTACTACCAATGGGGTTACTTCTCTGCAGACCTTTGTATGAAACTAAGCGACTCGGCCAATCTCATGAGTAGCGCAATACTGGTTGCTATGATCGTCAACATGAAATCGCTGTCACTATACCACCTAAAGCTGGGATGGGAACTCTCTTGGGTTGCTGCGCTTGACGCCTATGGCACTCGATTTTCTCGAGATTTAACAATTGGGTGGATTATAAGATACATCCTTATGGAATTATTGAATGCGGCACTGCGGGTGGCTGCTGCCTATGAGCTTGTACCCCGATGGTCAGAGTACAATGACACACAAGATCATTGCTATCGTGCTTTACCAACAAACCATATAAGCAACAGCGAGAGTGCTTCAATTTACTTTGTTGGATCTGCTTGGATGAACTCTGCTTTTACCCTGACCCTATTGCCCCGTGCAGTGGGTTTTGATTGCAGAAGAATACCACAATGGGTCATGAGAAGGCTGAGTTGGGAACTGAATACGAAGACCCGGAAATGGTTGATCTGCAGACGACTCGGAAGGTGGCTGTGGGGACTGTGGGTCATGGCTGTTGTTTGTTTGATGGCCTACTTTGCTGGGCAGGTGCTCGTGGATGTTTGGACTATGGCCATCCTCAACAAGCTCTTGCTTGGAGATGATGAGATCAAATGGGGATTTGGGCAGGTTATAGCCATGTCCTTATTATTTAATCTAATATATGGGATGTTTCTTGACTGCATAAGTATGTATATACTTTTTACCTCTCAAGTAATATGCAATCTAGTTTGCAAGGGTAGCTCATGATTATTTTAGATAGTTCTCTTACTAATGAAATTGCTCTTCCCTAGCATTTTACCGAAATTATCCAAAGTACCATACCCCTATATCTGAAACGGAGCCAGGAAATCCAGGGCTAGGGCAATCACACTCAGGTTACAAAAGAACGCCCACTTGGAGAGTACATCCCAGCCTTTCATTCTCAGTTGCCCATCAAAGCAAGTTGCGGAATCCCGAAGTAGCACAACTACGTTTAGCGGAGGCTAGATTGGATTGAGAAGGATTGGGGATATTGATAAGGTCAGCATATATAGGCACCTCAAGCCCGTTGATGTTACTAAAATAAAACTTACCTGTGCCTAGACAGTCCTATATGTAACTCTCGTAAATCTTCCTGTTGATGGAAGGGTTCCTCGACCGAAAGTTGTACAGAAACTACCTGTCCGAGGGTTTTATTTATGCGTAGCCTAGTATGGTCTGCGGCAATAGTATTTATGATAGTTTAAGTAGGTTTTTGGCTTCATTTAGATCACTTTTTCGAGGCTATTACGGGTGTTCTAGCTTTCTAGGCTATGATAGATTATTGTCATATTTAGAGGCCCCCCCGGGGGTTGGCTGATGTATCACTGTTCATATATTTCAATTAACTCCTACGCATTGAGCGACGGAACTAAAATTCGACCTGATTACTGTATATATGTTATGTAGCAGAATTAATTGGCGCTGCTATATTCAAGCTTGGCACATCGTAGCATTTTCAATTCCGGGGACTTGGGTGCAAAACTTCTCGCCAACTTCTCGGCGAGCTTCGCCTGTTAACGTCGATAAAAATTTGCATACACAGCCTGGAGCATGGCACTCGTTTTGCATGTCAAGCTATTAACCAAGCTATCAATCTTCAAATTCCATGTTAGTGGGCTTAGGTGTTACATAGCCTCGTTGGCCAACCTCAAATCATAATGTACAAGTCGCATCGTGCGCGTGGCTGTGTATATATGTACACATATACGTGCTGTATTTAAGTAGATAGCTGCAAAACCCCCGCTAGTCCTTAATATACTGTAGATACATATATACATGCACTAAGTCCTGAGGCCGGCGATGAGGCTACGCATAGTCATATCTATAAGAACGAGGTTACGAGTGATTGTAATAGATATAAGCTAGTATGGTTGCACAACCCCCCAATATAAGAAGTGGAGCTCTGGTCCTGCCAGAATATGTATGGTAAAATAAGAAAGTCTCATTATAGGCAGGTTTCACTATACGAAACCCCAGACTTCCTGCTGGTCCTGAGGGGGTGGCTTATATCGAGATATCACTGTAATATGATATCATCCCATGGCTATGGCTATGTAGTACCTATCCCAGCTGCTCGGCTAGCTAGCCCTGTAGATGAGAGGAATTAGCTGCAACACCTAAGCCCACTGATGTGGAGTTCGAAGAGATAGCTTGGTTGGCAACTTGATCAACATGCAAATTGGGTACCGTCCTTGAGCTCTAGGCTTTGCAGCAACGTTATGACGGCGTTGGCCAGCTTCATATCATAATGTGCAAATGACCCATGCACGTGGCTGTGTATATGTTCTGGGCCGCTCGCGGGCGGCATACCCTCTATGCCGGTCGCGGGCAATTAATATAATTACTTAATTTGGTAAATGTCAATCGAACAAAACACACCGCTACACTCAAAATTCCCTACGAGATTATTTCTGACCGACCCTATACACATCACGTACCCTTCCTTTTAGTCAGAGGGAGACGACAGACATAGAATTAGAGGAGAATTCCAGGAAAATTACCTCAGGCCCTTCGAGTGAAGAACATGCTGATGGCGGTAACAACTGATCATCTTCATCTCTTATGAGATATGGAATGCAGACTGAAATCATTGCTATTGTAGAAACCTACAATGTTTCCTATGCAATAGGCATTTGAAATTAATTTCTTATCCACAGAGGGTTTGAATCCACGGAGGTTCTTATACATGAGAGCCTTATGGTTCGGCAATCAGGTCAGACCACCTTGTACTGAATATTAAAGCGCTGCATGGAATTCAGTGAAGTTTAGAACAATGATAATATCTTTTGTCTACATCTTACAGCACGATTTATTTTTACATTAGGAAAAACCCTACTGTTTCCTACATATTGGATCCGGGTAAGGTGCAAGGCACTATATCCTTAATCGCAGGTGCTTTCTTGTATGCGGATTCCTACGGTACCTTCAATTCCACAATTTTAAACCAAATCGAAGCAGGTTCTACACTTATGCAACGGTTAGATGCTGTTTTACAGTATCTACAGTATCGTACGCAGGCGGATCAGGACCAAATGGCAAACGCTTTAAGAGATGTTATGTTTTTGAAGTTGTGATATTTTTGTTCCCTTTTTTTTTTAATACTCAAATACTCATATGCGGCCCCGATGGCATGATGAGCCAGCCGGAAACCCGACTGGAGGGTAGGGAAGACAGCAAAAACCACAGCCTGAACTCCATCAATTGTTAACCAAGTCTGGGGGATTTAACCTTTATCCAACTAAAGACCTCTCACCAGCTAACGACCTTATGGGCCCGGAGAATGACATTCCAGATACTCCGACTGCTAGGCAAACCACAATTACATCAACCAATGTTGCTCGCTAGGCATCTACAACTACTCATGTTTCTGCCGATGCTGTAAGAATGATTAATTTATTGAATGCGAAAGCGTCAATGGATCATGTCGGTGGTA
>Ga0307511_10001452_pt1 | contig 25029 bp, 22 predicted proteins | sample 13_EM_MG_FD_200266 | JGI IMG/M metagenome (GOLD analysis project Ga0307511, IMG submission 200266) | Populus trichocarpa ectomycorrhiza microbial communities from riparian zone in the Pacific Northwest, United States - 13_EM | ecosystem: Host-associated > Plants > Roots > Unclassified | place... | reverse complement strand
TGCTGGTAATTTTTTTTTTTTTTTTGTAAATCATTACTCGTATTCATACTATGGTATATGACGAGGACATGCATCCCCGGGTGGTTACCCGGCTAGATTATCCAGCCCCTGGGCCATGTCTGCCCCTCTCCCCCGAGCTGCCGGTAATTTCAGCACCGCTATATCTTTGACGCAGAGTTTGTCAACTTGCCCTGTACCCTTGACAAGCAAAAGATGACTGTCCGCTGGATTGGTGGAAGAAACACCATGACAGGCAAAGTGAGCAATACTACAACTTTCAAGTGCCTGAAGAACGCATTCCGCGGTTGGCATTTCGAGTATTTCCGGTACGGTACTGAAATTTTGAAGGCTGTGTTTGATTTCATCTGCCTCTTTAGTAACGCCACTCAAAGAGCTTTCACCTGGAGTCGATGGCATGGTTACAACTAGCATAGATGTGTACTGCTGATATTGTTTTCGAGACCGTGAATATTGCAGTGCCCTAATAGTAGATGTAAATGATGGAAGGCAATACTGCAGAGTTGTCTTCTTGCAGTTAATGGCCCCTCTTGTAAATTTTGCAGCCGCATGAATCGGTGCCCCAGCCATCAGGCCTACTCCGATCCACCAGATCCGAGGCAAGGGGTCTGCTGCCTTCGGATAAAACCCTAGTTCGCGCAGCACCGGTTGAAGAGCAGCCTCCCATAGCCATTCCAACATCTCTCTCCTGCCTTTGTTGTCATCAGTGGGTCTGGATGAATCAAGGTGTTTAACAACTGACTCGTGGGAAAGTTCGGGCAATGGAATGCTTGTCACTTGTACTTTTGTAAGAAGTATTGCATCAGTGCGAAGTTTCGTGGCATTCAGCACTACAATAGGACCCTCTTGTGCTGCTGATAGGAAATACTCCTCGGACTCTGCGCGTAAGAACGTTTGAAATCCTGGTTCCTGCCGAATTTGCTGGAGGATATCATCTAAATCTTTTGCGACCCTATTCCTCCTGCGAGTTGCATCTTGCTGTACTAGTATCTGCAGCTGTTTATCAATGAGGGTATCAGAGGAAGCTTCCGTCGAGCGAAATGGTGAGTCCAATTCCTGTCGAAGAGCATCAAACTCCTTGGCAAACATTGGGTGCTGCTCCATTAAATCCGATATATCAGTACGGTAGTCAAGCAGTTGGCCATTAGTAACACTGCGACCTAGCTCCTGCAAGCGTAATGCCTTTAATGGTGATTGCTCAACTTGCAACGATAACGCTGCAGCAAACGCGGCAACACCAGGGAGCTCACCAAGAATGTATTGTTGATCATCACGCTGTAAAGATCGCGCAGTGGCAAGTGGGATTAGGTGAGTGGCATCATGTAAAAGTGTGCAAGCTCTTGACAAATTTTCAGGTATCGCCAAGGGGCTAAAAACCAACTTTTGTGCAGCCAGTAAAGCAGCTTGTATTCGTCCCAATGGTGGGGCGGTGAGAATGCTCCAAGACTTCACGTATGAGGCAATGGCGAGCTCCAGGCCCTCCAAATTCCCAGTTCGTTCATACCGCATGCTCAAGTACAACCCTAGGTTGCCCAACTGTGTTGCTAGATCAGGGTGATCTTCTGGTGTTGCCTTCAATGCGGTCTCTGTGTGATCAATAGCCGCCTCCAGGTCCTCCAAATTCCCAGTTCGTTTATACCGGGCGCTCAAATAGAACCCTAGGTTGCCCAACGCTGGTGCTAGATCAGGGTGATCATCTGGTATTGCCTTCAATGCGGTCTCTGTGTGATTGATAGCCGCCTCCAGGTCCTCCAAATTCCCAGTTCGATTACACCGCATGCTCAAGTACCACGCTAGGTTGTTCAACTGAGTTGCTAAATCAGAGTGATCATCTGGTGTTGCCTTCAATGCGGTCTCTGAGTGATCAATAGCCGCCTCCAGGTCCTCCAAATTCCCAGTTCGTTCATACCGCATACTCAAGGACAAACCTAGGTTGTTCAACTGTGTTACTCGATCAGGGTGATCATCTGGTGTTGTCTTCAATGCGGTCTCTGAGTGATCAATAGCCGCCTCCAGGTCCTCCAAATTCCCAGTTCGATAATACCGCATGCTCAAATAGTACCCTAGGTTGCCCACCTGTGTTGCTCGATCAGGTGATCATCTGGTATTGCCTTCAATGCGGTCTCTATGTGATTGATAACCACCTCCAGGTTCAAATTCCCAGTCCGTTCATACCGCGTGCTCAGTCTGGGCCCCTCTGACAATCCAGTCCCCATCTTCGTTTATGCCTCCTAGACAAATATCATGATCAGGTGACCTCAGACAGTACCATTAAGTGGGTGGGAAATTGCCTACCTAGCGATAACAGAGGTTCCGCGGGCGACTTCCAACTATTACCAATAAGACAATTGGTTGACTCTGGTCAGTACCTAGTGTGGTACTATTACGACAGGGTTTCCTGTGACCTCTGAACCGACATATCCCTAGTTAGCAAGGTACAGCCTTAAGCGGACTTACTATTACCAATTGTATCTATGTAGCTGATGCAATATATGCTATTACACAAGACCCGCGCTTCTTGGTGTGCTCTTGCTAGCCTCGTCCCTATGCGCAGTGAGTTGTTTTCAGCTTAGGCAGTGCCACCAAGAAATTCAACGTAAATATTTTAGTCAACAAAGAGTGGGCATATCCGTTTGCGTGATAGTTGTGGGTTGTCGTTGTTGTGGCTTGGCGCTCGTAGGTGGTGGTGCTAGTAGGTGGTGGTGGTTGTGGGTGGTGGTTGAGGTTTTGGTCGTTGTAGGTGGTGGTGTATCTTATACCTTTGCCGGCGATATCACTGTTTAACTGTTCTAAAATATCTAGGAGACTGATGCCTCTCAATATGAAAATGCTGACATAGCTATATCAGCCAAGGCAGAATCCCCTTTTCGCCGCATCTGAGTATTTGATAGACATCATCCAAACCTAGAGCAACAGCTCGGCAGGAATGTCATCGTCTCAAAATCATTTGTCAATTTTCAAACTATGGCTAACTACCTATGATGTGACCATACATGCAAGCACCAATCTTTGCGCATTAGCTACGACCTTAGAAATCGCCAGAGTGGGATAAGGCAGAGCGGGAAAAGTCTAACTCATTAATATGCGATATGTTAATACATAACAACTTGGCCGAGAAAGCAGAACCTCTGGTTGGCGTTCTGTACCATTCGCCAAGCTGGGCCATTGGCCAATGGTCCAAATTGCCAGAGGGTCCCGAGCCACAGACCCGACCTTTCACCAATCTGCAGTAACGTGGTCATCTTGCAGTATGTGTGGCAGTGGCTCAACGCGTGAAATCTACGGTGTAGTGGTAAGTTCTTTATTTTACGGTTATGGTTATATATTATTGATCGACTCCCAATAGGGAGGAGGTATTTTCCACCAGCAAGTCGCAAGTATTGCCAGGGTAGCAGGGTTGTCGGGTATCCGGTCCGCCATGTCTCCGGAGCATAAGTCTACAACGAGGGCGACCGAAGAAGTAGTGTGCAGGTTAAAAGTGTAGTGGACTGGGGCAACTCGTTTTTAACTTTTTCAGTATAGAACAGAACATGTGCATTAGCACCAGTAACGGCAGGTATGTGCAGCTAGCTATATGCAAATAAAAGACCTCCGTGATCAACATGACCTAGGGTAGTGTCCTTAGAGAAAACTCATAAATCCCGAAGACAGAGGTCTGGCAAGCAGAGATTGTATTCTAAATGGGGAAGGTTCACTTGTTAAGTTAACGAAGCTGCACCAACCATAGAGTGTAAGAATACATAGAAAGAGTGCGCGTGCGTGTGCGTGTGCGGTAAATGTGATTGCATCGAAGCAACTATATGTCCAGCTTACACCACAGGTACTGTAGATTTGTGAATGGTCGTGTCTGTGCGTGCTTGGTGGCAATTTGGAGCGAATGGTCATGATCGGCGAATAGTCATGATTGGCGAATGGTACAGAACAGCCTTACCGCCGTCGACCCCGCACTATAGAACTGCGCCCCCAATGAAGTGTGCCGAATCGGGGCGCAGTTCTCCACTGCACGACATCAGGAATCGACAACTGTAAGGCTCCTTTGCCTTTCAATTAAATTGTGTTAATATACCATAGCTAGCGTATCATGATACAAGTTCGAGAAACGTGCATGGTCGGAGACAGCTATGTGTCTCACGATGATGGGTTTTAGCTTTCGTAGGTAAGGGCCCTGGAATACAAGTAGTGGATACCATCCCGCCCGAGAGTAACATGGATCTGGTGCCTGCGCATGCGCGGGGGAGACCACTTTACTAGTGGTTGAACAAAAGAGTATATTCTTTTTTTAAATTCTGTAGTTATTTGGCTAACTATCATGGCGAGGCTCCTATGCCTTCGGAGCTCCGAATATAGCGCCGGATATCACCCACACTATGTACACTGTATAGACTCACAAAACAAAACAGTACTTGGAAACCAAAGGACCCGAGAAATCCAACACTTCTGCCCTCTGTCGATATCACATGCTTCCACCGAGAGCCACTTTCATCAAAACTTCAGGGGGTCTCCCATCTCCACGAACTCGTAGGAAGTAAAATGTCCACCGAACTAGTGATCATGCCTTCCCCCAGGAGCCAGCGTGCCCCCAACACTTCTCAGAACCTGTATGGTTTGCATCCTAAATTATATCTGTCTGTTATCGGTCTCTGCCATGCATAAAAATGGTCATTGGTCCCTTTCGATCCCACATTAGTGGCTCTGCTTGTTTCTGGCAGCTCGAGGTGATCGAGCTGCCGGTTTTATTGGCGGAACCTGTTCTAGGGCGACTAGGGGTCAGTAGGGCTATGTCTTCTCATAGTTCGATAGGTCCTCATAGAGTGGGCATGACTCCGATCCACTCCCCATCATAATATCTTCCTCTGGTCGGTTATTGCGTATGATGCAATTCCCACCTTACCCTACCCTTCCTCTTCCTCCTTCTCTTTTTCCATTGCCTCCCCTAAAGCCCCGACTTTCACTCCTCTCCGTATCAGTCTGTTTAGTGGTGGCAACTGTTGCCGTTGAGTCCGCCACACTCCCGTATCATCGGCCACCACCATTCTTTTTTTTTCTTTGTCAACTTCACTTTCTCTTGCAGCCCGCCCCACTCGACGATGTAATGAGATAGTATGCATGCCATCCTCCGCATTGCTTCCTTCTCGTGTTTCGGCATCCCGCGTCGGTATATCCCGGTGTTTCGTAATCACCTCCAGCTCCTTCCTCAACTCTTTCTCTTCCTTCTTCAAGCCTTTCCGGAATCAACATTCATTTGCCCCAACTTGTTCCCTCAACATGACTTGTTCGGCAATAAGCTTCTTGGTCTGATTTCGCAATTTCGTTACAGCTGATTCGGTACGTTGCCTCGTGATCCTTCGCAATCGACTCAGAGGTCCATGTTAATTCCTCCCTGCCATTCCAGCCCCATGCCCCTCTGCGCCTCTTCAACCCTCATATTCAACCCGCGGCATATTCCTCTTGCGCTGAGTTCTCTTTTGCCAACCCCCCATCCTCTCCCTCAACCATTTGCCTTCGAGTGCCAACCATCAACCAGTTCGTTGATCCCACCTGACCTCCTTCAAAGGCATAGTCACCTCCACCGAGTATACTTTCGACGCTTCCTCACCTCCTCTCCCCACGCGTTCTTGAACCCATCCCCCCAGAGCTACTGCTAGTGTCGCTAGTTGTTACTGCGCCTCGGGTTCAGGGGTCCCGTACTTCGATTGGTTTTGGGCTGTTGTCGAGTTCTGTGGACCCGCACTTGCCCTTTGATTTTAGCATCTTGGTGTCCATGTCGTGTCGCAATCAAGATCGGTACCGTGAGCTGTTGTTGGGCTACAACACGCTGCTCCACTGTCAATAGTCACGACAATTACTCGTAGGTACGCCTGCTCTGCTCTACCGAAGTTTGCTTTCTCCGGCGCCGGAATGGTTGTTGGGATGGTCTAAGTAGACACGTCTTGCACAGTGTTAGGTTAACAGCATGAACGTGGAGAGTAATAGTCACATGACTAGCCCAAAGGGCACGTGTTGTACTGCATGAATCGCCTGGGGATCGACGACTCCAAATTTAACACATACGGCACGATTACGTCGCGATGAGTGATGGGCCAACCAGACTTGCGCCAACCAGACTAGGCCAAGGGGTGCCAACCAGGCTTACCTGAACCTGGGTGTTTTTGTCCATATTAAGCCTAGTGCCAAATTAAAGCTAGGTAGCCTCAGCTTCACTACGAAGGGAATGATTTCAAGATTACCCCCATAAAATCGAGAAACTGATATATTGATTGATATAGCTACAAACAACTCATTATGGAACAACTCTGGATCTCAGCGAAACCCCAACCCAACGAGCCTCCCAAATCGACCTTTTACACCAAGGGGGATGCCATCACACAAGCGTGGGAGAACTATCGCCAACACCGCCTGCTCCACTGGACGGAATGTCATGACTACTACTGCCGGACGCATGGCAGTGACCTCGAGCTAAAGAACCGATACCCGCTGTACAGCATTTGCTCAATCTGCGGAGAAGAAGCTCATGGCGTGTTGGACTGCGACCTCACAGAAGGGGTATTGGCTAAAGAGAGAGAGTACCGGAAGGAACAAAGAGCGAAATGGAAGCGGAATGCGGAGACCACCAGCTCTGGAGACAAGGCGCAATTTTGAGTTCAGGACAATTGGAATCTGGAGGAAGAAACACCGCCGTAAGTTCATCAACTGTTGGACACTGGAGCCAAATACTGAACCTATTACTTCCGCAGCCATGGCCGGTCCACAGGAGTAAAAAGTCTTGAGCATCGTTTTACTTTCATTATAAACCTATTACCTGAACCATACCCAGGCCACTTTATCTCTGCGCAGACACAGTCTAGCCCAGTCTCTAGCTTCGGTACTGAGGTTATCTATAGCCAAGTTTATGGATGCTGGCAATGGTTGAGCCTAATGGTGTCAGTTCTGATGTTGCACCAAGGCATGGGTCCATTCGGGATTTTTGTTTATTCACAATTCGCAAACTCGCCCACGCAACTTTGTTATCTGTTGTATCTGTCTTATCCCGCATACATTCATTTTCCATTTATAGGTGGTCAGTTTCTATTTCATAGACTCATCATAATAAAATTTTCTATGATGACATTGGAGTGTTGTAATGCTAGACAGAATCCGACCGCCTATAGTACATGCAAATCGCGGTACGTAGTAGTCACTATGATGTAAGTGCCTTTTAACGTAGACGATCCACTAGCTGAATTAGGGCGTAATTGGTGGTGTATGTTAACAATCCTCTATGTAGGCAACATCACGTGAAGCAACATCCCGAACATGCTCCGGATATCAGAACTCAAGCTCATATTAAGAGCAACATGTAAATACATATGTATTGGCACCACTGACGGAATAGGATAAAGTTCTGGAAAAAGAGCTCCTGATGATATGTACGAGATGTCATCGCCCCATATCCCTGATGCAAGAACATCGCTATAGAGGTTTTGATATGCTGTCCATATGAGGAGGTGTCGATTAATCAATAACCAAGGCTTAGTTAAGAGATTTACTGTGCAGCGGTGAGTGACCGAAGACACACTGTGGCGCATTGCAGTCGGACTGATCATGAGTACAAAAAAATGGTTGGAGGGTTTGGTCAGTGGCTGCAGGCCATATATGTATCTACGTCACGCCATCATGGAATTGGCCAATGATATTGGTCGCCAAGGTGCCAAGTTGTGATATGAAGGTCAAACAAATCACGTGACTACTATTAGTTTCTGAATGTGTGCCGAGACTAAGCCATACCAAAAGGCGAAACACAACTGCCACAAGGGGGAAACACAATCCTATTTCCCAGGCTTGGCCGTGACCCCGCCATGACTTACTCTTCCCAGCAATCTGGGATATCAAAAAACCAAAGAAATAGAATAAACAAAAAATACTGTGGAGTGTGCAAACGAAGAAGCAAATACATATGTATATGGACAACCAGCCAAGAAGTTTCACGGATCAAGACTGACCCTGGGGAGCTTGTATACAGGACACCTGGTGGGGGGAATTGGGCGCTGTCAGGCGGTATATCGTGAGGGCTTGCTACGTTCAATTTATAGGATCCTGCTCAAGGATTCGAAGAGCTGTTGGTGCCTAATTAGCTAGGTATTATATAGCGCTATATTTCCATTGTGCTGGCAGGCTGGACGAGGAACACCTCCGACCTAACTAATACCTATGAGCACCATTCCTGAGCAAGACCCCCAGAGATGTTTTGGAGTCTGAGCCTAGAGTACGGGATAGGGAATTGTGCTTCTGGGGCACCGAGTAACCTGACTAAGATTGCATGTACCTCTAACTTCTAGAGATATGTGCTCGGATTTGATAGCTGCAGACCAACAAATGAATACGAAACAGTCTGTCCACAGTGCATCCTCCAAGTCCTACATTGGCCTGTATAAATGGACGTTATGAGTTGCTATATAAGTTGTTGAAATTGTGCTGTTGTCATGTCATGCACATACCAGCACATATAAGCTCCGCAAACCATACCATAACCTAGTGGTATCATTTGATTTGCCTAAGCGCATACCGCTCATAACATCAGCGGCGCACCCAATTCCACACGCTTGCAAACCTGATTACAGTCATTACAGAGGCTCGCCCTCATTAATTGTGTAGATAGAGACTTAAACTTGTACATCGCACATTATTACTTCTCTTCTGCATCTTGTTGAGTGAATCAATTCCTCATCGGCCATATTTATTCATCGCTGTGCTGTTATATCCGCATACCTGTCTAACATAAGTAGGCACTCCGCCCTCTCATGGTCTGACTCCTTTTCTCACCTGACCAAGTATGAAGCACCTAAATATATAAACTCCCACATAAAATCGACTGTCTATAACTACCAAGGAATGACCAATCCCGCCCCGACATCATCGATATCATGAAGTCTACGGAGGCGCAGAACGATGAGATATAGGTGTGACTTGGCGCCAAGCCACCATACATTTCAACTAGGAAAGGTGAAGAGACTGTCTACTACGGCCACTTACATTTTCTTTAGCATGTTTGGCATGCTCTTCACCCTCACTACAGTTACACTTCCTAACCCGGATACTTGACCAGGTATGTAAAGCAGATACCAAATAGACCCTTAGAAGGAGTTGTCGCTAAGTTAGCTACTCCAATTCAAGGAAGGAGCCCCCAACAACAAGGGCATGTGCGTCGGATGGGGATTGCCACAATTTAAAGACTGAAGCACTCCGTAGGCTTTGCATTACCGAATGCTAGAAGTTAAACTCCCATAACTAAAACGCGGTGGTAGAGGGGACTTGGGAAGGTATGTCATATGTTCAGGGTGCTATATATATAGTAGGTCCTTTTTCGGATCTAGGTTGGGTTTTCGGGGCTAGGTTGGGTTTTCGGGGCTGTGGACAACGGCATTGGATGGATTTTGTTCAAAGCTATACATTAAACAGGGTTTGTGGGAAGAAATCACCCTACATAATACGTAGTGGTATAATGAGACCTACCATAACTTGGTGCGCTATCGCTGATCAGGATATAGATCCCTTGATGTGCTGACCTAGCTGCGTATACTAAATTGTCTATAGTCATGTTTCGTACGATCTCTACTGGAGAGTCATTGTGTAAAGAACACCAACCTACCTCCTCGCATACTTATCCATGTCTCTGCAAACGGTTGCTTATATTTTCCTCGGGGGGCGTCATGGAATATCAACCTGAATATATCAGATCACCAAGAGCCAGTACCAAATCATCGCCTCTCCAGCTCTGGGATTGAGGCATTAACTATCTATCGTTACAGGCATTCGAATAATTTCCCTTGTTATCACTTATATGTGAGCATCGGTTGCCTATTGCTTCTTAATTAAGGTGGCACCATTGTTTCCCCTTAGTTAAGATTGTAAAAGTGGAGATTATGTCGAATTTCGCTAGCTGCATTCACGTTTGTGGCAACCTGCAAAGAGCCCGACTTGTTGCAGCCCCAATCGTGTGATAGTATGATATATGACTTGCCATAGGCACCCTCTGAGGGGTGTGTTTGGTATTGCAGTAAGTGATCGGTTTTGTTCAATTGTAAGGTAAACTGGTCATCCCTGAGCACGAGGCATAGGGCACTTGTACTCTAAGGTGGGATGGTGTCCTCTGATGTGCTGTTCCACAGCACTCACTTGGGAGGGCTAAAACCATATGAATTACTCTCACAGCTAATATCGTGATAGGATATCAACGTTCTACATATAACACATTTTAAATTTGGAAGAGCCTTATTGCTGACATCCTGCATGTGCAGTGTAGAACTTTGCCTCGATTCGGCACGCGTTTTACTTGTACTCCGTATGTATGTCTGCATGTCATGTAGCCAATGAATTTGTTGCGCGTATTTTAGGCCGCTTGTACCGACGTGTAATTTCTTGCCCACCTTACTAGACAAGAATATGAACATTGCGCACAGAAATCGCATACTGGTCTAACCTAAGCTGTTGCCTGCCACCCATCCTCCCCCAAACTTAAAGATTGGCATCTTACATATTCCTATGATTGGCAAACCAGCCCCAAGGTTCGGGGGTTTGAGGGGGCTCGTTGGAATTCATCTTGACACAGTGCAGTTTTTTGCAATATTTTAAATGGAACTGCCAAAGGCGATTATTCAATCCGTGCCTGCGCTAATTTGGGATATATCTCAATAGGGATATTGCGCTCTTCAATACTGGTCTGCCATCTCCGTTCGCCTAATATGGCTGCGACTCTGAACCGAAATATTCTCTTTGGAAAACAGTGGCGGGCGCTGTTGCAAGCCTTGCATGCCGGTTGCTTCCAGGCAGGCGTCTGGATACAATTGCGATTCCAACTGCTTGGTCGGGATTCGCATTAGGTATGCCTACCTAAGGTGCGCTTGGCAGGGTGTCACCAATGATCCTCTAGGCTTCGTCTAGGCTTCACTGCTGATACTCTAGGCTCACCTTCATAGCAGCCCACCGTGAGAACCCACAGACCAAAGTTAGGTTTGACAATTGCTTCTCCACACTTTCCTGTAGGTGTGTTACAGGCTGCTTTGGTAGTATACTATGCGGCTCGGAGCAAGTTCGCTGTCGGCTCCAATTGATAGATCTTAGAACATGCGAATATTCACAGACAAGGTCATGCGTCCACATTTCAGGTTATTAGATTTCATTAACAAGTAGGTCAACAGTGGTGAAATTCAAACATTTACTATTGCATCGTTAAGTATATACAATGGAAATAAGACCTAGGTATTATTACGGTTAAAGTTGGTGAGGAGGTCATGGCAAGTTGTGTTGCAACTGTTGGAAGGTCCATACCTCTGTTGTTACCCTGAATTCGCCGCGCTTCCCTTTTGGTCACCACAATTGCTTTTTCGATCTAGGCTAACTATCCCTGTTTGTCGTTACATCATTTGTTTCCATCAAGTTCTGTTACAATTTCCTATACATCATGCGGTCATCTTACCTACATATGTTTCTCCTTTATATTTCCTATTTGGGGTCTTGTCATAGGAATTCTGGCTCGCTATTACCCTGATATCTTGTGGACATATACAGGCTGCCTTTCCCTCTTACTTCAGCCTTCTTATTTCAATAAGCACGTCTCCAACTGTTTTCTCCGCATCTACCATATGCACAGGCGACTCTATCTTACTACCACATACCTACTCATCACTGCGTCGCTCTTGCACGTTTCCCCTGTGCCGAACCTAAGTACAAATACTTAGAACCCATTGCATTGCTTCTGGAAACAACCTCCCCTCATTGCCTTATCGCGAGGCATTTCTCCGGATATACTATTCGTGATTTTGACTTTTATATAAGGTATAGAAGATGCAGGGATTAAACATAGCGACCGACAGCACGGCAACAGGGGTGCAGCATTGTTGACCTACCTTAAGGGCTGTTTAACAACACGGGCTGGACAGTCTGCAGATTTGCAGGAAGTGGAGGCTACTACTGCCCAGTTAGAGGGAGTAGTGGGGGCAGCATCATGGCCGGAGTATCACCCTGGTCGTGCACAACGGTTGATCAATCTTCAGGCCTATCGGGGTAGCCGATATCAACGTACTGGAAATCTACAAGACTTGGAAGCGGCTATTGCTATATCAGAGGCAACAGTAGAAGCAATACCAGAGGATCACCCAAATCGGGTAGCATTGCTGAACAACCTTGGGAATCGTTTAAGCTGGCGATATAATCGAACCGGAAATCAGGGGGATTGGGAAGCGGCTATTTATATAGCAGAGGAAACAATAGATGCAACCACAGAGGATCACCCTTTTCGAGTGGTATTGATGTAGAACCTGGGAAGCTATTTGAACAGGCGATATGAACGGACGGGGAATCTTCAGGACTTGGAGACCACTCTTGTCTTATCAGAGGCAGCGGATTTTTATTCCACATTCGGGAAAACAGATAACGTGGCAATTTCGAACCGTACTGCAGTTCTGGGGTTGATGAAACAAAAGCCTTCGCAACCAACCCATAGGGTACCATTCATTCCTTTTGGAGCTTAATAGGTACAACCAAAAGCTATGTATGCTGACGTGGGGAAGAGCGAGCGTATTTAGAAGGAAATTAGCCCTGAAATAGATTGTGGGTGAAGGTGCGGAGGGAGGCGTGGGGGATAATGACCCCTGTGTTGCATAGATTTCCCATCCTTATCCCCGGTACTTCGTTTTCTCCACCTCATCTACACTGCCGAGCAAGGTCAGTGAATTAATGGATGCAGGAGAGTTAAGCGTATTATGGCCCTGAGGGCAATTTTGGGTTATTGTTGCCCTGTATTGCGTTGGTTTCTGTTAGCAAGGGCAGGGAGAACTTCACCAACAGAGCCATCCTTTTGTTCTGCATTATTTATACTGCAGCCTCGACCGGGATTCTCGCTAGTACGATATCAATATTTCACAGAGGTGTACAGCGGGCCCCGAGGGAGTAATTCCAAATGGTCCTCGACGGCGGGGGATTCTGTTGCAATTCTTCATATTAACCTCATACCTAGCATGAATTAGCATAACGTGTAAATCCTGACTAAAACAACAGCGACAGGATAAGAATGGTGCCAGAAGGAGTACTGGGTGACCTGCTGGTTAAGCTGACTATGATGAGTTGAGAGTATAGAGTCGTCCGAATTTATATTCTAGTCATTCACCCCGAGACTCATACTACACAAACGTACACTGCTCCCCACACCGTGGACTCTAAATATTTAATGAAGTCACCTATTCGAACCCCTTTAAAAGACTCGGAGGTGGGGGGAATGCATGATGCCAGCTTTCACTGCCCCGACCTCTACTCCCACCAATCTCTCGCAATTATTCTGAGAGCATCTAGCTTGGTGGAAGCAGCTATGTGCTACGATATGTAACGGGGGGGTTCCATTCGCAAAGCTGTGGAGCCAGAGTTCCCTACCAACCGCTGCTAGTATATCTAGAGCGTATATCTGAAGTTAGAGCTACACTGTCTCCAACCACCACAAAACAGGCTCCCCAAGGGAGTACCCCACGGGGTGAGAATAATTCCGGTGCAAAATATGATAATATCCATTGTACGGTGCAATATTGGAGTGGCATACTGGATACAATTTCAGCCCACACAAGATCATCTAGCTCCAAATATAAGTAGTTAAAGTCCTCACAACCTTTTATTCGAATGCAGCCGAACCCGTGGAAAAGATTTGATTGACACATCTTATAATATGATATTCCTTAGGACCAAGTAGATGGCCGAGTCACGTTTGAGATCGAAGTTATTCATTAGCACCTGCTGATCGAAAGTTTGTAGCTTCCCCCTTCTGATAATTTATATCCTGTCGCCTAGGACGGTATTCTAGACCAAGGACAGCGGAATTATTGGCCTCGGGTTCATGGAGATGTGTATAATATTTACCCATCTCGTTTTATCTCCGCCTGCCTTATCATTGACCTTCCTAATGAGAGAGAAAGCACATCCACCTGCACTCCTTTAACTCCTTTACCCAAGATTTTGTCTCATGCTCCGCTCCTCCAGATGTCTAGTATGCTTCGACTTGCCATGATGGACCCAAAGATACTCTCTACATCCTTTCTTTACTGATCTACTTCCAACAACAATAGCAAATCCTGTGTGCACTGCATATTCCTGTAGTGGGAAGCATTATTTGGGAATGCATATCGTTCACCAGTGATTAGTGTATGTGTAACTCTAGGATTTGAATCGTTGTACTCACCATGTTCGCCGGGTGGGATACTGTACGGTAGGCTTCGCTGTGACAAGCCAAGTAGAGAAACAATATATATCTGTCCCGCCAAGGTTAAGACAGATAGGCTGAGACCGATAAACCGGGTAGTGTAAATTCTTGTAAATTGTTGTAGGCCTGGAAAGGTCCCCGTTTGACCCTTGAGCGTCTGCTTCGGTGATTTTGCGTGGCCGCGACCGCAGGAGGTTGTTTCCATTTGAGTGTTGATCCCCCCCTCAGGTGTGTAATGAGCCATTGGCTGTGACTATTCCACTCAGTCGGTGGCCAGAGAACTAAGCTCGAGTAAGCTCCCCAAGCTTCTAGAGATACCTGTGAGACGGTGCATAAATGCTATTGTTCCATTGCTCGCATTGTTCAAGAACAAATAATCTCTGTCATGCACGATGCTGTACTATGTAGGTACTGCTCATGACATGCATAGATCGTTATGTCAGGTACCTACACGGTTGTTTCTCTCGGGTAGAATTGCGTCATGAGATGAGTTATTGTTATGTATGTACTCCGTACAACTCCCAGCACCCTTTCTGATTTTTCCTCACACTCTTCCAGCCGTACGTACAATCTCGTTAGTTTCCTCCAACCTCACTCGATCTATTGCTTCTTATACAGAATAAACTTTTGCTCAAATCGCTCTACATGTTCTCGCAACGAATTCGCTCAAGCTCTTCTCAGGCTCCACCCAACTGTGCCAGCTTGAATCCCATACCACACTCTGCAAACATCACATACCCGTCCCAACACGCTGTACAGGATATAGGTGCCCCCCTCTTAACGAGGAAAAAGCTCATCATTACCGAACCCGAGAGCTCATCGCATTGGGGAAGAGTCCAAAAGTATGTCGGTGTCAATGCGTGAATAAGGTTATGGACAATGTGGGTACAATCCCATAAAACTACCGTATATTCTCAATACCGATAATCCGTAACCGTATGTATATAAGATGAATACCCACAACTGCAAAAGCAAGATGAAGAACACGAACAAGTATATCCAAATATCCACATATTCCATATAACTGATAGTAGGTATGCTAAGCATGCAAATAACCCCCATATCCATCTCTTTGAACTGACATATCTCTTAGCAATCCCAAATTCACAAGCGAGTGACCCATATCCTGGATTCCAACTCCATAGACATGCATAAACCTCTTCCACGTGAAACATTTCGGGCAGCATGATAACCGGTTTACTGAGATCCAATAACCAGCTACGGTGGCGCAAAGCATCGGGAGAAACAGGTATAAGATTGTAGGGTACTGCCAAGTCGCGATCGGAGGCTTATAGTATTGGGTATATTGGATCATGTTAGACTTGGTTTGGGATGATAAAGGTCTCTTAGTAGTTATGGGCCTGCTTGCGTGATATTCGCCCTATAGGGGGGGTGGCCATCGGGAAGGTCATAATGGGAGGGGGAGGTATTGCATATTCAGTTGGTTTTGGCGGGGTGTGAGGGTAACCAAGTTGTACAGTAGAGCATATTCGGTTCCATACTTGTCAATATAGCCAGAACTATATTCCACCTGTTCGTACTCGGTTCGCTCTCAGCAGGGGATATTTTCGGGTCTGGGGTGCTTGGTGATAAGGCCACTTAACTAGCTTGCGATCATTCAATACGTTGTTGGATATCCGTACTCGTCGGTACGGTCTTTCCAGGTGGTTCCACATTATTGCCTTCAATAATTCCAACTGTGCTGGTTAACGACCCCAATAACCCGCTCGATCGGTTCTGTTACTGAATCGAGCCTTGTAGGAGTTGGTATTGCTTTAGTCCGAGTTATGCTTTTCGATCTGACTTCTGTTGGGTCCGCTCGGTGCGGTTACGAATGCCTAAAATTAGGCTGACCCTCCCTCCCCCGACATCCTGACTAGGCTTCACAGGAGGTTGCTGCTTTTGCAGCAGTTGATCCGTATCCTTCTTCCGGATCTTACGTTGTTTGGTTGCTATGATTGCGTTGGATTGGGATAGTTTAGGAGGAGAGTATGAATGCGTCGGCAAATTATGTAAAGTATGGATGGATGCGCTTGTCATCTTTAGGCTTGAGGGCGCCAAGGCCGCATCAGGTGATTCCTAATTCAACTGTACAGCCGAGACCGCCTGTTTTACCCGCGATTGGCTTGGTCGTCATGTATTTAAGCGCTGTGCGCATACACAACCAACAGTTTCTCTGTGATGACGACAACAATGCTTTATGTATCACGATGGACATTGGCCACTTCTAGGCAAGCTTGGTGATACAGGCCAGACTAGGGAATACTACCAAACTAACCCCCTACCGCCTCGAGATAGCGTATGATTAAAAGAAGGTTTTCTATATTTAGGGTTTTTTTATTTTCCTATACAAAGTTTCTTATATCGTGATACTGAAACAGCCTGAGCGGGTAGAATACGATATGGAAACCTGGAACTACAGGCCGGGATTAAGGTGTATTGCAGGTCTGAATTGCCGGTTAGGATGATCGCGAATGCACGTAGCGGTAGCGTGCCGATGCAAGCTCACGTTTCAAAGCGGGGTTAGGCTTCGAGGTAAGGCTAACCAGCCATAGGGACATTTTCCAACAGGTGAAATCTCAAGGCGACAGTTTTGGGATTCTGTTATCATAATAGCGACTCCCTGGACAATCGGTCGAAGGAATCGCAGCCCAACCCACCCACTGCTTTCGTTGCAGTCGAAATTGTGTTTAGCTGTCGCCCCCGCGGCCTTCCTCCAGAGATGGATGAAAGTCGGATTCGTGAGCAAATTGAGGACTCTATCAAGGGACACCAGGATAAAGTGAATGCGATTAATGAAAAAGTAATCCACGCTAAAAATATTCCCATGTAATCTTGGAGTGCCAATGACTGATATATCGTCGGGGCAGATTTGGAGCAACCCAGAGCTTTCCGGACAGGAGGCGATAGCTCACGATACAATCTGCGATTTCTTCGACGCACTGGATAGTGATTACAAAGTCCAACGAAATGCTTGGGGCATTAAAACTAGCTTCATGATTGAAGCCAGCCGGGGAATGGAGACTCAAGCGAGTGCAAGGACAATAGTGTTCAACGCAGAGTACGACGCTCTCCCTAACATGGTTCCGGTGGAAGGCAGTGATCCAGTTAAATTCAAAGCAGCACATGCCTGTGGTCACAACTTGATTGCTTCAGCCTCCATAGCGGCTTTCATAGCTTGCTGGGAGACTTTGAAAGCGAATAACGGCACTGGAATCGTTAGGCTTCTAGGCACTCCTGCTGAGGAACGTGGCGGAGGAAAGCTACAACTATTGGAGAAAGGAGCCTACAAAGGTGTCCATGCTTGCCTCATGGTACATCCTGGACCGATGTACAGCGACGAGAGTATTGCAGCCGTTTCAGTAACACGCAGCCTAGCTTCACAAAGATTAATAGTGAACTTCATCGGACAAGCCTCGCATGCTGGCTTTGCCCCTTGGCATGGAAAAAATGCTCTTGACGCTCTAGTAACCTCATATGTCAGTATTTCAACCCTCCGACAACAATTAGATCCGTCCTGCAGAGTCAGCGGCATTGTTGTTCACGGAGGAAAGGCCCCAAATATTATTCCCGACCATACCCGAGCGGAATACAGTATCAGAGCAGCAAGTGCCCCGGCGCTGAGGGATCTCGCGGGAAAGGTTATCAATTGCTTCCATTCTGGAGGGCAAGGGACGGGGTGCACAGTAGAAGTCAATAAGTGAGCCAGCTCTTTACAAAATTATTGTAGCACTATTAATTGACCATATCTAGCACGCGAAAGGCCTATTGGGACTTACATGCCAATCCTGCCCTCTGTACTCGATTCACGCACCATATGCGGGGCTTCGGCGTCAACATTGCCCATGAATTACCTGAGATTACAGATCATCCTGGTGCCGCCACAGATCAAGGTGAGGAAAATTATGAGATTGTATGAGAATGATGGCTCATGTGAAATAGGAAACGTCTCATATGCCTGTCCCGCAATACATGCTGCGTTTGCTATTCAATCCGGAAAATGGGTGAACCATACCCCTGGGTTTGCTGATGCTGCTCATACTCTCGATGCATTTAATAGAGCACTGGCTTGTAGCAAAGGTCTGGCAGCCGTTGGTTATGATGTATTGACTAATGACGCAGTTGCCGCGGAAGTGGAAGCTGCTTTCAAGGGAGGGGTGAATAAGAAGGCAGCAGAAATTTCCCGGTACTATGAGGTGACTGCGCCAACCGAGAAGCCAATGAACCAGCTGGCAGCGGCACTCCAAGCAGCGGCAGTCCGGTTGCTACTTCCAACCACGGCTGATGAAATCTCCTTGACGAGAGAGCAGGCTCTTGGGGCTCTGATGGCATCCGATGACCTAGACAGGTTGAAGGAGTTACTGTAGCCTTTAGAAAGCACAAGCCAACAGTTTATGACATGGCGATTTACAGCACCCTGTTGGGGGTCCAAATAAAAAGAGGGATGTTGGAAATCGGCAGCTCAGTTTACGTGTTGTTTATGTTATTTTATGTCGTTTCAGATCCCCTTGATTGTTGCATGTGTCTTGATTGCCAGAGACGGATATATATGCGAGCTGCCCATTTAGCCTATGAACAATAAAATAAAAAATTTCGACCACCAATCAATTACCAGGGACATATCTATCATTGAGTCTCTTAACCAAAGACATGAAACTACTAGGCAAATTCACAGTCACTATTCAGTCTCTTCACTGAACGTATGAGCCCCCATAGAAGTAAGCGGTCTTAGCGCGAACGTACACGGTTCTGAAATTGATCGACTCTGCAATTCCTTTCTGTCCTCGCAATTGCCATAAGAGCATAAGAGTTCAAGTTGCTCCTACGAATTTTTTTTGGTTTGGTACCACGAAAGGGGTCTCCAAGAGATATTTCAGGGCAAAATATTCAGAATTGCAACGTACCCTTATTCTAGTATATATTACTCGTATTACCCCGACAGGACGAGGGGAGTGGTGAACCTACGAAGCGAGTATGTAATGACATAGTAAACAATATTCCGACAAACAAAAACAAAACAATAGCCCCCTTCGAGAGTAGACTACAGGGGAGAGAGTATTGTATAGGTTAATAGTGTTGTACTCCCCTGGTCATGGAGTGTACTGGAAAGGAGTATCCTGGATCCTCGCATTTTGCCTGTGGGGACTAATTGTCACCGTTAGCATTGATATATTTTGCAGCTGCTGGCATTGGCGAGACTGTGAATATTGAAGTGCCCTAATAGTGGATGTGTATGATGGAAGGCAATATGGAAGGGTTGTCATCTGAATGCGCCCGTTTTTAAACTTCGCAGCTGCATGAATCGGTCCTTCGCCATTAAACCTACTCCAATCCACCAGATCCGAGGCAAGGGGTCAACTATTCCAGTTGCACGGGGGTCCATTTCCTTGGGTGTGGGGTAAAAACCTAGTTCCCGTAATATTGGTTGTACGACCCCTTTCCATAGCCATTCGAGCGACTCTCTTTTGACTGCATTGTCATCCGGAACAGAATTTATACCAAAATACTCATCCATAGCAGCATAGGTAACATTGGACAAGGCAATGCTTGCCACTTGTGCTTTAGTGAAAAGGATTGCATCACTGCGGATCTCTGTCACATTCAGCACTACAACTGGCCCCTCTTGTACTGCTGATAATAGATACTCCTCTGAAATTCCGAGAAGAAATTCTCGAACCCTGGTTTCTGGCGAATCTGAAGAAGAATATCATCAAGGTCTTTTGCCGCCTTATTCTTCCTGTGAATTGCCGCCTGCTGTGTTTACAGACATCGGCTCATGGGCATATCTGAGGGCTTGGTGGAAGGAAATGGCGAGTCTAGCTCGTGGAGCAAAGAATCAAAGTCTTTAGCCAACCTTGGATGGTGCAATATCAGATCGGATATATCACTGCGGTAGTCAAAGAGCTGTTAGTGAGACGGATTATGTGGCAGTATCTTACCGTAAGGCGGTTCTGGGATTGGTGAAAGAGAAGCCTTCACAACCGCTTTACAGGGCCCCATTCTTGAAGTTGTACCGGAGTGATGTTACGTCGAGTGGTATAGTATGTAGTTAGACTAGATTGTGGGTATGGGGTGCGGCAGAGGAACTCATGAAGATAAATTCCCTTGCGAAGAGAAAGAACTGACTAAGGGTTCATGACCCGACATATTATATATTTCCTCCCACTGAATTCCCAACGCAAATATTTAAAAGTCCCGAATGGGCCTGCCCCGCAAAATCATTCTTCTGATCCTTGACCTGTGATGCAGGATTCGATATCCTTGCTCCAATGCGGAAAACAATATTGCACAGTCCTTGGTTTTGTGAATATACAGGTGCTACAAGAGTTAGTCCGATGGAATTGTAATCAGTTCCTTCAATTTTGAAAATGACTATACCTAGTTCGGTAGCTGCAAGGGCCGAGAAGCTTAGCCACTACCAGATTGGGACAGCGTATGTACTTCCTTTGATCCCACTATTGGTTAGTCTGGTTTTTGATGGGCCAACCAGACTTTTATTTTTTGAAGGCTGTACTCGCAGGCTATGGCGAGGCCTGGAAACTTTGACGGAACCTTCATTAGGAGCGGCTAATCTACGTACAAACTGCATAGACCCGCTTCTGTGTGAAATGCCCTAAGAAATAACGAAGTCCACATATATCATCCACCACTAATCCGGGGTCTATTCTTTGATTTGTAGTCTTGTGCCTCCTTTGATTACTAGACTATTCTGCGTTCTTCTCAGACAATGCTAGGGATGCCTAGGGGGAGTCATTCTGGAGAGTTGGGCTTTACCCACTCCCTGGCTTTCCTTTCCCTTCTGTTCATTATGATAGGATCATACATACGGCGTGGGTATACCTCGCATCTCCGCTCCTCACTGTGGCTATATCTCCTAGGTCCTCTCCAACCAGAATAAGACCTTCTATCCCGTCGGGTTTCCGGTTGGCTCGTCATACGGCAATGATCGAGTTCCCAAAACAAGATATATTTTCGATCCTCTTTGGTACTTAGCCTCAGCTTTTGGCTAGCCGTTTTACCAACCAGACTGAGACTATACAAGACTACTTGTGACGCCACTACGGGGGTCTGATGCCGGGACTATTGTGAACAGTTCTCCTTCGGAGGCGGACACATTGATAGGGTGATAGAACTTAGTCAGCACAGCGCCAAGGGGAACTCGACTTGTGACTGCGCTCCCCCAGACGTTAACGATTTTACTCCCTATCTAACTCGCACGGGGCTACCCAATAGTGTCTTATACCGGATGCACAACCACAACTTTGGGTATAGACCAGTCTTCGAAGACAAGAACCTGCAAACGGCAACTAACGACGGCGGAAATCAGGCAAGCAGCTGCGCAGACACGTGAAGATGAGCGGACAACAAGAATGTCAGTACACATTTATTTTTCCTGTATGCTGCTCCCAAAAGACACAGCAGTTTGCGGTTTTGGCGGGGGGGTATAGCATAGCACTGACTATTTCCCTAGAAAGGAGTTTGTGACCTCCACCTGTACAAAGCACACAGCAAAGGCTGAGTGGTGGAAATGAAAAGTTTTTGACGTTCCTACAATCTTTTTTGGGGAAGCCACTGGACCTTCTATACTCACTTCCATTACTTCACCCTCCTGCGCTGTGTGTATGCGTCTATACCTCTGTTAAATCTGATTACTAACAGATATCAATATAGCGTGTGACTAGAATCAAGGCTATCACATACACCTATGCTCATCGGGTTAAGCACCGGAACTTTAACAAACTACACTAGCTCGTCGTGAGAGAGACTGTACAACTAGACTACACCCTGGGAGCCAGCAGCTCGCCCACTCTTTTTGAATCCTAGGAAAACATCACTACCCAGCGCCTAGCCTCAACCACTCAGACCTTCCCCTCGACCCCGTTTTCACCTGGCTCCCGCGCCTCGTCCTGGCTGCTTTCCTCTCTTGCTTACTCATTTCCAAATCAGCAGCCTTTCACATACTCCAACAAACCCCCCACATTCGTACACAAAACACACATAAGGGCACTTCGGCCAATCATATAACCAATTCTGTAAGTAGCTTTCTACCTTCATTATATGGAACTAACATTATATAGTTGTATAAGAATGGGAACCCCCAACCCTATTACATTCAACCAATGACACCCCTACCTCCCTGCTCAACCAACTTCTGTCTCAGCTAGCAGATGAACCAAAATGAATCCACTATTCACCTGTTCTCGTTCTCGCTACTCTAACCTGATCTTGGCATCTGCGATTTAATCGCTATTCACCCACGATTTTATATTGTGGGTTTTGCCCAAGCACGGCTACTTGGCTTAACATGTTGGCCAAAGGATTCGAGGGGGAGGTTTGGGGGTGGGGACACTCGATTGTCAAGGCTATTCAGAAGTAGATCGTCCCAGTACCAAGGTAAACTGATTTGCTTCAACGTAAAATTCCTAAAGTTTTGATTTAATCTCCATATACCCAATCTTTTGCCATATTTCGTTTCATGTATACCTAGGGCGCAGCGTTTTTTTGTGTATTTTCATGCTATGCCTATTGAGTTGGAGTTTGAGCTAATTGTGTTTATACAGATTTTGGGACTGCACTGGAGCTAAGATCGACATTTACTATGACCCTGCAGAATCATATTTTTAGGGCAAGTCCTCACCGACCGTTTTACAGTAGCCCAAGACCGAAGACTTCAGTTCTATGGGCGATGGAAAAATCTGGAGTTGTATTCTGCGGTTTAGAGCATGGCAAATGCAAATGTACTTTTTACTTGGAAGGTTTTTTTTTTGGTAAAGTCTATACGTCGATCGACCTAATGTCATGCGACGGCCCCGTTGCCTCCTCTCGCGGAACAACAGTCTTCATAAACGGCCTGCCTCCCGAGCCTATGAAAGAACAAGAAAGCCGCTATAGATGGGTCGCAACTTCCGCCACCACGTCCCTTTCCGCGACACCCCCCCAACAAAGGAAATACATTACTTGGAAGATTGGGTGCAGGGAAGTCTTATTTACTCACTAGACTAACCTATCAATGGCACAAAGGAGATTACCTGCCAGACTGCCGAGCAATGTCACGAAACCCCTTCGGTTACCTGCAGTTTGCCTTGCGGTTCGTGCCAAGAAAGCCCGCGACTTGTGCCATGTATCCGCAGCCGAAAAACAGCTCCGTTTCATCATTGATCAGGCGAACGCCCTGGACCCACAGGATGAGAATGATGACTGGATCTCGTTAGACGTTAAGCGCCGACACGAACTCTGCTGGACAAAATCACCGCTGAGCATTTGAAACTAGCTAGCTCAAGTGGGAACTATAACTGCAGTGGACAGATACCCCCAGAGAGGAGAAAGAGGATTATATCGTAAAAACTCGAGGGTAAGACTGCTGTATTAGACACAGTACGGTTGTTTCAGAGGAATGGAGATACAGTCTTATTCGCAGATACGGTCTTATATATAGCGAATAAAGCTAATCTATGATCCCCCCAAGATGACTCGAAACAGAGGCTGCAAGGTCCTAGAGGCATAGCGGAACCTTAAAAGGGATGGATGCAGCGGGGCCTCAGCCGACTGCAAGTACAAGCCTTTTTAATTAAAAAAGAGTCATCATGTTTGGAACCGATCTCCGATCTTGATATCACAATCCTCAGGCTCATCGATAGCAACTATAATCCCACATTTACACGTTCTTTTATCATGTTTTTAGCACACAATCTGATACACAGTGTTTTGCTCGAGTATTGACTCACGAACCTCGGCTAGGATCTTATTGTCAGGTAATTTTTACCGCCCTACTGGCGGGTTTCCCCGGTATCTCAGATGTTTGTACCCCAAGAAGCCAGTGATCTCATCCCTATTTTACTGGCCTGGAACTCGATCTAATTTTAGACTGAGGTAGAGGGCTAGCAGTCAAAAACGAAAGGACCTTGTCCATTAGCAAACGTTCAACGGTTGGCAGAGATGGCGAGAGAAAACTCCACCTGGCGGTAAATGTTGCGAGTATTGGATCCTGTGGATCCTCGATATTGGGTCCAGGTCTAGTGTTGGGGACATACTGGAGGACGAAATATCACTTCGCACGGGGACAAAGATTTTCAGCGAATGGGGGCCTCGGTGAATGATGTCGATTCCACGCCTGATCGATGCTCGCTAATATTTGCGAAGGTAACTAAATCCCTCCCCTCCGCTTGCGCTGGATATTTTCGGACTATACCGATTGTCACAGTACGGACTATCAAGGTACTAATAATGGTTTGATATCAGGACTGTCTGTAGCCATACCATAACCTCACAAGTTGATTTGTTATTTTCGTTATGTAGCTAGCTATATGTTTGAGCAAACTCTACTACATTCTTGTATCTCTCTCCTACCCCGTCCCGCCCCCGCACTCAATCATTCAATAATAATATCCGCTACTGCTTCATTCACCCCACCTGCCTTACCCACCTACTGTAGGAAACACTCTCGGGCAAATGCAAGGCCGACCGTGAGGTCGGTCATGTCAGGAAACGGCAACTTTGAGTTATGCGGGTAGGAACTGGGATGCCCGGAAGGGCAAGTTTGAGATTGGGTTCGAAGGATATAGGGAGCGAAATCCAGCGAAGGATTGAGAAGGACAGGACACTAGAACCATAGCTTTCAAGACTATAGCGATATCTAGATAGCCCTGATGTTCAATACATCTATCTCTCTCTCTCTCACCATTACTCCGCTCGTAATCTCGTAATTTTGCACCTACTCAACCAACTTCAAATCATCTACCATGTGAACCACACCGTATACCAATCCCCCCCCCTCCACCTGTAAGCCCACCCTG
>Ga0307511_10001451_pt1 | contig 25061 bp, 17 predicted proteins | sample 13_EM_MG_FD_200266 | JGI IMG/M metagenome (GOLD analysis project Ga0307511, IMG submission 200266) | Populus trichocarpa ectomycorrhiza microbial communities from riparian zone in the Pacific Northwest, United States - 13_EM | ecosystem: Host-associated > Plants > Roots > Unclassified | place... | reverse complement strand
ACGTCAAGTATATCCCACTTGGGTTACTGTTGGTGGTGATGTTTTTGGTATCATTGTATTCGTCTCGTCAAGATATTTTTAATAATATCGATGATATCATAATTGAAATTCCATTATTCCTCCAGAGTCTTTTTTTATATATATTTTCTCTCCTCTCTCTCTTTCCTCTCCAGTATATTTCATAATTTGGTTGTAAATGTCATAATTTTGAATAGCATCATATTATAAATATCACATTTTCTAAATATATATAAATTGTGTTGTTTTGCTATTTTTTTTTAAATTCTGATGTTCCGGCAATATTTTTAATTTATTGTGTTAATTTTTTTTTATAAAAAAAAATCAAATACACTTGAAGTCTTTAATAGTTTTATATCTTATTTATGTTAGCGCAATCTTGCTTCTGTCTCTATTTTAGAGGTGTGCATTGTACAATGAGAAAGGCAAACGAGAAGATGGGCTTGCGAATCTTCATAGCCCAGCCCTAATTAACTTTGATCGGAAGTGCAAGGCCCCACCTTCTTGGCAGTGGAATGGAAACGCAGGTGCAAGTGTAACATCATTCATATCGGTTTTCCAAGCATGAAAGCTACCGTATAAAACTAAGTCCACGAAGAGATAAGATAAAATAATTACAATGTAGAGAACTTTTTACTTTTTTGATGCAGGAAAGACTAGAGGTTTTGATCACTGAAATGGAAGGTGATTTATATTAATTCAGGCTTAAGCAATGGAAACCAAGTACATAGCAAGATTTTGCAAACATTCCAGAAGAGTTTTGTGCAAGTTGAGGACATTCTGGATCAAAACAGGTTACTAATCAATGAAATAAACCAAAACCAGGAATCGAAGATCCCAGACAAATTGACTCGAGATGTTGGTTTGATCAAGGAGCTAAACATTAACATCAGAAGGGCGGTCGGTCTTTATGCTGATCTTTCCTGCAATTTCAATATCAGGTCAATGGAACCTTCATCAGAAGGTGAATCAAGTGGGATATCGAAGTCCAATTCCATGAGAACTAAATCCGGGTAATCCATTCCATTCAACTAAGCTCTAAGCTTTCTTGGAGATTCTCCACTTGATGAAATAATGTACGCTTTACTGATCAGTGATTAATATATTTCCAGGTTTTTAGTGTAAGCTTTAGTTTTTAACTTTCTGATTATCCATTGTAATATTAGTAACAAATGTAATAAATCCATGCGCGACTGTATCATCTTGTTGAATAAATTTCAGACATTTTGTTCTTCTGAGGTCTTATTTTTAATTGTCCAGGTTAATTTTCACTTATTTTTTTAACGATGCATTATTCCCATATTTATATGATCTGCCTAGTGAGAAGCTATGATTTGGACGTTCTCTTGTATTGTGTTTGGTTACCGTTTTAACGAAGAACAGATAAATATAAACGTGATAGAAACATATTTAGTTAAAATTAAAGATTGAAATGAAAATATAAAAATAAATATGTTTTGTAATACCAAATTGATTGGTGTCGATTGTTTTCATGTCAGGAGGGTCGGCGCGCAAGAATGTTTGCTGCTGAAAATCAAAGCTGCTAATTCGCATGCTGTTATTATGCGATGATAGGTAGGTTGGTGGACGGGGAATGCCATAAATGCAAAAACAATAAATTAGGATAGCTGCAGCTTGACGACTGCAAAACTATATTCCAGCCTATTAATTAGTCCATTTTTTTGACAGGAAAAATGGGACCAAAGGGTCCCGAAGGCATCACATCATGGCCCCATTTGCCTTCAAAAGACCAATAAATAAATGAATGCTGCAATGAGACTGGGAAATGAGAAGGTGAGCTTCCAAAGTTTCTGAGTCCAGCCCTAATTAGCAGCTTGGATTGGACGTGCAATGAAACCAAGAACCCACCTTCTTGGCAATGCATGAGATTTACGTGTAACCTTGTTCACCAAACATGAATTCGCTACTCCATATGAAATTGAGTCCACAATCTTATCGAAGGGCTGAAATCTGGGACCAGTAGTAGCCATCACAACGTGCTACTTGCTGAGTTCCTTCAATAGACTTTGGCCCGCATAAAAAAAACTCCACTCATTCATCTCAGTGAATCCATACGACTTCATCTGCTAAATATTCACCTTGTTCGTAAACACAAGGCACCCCCTTCACTACAAGAAAGTGATTTCACGGCTGCAAGATATTAACCATGCATGTAGCGAGACCTATTTACATGGACCTCCTAATCAACTACCAACTTAAGCTGTGTCCCCTGTGCCGTAGCTGATTCTAAGGCTAGCTGAAGTCGCTGTTGTGCTCTTACGCTGAAAAGTAATAATACTTATTCATCCCGAGTTAATTTCTTAAATCAGTTTGAGATTTGTCTCCTGGTTCAACTCCATCAATGATTGATGTGTCATGTTTATGGTATCGCAACAATTATTTTTTTAAATCAAGATAATCAGGTAAGATATGAGAGGAAAGAACAAGAAATCTTATCTTTTATCAGTAAAAAAAAAAATGAGGGTCGTTGCTTAATATTTTGATTACTAAAAACCCTAATTGATCTCAGAATCTGGAAAACAGGGTTGATTGCGTAAAAGAAATGCATAAGTACCCTAATACGTCTTATCTGAGATAAGTTGTATTGTTTATTTATCTGATGTAAACTAAGAAAATGTTGTGTTTTCTAACTGTTAGTCTATTTATTAATATTTTTTATTTTTTTGTATTTTTATTTTTTTTGAAAAAAAGTAAAATTAATGCCGACTCAATGAGAAAAACCAATAATTTTAAAAATAATATATTAAAAGTTGAACATGTTGAAAAAATTAAAATTAAAATTTTTTTAAGACGATACTAAAAATAAAATAAATACAACTAGAAAAACAGCAAATCAAAAATTAGAATAGAACAATTAATATAAATTGAGAAACTAATTCGGAGGAAATATTCGTAGTAAATAGCATTCCTTTTCATTTATTTAAACATAATAGCTACAAAACATACAATCTATGCCACCAATACTAAGTATTTTCTTAGGATTTTGTACAGACACATATATTTGCAGAAACATAAGACCATCATAGATGTATAATTGTGGTATGTAGATGAGTACGAACTGCAACCATTCATGGTACGGTCACAGTTGATGGGCATGAATAGAGAGAGACATCAATGGGCATGATAATCTCAAAAGGAACAATGTGTTCTGCTACAAGCAGTAGTATTTCTTTATTATTCAGCTGGGCTTAACTCATTTAACATTGTAAAGAAATTCATGGATATCTGCTTCTTCAATGACAGGGGACAACGTGGCAGTAAATGCCACGAGTAGATACAGTATTGGATGGAGATCTGATTCCAGTCTTGTATTATCCAGCCAAGCAAGCAGCAGAAGGCATGTCAGTCAAAGTTCGAGCCTAGAGGGGTTGGGTGTGTTGGCCTATCATCATAGCAAGGCACGGGAAGGGAATGCCTAGTATGACGTGGTGGATCATTGGCCAAAACTTTATGACAAAGGTTGCTGGAGAAGTCTTCACCACTTGTTTGAGTGGCAGAGACATCTCTCGAGACCTACATCCAATAATATATGTTTACGCTACTCTTTCTTCATTATTTGGATTAGTATGTTTGATCTAGCAGATTGGCCATGGCTACTTTCCTGTATTGTTTCTTGTCATATTCTTATCATCATGTCAATTTGATTAGCTAACGATGTAGCCGGTCCAGTAGAAACTAGAGACTCTACGTGATGGTGAGAATCTGATTTTGTTTGATGAGAGATAAGGTGAATAACGTTGCATATATATTTATGGATCAGCAGCATACAACTAAATATAAGATGAAATCCGATCACAGCAGGCCAACAAAATAGAATTAAAATATTATAATTATTATTTCAATGATTGAATCGTGTTTAAATTTTTTCAGAAGATTTCTAATAAAGGCTTGATCAACTGTAACTAGTTGAGCTTTGAAATATTTCTAAATTAGGCCTCGAATAGGTTGTTCAAGCCAGTTTTATTATTTTTTTTCTTGATTTTTATAAATTTGATGTTATTTTTAGATTATTTTTGTTAATTTTTCTTTTTATTTAGGGATTATGACTTTTCTTCTTTGTTGAGATCGATTTCAGTCCTATTATTTGAAGACTTGTAAACCTTTCAGTAAGGCAAAACTTCATAAAAAAAACTACTATTTAGAGTCGTGTTTGTGATAGCCCGATTTCGGCCAGTTCTTGTTCTTTTTGTGCAATGCATAACCTACCCTGTCCCCATTCTCATTTACCTTTCTTTTCTTTTTCTCTTCTCATCTCTTTCAGGATCAAAAGAGTAATTCATGGAATTTAATCATTAAAAATAAAAACGGTGGATTGGAAATACATAAAAGGGTCATCATAGACGTTTGAAATTTCTGGGATTGTGATTGCAGCCGAATAGAATTGACACATGTTAATGCCTATCTGTCGTGAAGCCAACTAGGGTAGATTAATCCATAGCAAGTTGGGTAACAATCAATACATTTGCAAGACTATCTTTAGAAAGAAAAAAAAAAGAGTGAAATTACCGTAGATAAGTGCTAGATTAAGAAAAAGCAACTTATCCAGACAAAGATTGCTATTTAACCCAACATAGATACTCTACTTATCTGAAGATCTCTTTCTTCTAAAAGCCAAGTTAGGACAAGGCAGAAACATGGCTTCTCCTGTCAGAAGCAGGCTCTCTCTTGCCATGGAGAGAACTGGCAAATGGTACGAACACCAATATTATTCATACATATATTCTTGTTTGTAGTTAATTATACATGCTAAGTCGAACATTAGCTCTTGCTTATTATTGTCAGTCCTTTCTAAATTTTCTGTAGGGTCTTTTCTAAAGATATTCCTACAGATGTTGTGGTTGTAGTGTGTGAAGCCAGCTTTTCTCTTCATAAGGTATGGAAATGTTGTGTTACTGATCTTTTGCCAATCTTGTATTAATTTGTAGATCAAGTGCAAGAATTAAAGAATGAAAACAAGGAATAGCTTTTCTAATGCTTAATTAATATGTTATTATGCTTTGATTACTTTGTGGCAGTTCATGCTACTGGCAAAGAGCAACTACATACGAAAACTAATTTTTGAATCAAAAGAACCAGAGCTAGCTAGGATCGATCTGTCTGGCATACCTGGAGGGCCTGAGATCTTCGTAAAAGCAGCAAAATTCTGCTATGGTGTTAACTTTGAGATCACGGTTCAAAACGTAGCAGCCCTTCGTTGTGCTGCTGAGTATCTTCAAATGACTGATACGTATTGTGATAACAATCTTGCTGGTCGGACTGAAGATTTCTTTGCTCAAGTAGCCCTGTCTAGCCTTTCCGGCGCCATCATTGTGTTAAAATCCTGCGAAGATCTCCTTCCTCTGGCTGAAGACGTCAAAATTGTCCAAAGATGTGTCGATGCCATCAGCCTTAAGGTACTTTGCTAGATTCACATAAATTAGTAGCTTGTGTAACATATATCATCCGGTTATCTGGTTAATTTTCAGTACAATTTTGGTTGATAATGTTAGTTTGATGATTGTCAGGCTTGTAATGAGGCAAACTTTCCAAGCAGAACACCACCAAATTGGTGGACTGAGGAGTTATCAATTTTAGACATAGAATTCATTGGCAGAATCCTGTCTGGAATGAGGAAACGCGCCGCGAAAGCACTAACCTTAGCAAGTGCTTTAATAACATACACAGAAAGAAATCTTCGAGATCTTGTTCGAGATCACTCCGGCAGGTGCACCAAGTCCTCCATTTCTGATGATTCTGGTATGTATGCCCGCGAACGCGAGCTTCTGCAATCAATAGTCTCTCTCTTGCCCTCGGAGAAAGCTACCTTGCCTATCAACTTCCTCTGCTGCCTTCTCCGTACTGCCATCTTTGTCAAGGCCTCAAATTCTTGCAAGAATGAGCTCGAGAAGCGAATCTCTGTGATATTAGAGCATGTCACGGTTGATGATCTACTCGTCATGTCTTTCACTTATAATGGTGAGAAACTTTACGATCTGGATAGCATCAGGAGCATCATATCAGGATTCATGGAGAAGGAGAAGAATATGGCTGTCTTTAGTGGTGGTGATTTCGAGGAAACATGTTCTGCAGCAATGCATAGAGTCGCAAAAACTGTGGACTCGTACCTTGGTGAGATCGCAACCTATCCTGAACTCACCATTTCCAAATTCAATGGGATTGCAACTCTTGTGCGGAAAGGAGCCAGAAAGGTTGACGATGATCTCTATCGTGCCATCGACATCTATCTGAAGGTATAATCAGTAAACTTTTATTAGCTATGCTTATCAATTCAAGCTTCTTTATTTATTTTTTTCAGTGTTTGTTCATTTGAGAATAGGCATAGAAGTAATGGTTTTGAGTGCTGATTGCAGGCTCATCCGAATCTCGATGAGATGGAACGAGAGAAGGTTTGCAGTGTCATGGATCCATTGAAACTCTCCTATGAAGCTCGACTCCATGCTTCACAAAACAAAAGATTACCAGTACAGATTGTTTTGCATACCCTTTACTACGATCAGCTTAAACTTAGGAGTGGTGCAGATGATCAGCCTGATGCTGCTGCAACAAGGAGTCAATTGCAATCTGATGTTTCACTTGTCAGTGAGAATGAGGCCTTGCGATCAGAGCTTACGAAGATGAAGCTTTACATCTCAGACATGCAGAAGGATAAAGGGAGTTCAGCTAAAAGTATTTCTGCTGCTGCTGCTACTACTTCTGGGCCTCGAAAACATACCTTCTTCTCATCCATGTCGAAGACCTTGGGGAAGTTGAATCCTTTCAAGCATGGATCTAAGGATACTTCTCATATCGATGACAATATTGCCGTGGATATTACCAAGCCCAGGAGGAGAAGGTTCTCCGTTTCTTAGAAGTTAAAACTAGCTAGTTAATTACCTTCCATTGAATTTGTGTGATAAATTTGCGTAGATAGAGCTGGGCTGGTGATCCACTCGAATATTGTGATGGTATTATTTTGTTTTCCTTTAGTTTCTTAATAGATTTGGATTATAAGTTCTAATAGTGAATATGTGTGTAATCTCAATGTGATGTAAAATACTTGAGAAGGGAAGTAATTGGTCAATGGAGAAATGTTTTATGAAATTTTCAATTAATCGAGGTTTTTTTTTGGAATTATGTTTAATCATTCAAATTTCAAAATGCTTTTCAACTTGTGTTTTAATTAAATTATGCTATTTTAAATGTTTTTTTTATAATTTTAATATGAAAATATTGAAAAACAGTCTATTTATTTCTATAGTTTATTAATCATGTGTTTATTTTCAATTATTAATTTTACCATGTTTTCAATTTAATCAATCCATATTTATACATTTTACATTAATTGTTTAGAATCAATTATTTACTATAATTAAATTTAAATTTCAATCGATAAATAAATTGAATTCAAAGAGATAAAATTTAATTTAATTTATTTTTTATATTACTCTCATTGTATTCATCTTATTTTTTCACATGTATTTGAAAAAAAAACAGCTAAATAAGTATTTTGAGAAAGTTAATTTAAACATTAAATTTTTTCATTTTGAAATTGGAGATAAAAGAGGTTAACTTATGATTTATTCTTGCAGTATTTTTAAAGATTTAATTCTATTTAAAATTTAATTCTTAATAGCGTAAAGGATTTCGTTTCATTTGAATTCCAAGCATGCTGGTGTTTTCTACTTCATGAACTGGGTTGTGATTTTTTCATCTTGCGGGCTTGGATTTTAAAATGCTAGGCAAATGGTTTTGGGCTTTCACGAAGCAAACAGGCTGTAGAGTATAGGCCTGCATATTTCACTTCCCCATTTTAGTCCTTTAGTTATTGTTTACTGCCCAAAGGAAATTGTATCTGCACACTTCGTTTGTCAACACAATTGATGCTTAAACTGGAGCAGATAGATAATTTAGGTAATAATCCTGATGTAAATAGTGTGTGTGTGTGTGTGTGTGAGAGAGAGAGAGAGAGTGTACAGAGGAGAAACTTGATGAAATGTAAATGGTAGATGCTGCTGGTTATTTACAGTGGAATCAATCCCAGTTTGGGCTCTTAATTGACCACCAAAGATTCAGGCTTAACTCTTTCTTCAACATGACCGCTTGATTGATTTTCTGGTCCCATAGCTAAAGTCTGAAAATGGACAGATTTCACAGGATTGTTAAGGTCACAGTGGCCAGCTACTAGATGGACAGATACGCTGAAGCCCTGAGCCAAAATGGAAGATTTGATGGAGAACCTGAATTCCCTTTTACCTGATGGATCTGATAACAATGTCATGACTTGAATCACAACTCACTGATGAGACAGGAGAGTAAGATCAGAATATATAATAATAGAATTCTGCTGTCCGTTCTTCTTCTGTTTACTGTGTGTTTGGTGCTGTGATATCAGTCTAGAAGCGCACTCCTAATTTCAGAATTGATAGATGGCGTTGACTAGTTTTCAGAATATATGTCCTTCTCCGATGAACTTTGGCACAGCTGCGGTGCAACTCATGTTTCCAAACAGATAACATTGACTATGCTCTCGGCTTGGGAGCATGGACAAATTGCACCGCAGCTGGGCCAAATGGGCCCTAAATCACTCTAAAAAACAAATAAGCATTGCAGTTTTGGAGTTCATGACTTTTGAATCGAATGTTTAAAACAAACTACTTAGATCAATTTTGTTTGATGGTTTTCGACAATTAGTAATCCTTGTTAACCCAGTATATACTACCAGGTAATGCAGGGGAGAGAGAGGAGAGGAAACCTTAATTGCTTAATCTCCCCACTGTTTTGTTTGTCCTTTCCTGTCTGTGTTATTCCCTGAAAGCACTGTTCATTGATTCCTAGATACACGAGGAAACTATAAGAATATGAGAAATTAATACATGTCTACTCCTGTGGCAATCGTCTGTCACCTTGATAATTCCTGATCATGCTGTGATATATATATAGAAATGTTACCATCAACGATGGACATGGACATTGGTGACGTAATTAGGATGCAGAAGCAAGATTCGAAGGAGCACTTAGAGACAAGATATATACAAGTTGGTTCAACACATTAAGTGAAATCCGACAAGATTCACTTTGCCATGGCCATTAAGGAGTTGATGGGTTACCGGGTGACTTTTATGCTATCTTATAAAAACAACTTCTTTATTAAAATACAAGACCCTCCAACATTTAAGGTAATAAATCTTAGTAGGGAATTGATGTACACGAAAGATAAAGAGAAGGAAGACTGAAGAGAGTGTATATTGTAATTGTTATTTATTTTCTATGATTTTATGAATTATATTTATTTAGTGCACGATCCAAGCTATTTGCACACCTCAATTATACCTTTTAAATCATATAAGTTTACCTTTTAAAGAATGAAATAATGATAAAAAATAATTGTTTGTCAATATGGAAAGATGGGTTGGTTGCTTCGTCTTGTTGTTGATGAGAAAAAGTGATGCTTGAGGTTGACTTGACTAGCATGGAAGGTTGGCGAGTCGAGACAGGTTGGGAAGAGATGACCATTTGTGAGAGAATAGATTCCTTCTAATGAAACGGAGCACTTTTCTTTATTCAATTAAATGAAATTAATTAGCTGATAAGCTAGTGTCAAACTACCTAGGGAGCCAAGAGTCATTTTCTCTTCGCTCTTGAAATGTGATTCACATTTTCATTTTCTCTAGGGAAACAAAAGAAAAAAGAAAAAAAAAAGAATTTCACATGGAAAAACACACCTTCCCATAGTTATTAAACCCGGTCTGGGATTAACCCGATCAAAAAATCGGATCCTGAATTTCATGAGTCAACCCGGAAAAATTAAAAAAATATATTTAAAGTTTTAATATTTTATAAAAAAAAAATTAAGAAAAAATTCATGTAAATATAAGTTATACTTGTTGTAAATAATGAAATTTAAAAGAATATTTTAAAAAGTTTTTTATCCTACTTTAAAAATATATTATATTAAGCTTTTTAAGTTGAAGTATTTCAATAAAAAAAAAATTATCCCATATTGAAAAAATAACTTTTTTCTGTGAAACATAGAGTATATATACTAATAGATTTCAAATCCCACATAAAAAAAATATAACTTTATTTTATTTTTTCCAGGGAAACAAAACTATAAAGAAAAAAAAAAGAATTTCACATGTAAGAACACACCTTCCAACAAGTTATGAACCCTCTGAATCGAGGAGTTTTAATTAAATCTTATATTTAAAATAGTTTTGAATATCAATAGTTAAATTTCTAATAAAATTTAATCTCTAAAAATAATAAAAAAATTTACCACACCAAAAAAAAATTAATGTTAAAACTAGTTTTTCTAAAATATTTTTTTTTAGAGTCCTTTAAGAAAATAAAATGAAAGTAATTAGAGTAACATAGAAAATAAATTAAATTAAATTTTATCTTTTTTACCTGTATAAATTTAACTTATTTATTAATTGAATTTAACCCAAACACTATATAATTAAATATAATTACAACAACAAGTTAGTTTTAAATAACATGTGTGAGTAGATGCATGGATACATCCTTAACGAGTCTCTACTCTCTAATGATTATTATACTTTAAATTAATTAATCCCCATAATTAATTAAAGGTCCAAGGCTAGCTACGTGGTTTTGGATCACAATCTCGAACTATAATATATAAATTAACAAGATTCTCGCAACAAGGACGACTTAATTAGGATTAAAGAAAGGGAAAGACGGTCGGCAAAAATCTTTAAAGAAATTGGGCCCTCCCATGCTGCTTTTATAATACAGTAACCACACAGAACGATCGTAAACAAATGATAAAATATCCTATCATGTGGACACCATTTTTTTTCTTTCCAGTTTAATTTGTTTTTTAAAGAAAAACCTGCAATGTTCATGCTGCTTTAATTAATTTGGATTCAATGAGCATGCAATTAGGATTTTCTGCCCCCATAAATATAAGAATATGGAAGAGATTTGAGCAGTGAATGATATGACCTTAATATCCAAGTCAAAATCAGCTCCATGGGATCGATCGCAGCGACTGTAATCACTTAATTATGAGCTCAATCACACATTTAGGTGATCCCAGGAATTATGTATGGTATTTAAAAATATTATTTTAATTTTTAAAAAAATTAAAATTGGATTAACTTTTGTTTTTTTCTTCTAATTGTGGCATAAAACTTATTCCAGTTGGAGTTTTAAAACTATAATGATGTGTGTTCATTGCGTGATCATAAAGGTAATGATTTCCCAGTCCCCACTCCTCGTCCAAATTAACTTTATGACCGGCTGCCATGTCCATGCACACTTGTTTCCAAAGCTTCTCCTTTCTACGTTTTCTTATTCATCTGTCGCTGTACAATCCCATCCATTTCTTTGGTCAATTTTTTAAAAAAATCAGGCTACAAAACTTCCATTTCTCTGCCAAGCTGGGAGGATAATTCTTTCCATGCATCTTGTAATTTGTCATATAACCTTGATGCATACAATATATTGTACAGGGACAGGAGAGACTTGGAGATGTGATTTAAATATTGTGAGTTTTATTCTCCCTTTAATTAGCTGTAAATTATTGATCTGCAGGGAGAAGTCATTTCTTTTTTATACCAAAGTAAGTATGATAAAGAGAGTCAGTCCCCAGATGGCAATCATGAACTTCTTTTATGAGAGTTGATCAGACATCATAATTAGGGTTGGAAGTTTCTTTCCATCCATGGATTCTTTTAGATGGGTTCTCGCTAGCTTGTGGTTAAGGAGTAAACTTCACTGGAACATTTAAAATATGCAGCAGCAGCAGCAGCAGGCAAAACATGATTCCAAATCCATCACTGGCATCAATTATGACTCCAAACATTTTATTGACCAGATTTCAAAGCAAAGACAATCCGCTATTTTGTCATAATTTTTTACATTATATATATTTACATATAAAAGATCTGCAGCAGCATGTGTACGTGGAAAAAAAAAGCATTGAAATTGATTTGGTGGGGGTGGTTGGGCTTGATAAAAAAGAAGGTAGAGAGTGGTTGGAATTTGATCTGTATTTTCTTCACCTTCCCAAAGCCTGTCCTTGTAGTTTCTCCAAGGTCTGTCCATCCATTCTACCTCCAAATTTCAAGTGTTCTCTTAAATTAATGCCTACTGTTCATAGGACAACTCAATAATGTGAACTTGGATTAAAAAACGCGTTTAACATGAAGTGTTTTTCATGAGTTTGAATATTATTATGAGTTTAAATATCATTATTTTTTTTTATATAAGTTTCAAGTCTAAAATATTTTTATTTTAAGAAGTATCTTGGAAAATAATATCAAACTATTCATGTAATCTTGACTATAAATTTAAACTTTTAGATTAAAATATAATTTGAGAATATTCTATACCCAATAAAAATATATACGGTGATAAAATCGATAACATAAAAGTATCATTTGTTATTGTGGCAGAGCTATATTTTTTAAAAAATTTAATTTTTTATTTTAATATATTTTTTTAATATTTTTTTGATAGTTTCTATGTGCTAGGATAAAAAATATATTATAAAAAAATATATTATTTTGATAAATTTCCAATAAAAAAATTACCAACACTATCAAAATTAAGGAAGCAGACCACAAACATTTTATTTATTTGGCTAGCTTTCAAGTGTTTTTGAAAACAATAATAAGAAGAAAAAAATTTAGTTCATGGAATAATAATGGAGAGGAGACATTAAAATTTCATTGAATTATGGGGAAAAAACGAGGGAGCAAGGGAAGGGGGCATGAAAGAGTTAGAAATGTAGAGCATTGCTGTTGTAAAGCCATTAATTGTCCGTATAAAGACTGAAGTTTGGTCAATATTTGTAGTGGAACTCTTTTTCAATGGGTTTGAACATGTATATTTCCCATGGCATTTTACTTTGAATTTAAAGTCTTTATCCTTTTTCAAACCTGAAACTCTCTCGAAGTTGCAAAAGGATATTATAGACGAAGAAGGAAAAGAGGACAAGAAACTAATTTATTTATTTTCCCCATGAAATATAGAATAATATAGCTTTTTTTTTTGTTATATTAGAACAATGTGAAATGTGAGGATCAAAGCAATCTAATAGATGTTTATGAGTAGTGTTTTGATACTATTTTATTTATACTTAATATATATATATATAAAAGAAAAAAAACCTATAATGTTTTTAAACCTACTTTTCCATACACAATCACAAAAGCTTCTGGGACGCGAAACACGCACCAAGCACATGGCTTTGCCAGGAAATGTTGAATTGCCTGCGTAGCAAATGGTAGTGAAAAAGCAGGTAAGTCTCCGCAGGCCAATCCCCACCAATTTCTTATTATCATGTTTTGGTGAGAAGAGGAAGGGGAGGGAGAGAGCAGTTGCAATTTAGAAAAAAGAAAGAAAAAGTCTTTGCCTCCAGGCTTGCACTTCTGACGCCTATCCATGTGGCCAGGCATCCTTCCACAGACTGTAACCCTACAGTGGCATAGTTGTGATTATGACGTGAGTGAAGTGTCGACAAAGAGTGAGATAAACGTCTCCTCAACTCCCTAAATCTGTACAGTAAAGTGGCTTTCTTTGGAGTTGATTAGTTTAAGGTATGAGGTTGATTATGTAATTGTCCTTGACAAGTCAAACTCTCTCACTCTCTCCTCTCTCCTCTCTCTTTACTGTAACTGTTACAGGGACTAAGTTTCTAACCTTTTTATTCTCTCTTGCTTCTAATCTTTCCCTTTCGCCTTTTTTAATTCAAAAACAAGAAATTTGCCTTCTTTTCCACTCCTCAACAAGACAAACAGTAGTAGTTATTTGCTCTCACTTTTTGTTTATTTTGTCTTAAGTAAACTCAAAGCTTAAAGCTGCTGCCGCTTCCGCTGACTCTACCCTCTTAAATGCTATGCTAATCTTGGGCTAAAAGTGCTCAACTATTATTTGGGGGTGGAATCAAATCCTCAAAGTTTGTGAATTCCTATGTTGCTAGCTCATTGTCCAAAGATTACCCATTTCAGCTAATTACAACATTCATGCTGGATCTAAAGCTTCTCTCTTTGCAGATTCTTGATATTGCTGGAAATGGGTTTCTTCAGTTGGTTGGTTCTTTGGAGGTTTCAGTTATAGTTTCTCCATAGAGAGAGTGAGAGAGAGCTGGAGAAATGGCAGCTACTGGGTTCAATTATCAAGGCATTATTTGATGAGAGAGTCTTCCTGCATGCTTCTTTCTCCAGGTTCACAATTTTGCCTTTATTTCTTTACTCTTCTGTTTCATTAATCAAGCTCTTCAAGGTCTACCTACATTATTTATTTTTTTACATTTTGGGCATCTTCTTAAGCTTCTAGATCTGTTTCATTTTGAATATTGTTTGTTGATTCTCACAAGAAAGTCAATTTCTTATCTAATATGAGGAAACTTTTTGGTTTCCAGATTTTCAAGTGAGTTTGTTGCAATGTTTGTCATACTTGTGTTTGCTTTGGATCTCTTCAGGATGCTTTTTAGGCTTGACTAGTTTCGACTTGTTTTCTTTCTTTTCAATGCAAAGAATCCACCTTTAGTTGTTCAACAACTCTAGCTAGCATGACTTTAAATTGCTTAATTGCCATTCAGTCCAGTAAAATTTTGCAAACTTTCTGGTTTCTCCATGGCTTCTTTCTCTCTTCAACTTCAACAAGTGTTGTACCTTTGTTATTTCCTTGAAGCCTAACTCTTATCCTTCAAGTAGTTGTAATGTAGGATCTTACTGGGATATTTCTGGTATAGAACCAAACTTGGTCATTCTCAAAGTCTTTGGATTCTTTTTTTATTTTGTTTTCTTTAATTAATTAGCATGTGGGTGTAATTTGCTTTATTTGATGGTCTTTGATGAGCAAAAGCATGTGCTGCCTTTTTATTTCTCACCTTTTTGTTGTTTATTTATTTTTTCCTGTTGGTATTGGGTCTTCTCTGTGCCCTTTGGTCATCACTATAGAGAATAAGCATTTCATTTGGGGAGCCCCGGAATGTAATGGAAAAGAGTTGTTCTTTTGCTTGCTTTATTCGTCTTGTGATATCTTTTGCCTCTTGCTTTTGGATGGTGTTACCTTTTCTGTTTGTCCTTGGCATTTCTTTAGATACTGGATGAAACATAAAAGTGAGGAGGAGTAGAAAAATTTATCTCAACTTTTCTGGCAAGAAAAGTAATGATCAATCAATAGCTTTTTATTTTAGATCTTCATATCTTTAATGGCTGAAGTACAGGACACACTTGCTGTTGTTTTGGGTGCTTAGCAGACAAGACTGCTGTAATCATTATTGCTTATGCTGTGGAAAATATGAACTGGAAAACTAAGACGATTCAGATTTAAGCTTAATAGCAACTCGTGAAGTTTTCATTGATAGATGCATAGCAAAGTGAGAAGCTCTTTATGTGAGAGATTGCTACGCCATGAGTATTGCATTTGAGAATGTTGTCTTTTTTGCTGCAATTAGCTTGTGATATAATGGGGATGCTTATATTCTTTTCTTGTAAAGATTCATGAATTGCCTTATGTTGGCTGTCTAATGTTGTTTTCTGGTTTCTGTGCTGAATCAGGGAAACAGCAATAAGTGAAGGGCCTATATTTCCATATAGCAAGTCCAAATCAACTCCCCATGAAGATCTTCCTGGGTTCAGTTATTTATTTCTTCATCATCCTAACCATCATTTTTCCTTTTGCTTTTGCTGACCTGAAGTCAGATAAGCAAGCTCTTCTGGACTTTGCTACTGCTGTACCTCATTTAAGGAAGCTCAATTGGAACCCCGCTTCATCGGTCTGCAATTCTTGGGTGGGTGTCACTTGCAATTCGAATCGCACTCGTGTGTCTCAACTGCGACTCCCTGGAGTTGGACTTGTGGGTCATATCCCACCAAACACTCTTGGTAAACTTGATGCCCTCAGGGTTCTCAGCCTCAGATCCAATGTCCTCGAAGGTGATCTTCCTTCTGATATTACCTCTCTTCCATCACTCACGAACCTCTTCCTCCAACATAATAACTTTTCCGGTGGCATTCCAACCTCCTTTTCCTTGCAGCTCAATGTGCTGGATCTCTCATTCAATTCTTTCACAGGCAACATTCCTCAAACATTAGCAAATTTAACACAACTTATTGGGTTAAGCCTCCAAAATAACACACTTTCTGGACCCATACCTGATCTTAATCACACTAGGATCAAGCGTTTGAATTTAAGCTACAACCATCTTAACGGTTCAATTCCAGTATCTCTTCAAAATTTCCCTAATTCATCCTTCATTGGAAACTCTCTCTTATGTGGACCTCCTCTCAATCCTTGCTCCCCAGTCATTCGTCCACCTTCTCCATCTCCTGCTTACATTCCCCCACCAACAGTTCCACGTAAGCGAAGCTCAAAAGTGAAACTGACAATGGGAGCTATCATTGCCATAGCTGTGGGAGGGTCTGCTGTTCTGTTTCTTGTTGTTTTAACCATCTTGTGCTGCTGTTTGAAGAAAAAAGATAATGGCGGCAGTAGTGTGTTGAAAGGGAAGGCAGTTAGCAGTGGAAGGGGCGAGAAGCCCAAAGAAGAGTTTGGAAGCGGGGTGCAAGAACATGAGAAAAACAAGCTGGTGTTCTTTGAAGGTTGCTCGTACAATTTTGATCTCGAGGATTTATTAAGAGCTTCAGCTGAAGTTCTAGGAAAGGGTAGTTATGGCACAGCATATAAGGCTGTCTTGGAGGAATCAACTACAGTTGTGGTGAAAAGGTTGAGAGAAGTGGTGATGGGGAAGAGAGACTTTGAGCAGCAAATGGAGAATGTGGGGAGGGTTGGGCAGCACCCAAACATTGTGCCACTTCGTGCTTATTACTACTCAAAGGATGAGAAGCTTCTAGTGTACGACTACATCCCTGGTGGCAGCTTATCCACGCTTTTGCATGGTACGCCTTAAGCTCTAGTAATGAGTCTTAGAAGTTGCTTTAGAAACTGATGAATGATGCTTTCACTCACTTTTATTTTACACTACAAGAACATAGGTATGACCGGAATGGCGATAATACTATGAAATCTTTTACACATTGCGACCATTGTTTACCAAATTTACTTTCCTCGCAGTTTTTGACCAGCCTTTTGGATACATAACCATTTTCTGAGGTCCTACATGGAGGATTAGCTCAGTAATTATTTATCATGCCAAAGAATGGCACTATAGATTTTGTCATTTTTCAATCAATTGTGTTTGGACAAGCTGTCCATGTTCCTAGAAGAGATGATTCTAGGAGGTCGTTTTCCATTTTGCATCAATCAACCTATACTCTTTGCAGTTAAATTCACTCAGGCATGGACTTTAAAACTGTTGATTCACTAATATCCTAAACTCCATTCAAATATGACAACAGCGAACAGGGGAGCTGGCAGAACTCCACTAGATTGGGACTCCAGAGTTAAGATTGCCCTTGGAACTGCTAGGGGAATTTCCCACCTGCATTCAGTTGGTGGTCCAAAGTTCACTCATGGAAATATCAAGTCGACAAATGTCCTCCTTAGCCAAGACCATGATGGTTGCATCTCTGATTTTGGCCTGACCCCTCTTATGAATGTCCCTGCTACTTCATCTCGGAGTGCAGGTTATCGTGCTCCTGAGGTGATTGAAACTCGTAAGCACACTCATAAATCAGATGTCTACAGCTTTGGTGTTGTCCTCCTCGAGATGCTGACTGGGAAAGCTCCAATCCAATCACCAGGACGTGATGACATGGTTGATCTCCCTAGATGGGTCCAATCAGTTGTAAGGGAGGAGTGGACAGCTGAGGTTTTCGATGTTGAACTGATGAGATACCAAAACATTGAAGAAGAAATGGTGCAGATGTTGCAAATTGGAATGACCTGTGTAGCAAAGGTGCCAGACATGCGACCTAACATGGAAGAAGTTGTTCGAATGATTGAAGAAATCCGGCAATCTGACTCAGAGAACCGGCCATCCTCTGAAGAGAATAAATCCAAGGACTCAAATGTGCAGACTCCGTGATTGACTAATTGTTGTTGCTGCTTGATTTCAGGATCAAGATTCAAAATGTGCTATGAGCAACTGCCTTGAAAGGTTTCTGGAGCATATTTTCCAACTTATGTGTATGTGCAGCATCATAGAGTGTGAATTTGTCTCATGTTTTTCCTTTGTTATTGTGTAGTATTGCTTTGATTTTCGATTTTTTAGTCTGATTAGGTGGAAACCTCTTGATTCGTTGTAAAATTTAATTCAATACTGTGAATGAATTGTTGACTTGAATCAAGAACACTGCATTTTTTCTGCCTTAGCTGGAGAATGTGCTTCCTTTTTGAAGTCGAACACCATCGTAGCCATCTTCATGAAAATGATGAAATTAACGACGGTTCTCTTCTGGTCTGCACTTGGAAATCATGATTTTATCAGCTAAAGCGTGACAAGAGCAACTTTTGACTGCTTGAGATTATCAAACATTAAATTTACACACGACAAGCAGTTCTAACTTTTAGTCAGTAATATGTCAAAGCCCAGGAGTTTAAAATCTGGATTTGTGTTCAGCAAGACAGGCCATTGATCATTGTGGCCTCTTCCTTGAAATGGTTTCTTTGTGGAGTTCTCATGTCTTGTTTCTACTACTTAACTAATTTTGTACTTCAAATTTTGGTTGATGCTTCTTAACTCTTCTTTCCCTTCCTAACTATTTTTTTTTATATGGTTTATGCCACCTTTTCCGTTTGGTTAGAGTTATATGCTGAAAGTGACAATACATAAATGTATATGGCCTGTTTGGTTAGAGTTATAGGCCATTGAACAGTGTTGTCAGGCTTGTTTGGGAGTGTAGTTGTGGTTGTTTTTTAAAGTGTTTTTCATGCTAAAATACATTAAAATAATATTTTTTTTATTTTTTTAAAATTATTTTTGAGATCAGCGCATTAAAACAATCCAAAATATAAAAAAAATAATTTAAAAAAAAAACCGATTGGCCCGCGTTTCCTAACTCTCTAAGGGATAAAAATATAAAATAAGTTTGTAACTTGTATATTTTTGGAATGAATTTAAACAATCCTCTATGTTTCAATTATTTTGTTTTTTTTTATCTCGACATAAAAACCATCAATTACTATCTTCTTTTTTTATATATATAAAAAACTCACAAATTCATTAAAAAAAAGATATGTAAAAAGCTAACTAGAGAAAAGCAAAAGACAAGAGTAAAATAATTAAGATAAATTTAGCTCTCAAACAAGAGACTATTATTATGACTTTGTAATTATAATCATTTAGCATTGTGCTCCAATAATAAAAATAAAACTTATTATAAATAGAAGTTTTATTCATACCTTTTAATTTTTTTATTTTTCCAATTTAGTAGAATCATAATTGGAATTGAATTCATAAATAAAATAGAGAAAGAGAAATGAAACAAAATGGAATGGAAAATATAAAATATCAATAAAATTAAGGTGAATAAAAATACTCATTAGATACTATGGATTCGGATAATTAGCTATATATTATTCGGTCATATAAAAACAATACTCGAATCATTGAGTTAAATATGTCATCTACAAAAAAAATAAAATGAAACTCATTTATTAAGAAATATTTTGAAATATTAATATTAAAAATAAATTTAAAAAAATAAAAAAAAATATTATTTTAATCTATTTTCAAATAAAAAACATTTAAAAAAACAACTCTTCTACATCTCAATCATTACCTAAAGAGGTCATACTTTACTTGCATTCAACTGGGCTACCATGGTGAACAAAATGTTGCCTGTATGTAATTCATTTTAGGGACTAGAGGGAGAAACAATAAAGAAAAAAGTGCAAGAAAATGAAAAAAAACAAAAAAGAGGGATCAGAATGCAAACAAAGAGATAATATTGATGGTCATAGAGGAGAGGATAGCAGTTTTAATGGACTTGCATAAAATAAAATAAAGAAAGAGCAGGACGTTGATCTTACGCAAAATTGATGAGATAAGAGAAAATTCTAGAAGCAAAAGTAGTTTTCTCTCTCAAGCCAGGCCTCTAATAATTTACAAAGCTACCATCTTTCTCTTCCTCACCTGTCTTTAGATTCCAAAAATCTTCTCTTGGTTTTGTGCTCCTCTCTCTATATCCTTTGTGTGTACTTATAGATCTGCTCTTTTCCTCATCTGGGTTGTTTTTCTTTGGGTGTTTTGGTTGTTATTCAGCGACTCAGTCCAGATTTGATTTTTGGGTTCTGATTCGATGGCTTCCAAACGCATCTTGAAAGAGCTCAAGGACTTGCAGAAAGATCCACCTACGTCTTGCAGTGCTGGTATGGTTCCTGTTCTTTTCTTCAACTTGATAAAAATCTCATCTTTAAAACTGTTTTTCCCTCTATTGTTACGTTATTTAGTTATGCTGGCCCTCTTGCTCTTGAGAGCTGATTTTGTATCATTTGTGGAATTAGTGGTGTAAAGTTTCCATCCTTTTGGCTTTGTAACTTGATTTTTGACTTGTAAATGGTTGGAATTTTAGGTCCAGTAGCTGAGGACATGTTCCATTGGCAAGCGACTATTATGGGACCTGCTGATAGCCCATATGCAGGAGGTGTCTTTTTAGTTTCTATTCATTTCCCTCCTGATTATCCTTTCAAGCCCCCCAAGGTGATCATTTTCTCTGTACTTTTTTTTTTTAATCGTGCGCGCGCGCAAAGTTCCCTTGAGACCAAAGTATTTACTATCAAGTTTTTTGGTCTCCTTGTTAGAAAGAGAAGGAAAGAGAAATATGATTCTGTCGTACCTTATTTGAACTTCACAAAACTATTGATTGCTGATATTTGTATAAAGGTTGAAATTTGCTCCAGCATAGATGTAGGTTTTGAAAAAGTGAAATGAAAGGTATTTATGGAAATGATATTGTGAAGTTCTGGTCAGTGCTTGTTATGAGCATTAATGTCTGATAACTCTACATGCTTTCTATGTGCAAAGCAATGACTGTCAAGTTTTTTTGTTTACTTGTAATATAGAAAAGGAGCTACCAATTTGAGTAAGATCAGAGGGCAGCACAGAAGTAAGAATGACTTTCTAGATAGTGTTTATAATCTTGCATGTTATATGGGGTTTATTTTACCATGCTAAAGTTCAAGCCTAAAAGAGCTATATATTTGGAGAACAGCTCATGTTATAGCCAAGATTGCGTGAAATAGAGTTCCTATCAAATATCAATGTCATAAGGCCTAGATATCATCTTTATGTGCTTTGATGATAGATTTAGGGCCGCACTCTTTTTATAATTTGAATCAATTTAGGCATTTAGATAAGCAGAAAGTGTTGTGCTTTAATGTTCTAGATTTAGTGGCTGATAGGTATGGATTGAATACTTTTGTCTGATGATACATTGGGTTACGGTGTTAAATCCACTTAAATAGAATCACCACAATTCACAAAAAGTTTGATCCAATTATAATAAAATATAAGAGATATCTTGTAGCCAATCCCATTTAGTTTGGGCCATAGACTTGCTTGCCTTGATTTGTAAAATGAGTTCGGTATCTTGTGTTTTTTTCTTTTTTTTACTAAACAAATTGATTTGACTCTTGATTATTTACATCAGGTTGCCTTCAGGACAAAAGTCTTCCACCCGAACATTAACAGCAATGGAAGCATATGTCTGGATATTCTTAAAGAGCAGTGGAGCCCTGCACTAACCATTTCCAAGGTTTGATATGACCATTTCTCTTTTGCCTTATTATCCATGTAGGCTTTTGTTGATGCTGAAACACATACTCATCTGATAACTTGATTTGGTGTTCTATGCATATACATCAAATGCTTAGATTCACAACTGAGACTTGAAACCAAAATGATGTGTTCGCTATGAAATTGTTATCCGTTAAAAATGACCTTTCAACATTTTTTTATTAAAACAACATAAGTAATATGAAGAATTACCACAAATGTTAGTTTAAACACAACTTGTACCTAGTTCGGGATTTAAGGTTTATAGCAGTGATGCATTGAACAGTCTTTTAAGGTCCTGAAGGTCTCACATCTATGCGCAAGAGTATGTGCTACCAATATGAAGGAACTTATGGTGACCCTGGGTCCTGAATAGAAAAGAGTGATAGTAACCATTAATAATAAGGTCTTGGAAGGCCTGCTAGTAATATTCTTATATGTATCAATGAATGTAATAAATAATGTCTTGAACTGTGTATGAACACGTTTAATTGCATATCTGTGCCTTTTTTTCTGATGTCCATTTACCTCTTGGTGATTAGGGAGAATACCATGGTGCTGCTAATTAAATGTTTCACACAATTGGAATCAGGAAAAAGAGGAAATGTAGAAGGGTTGCAGTTTCTGATTACATTAGCTCTAATTGTATTGCTTTGTGAATTAGGCCTTAACAGAATTGAGATTTAGACTTTGTATGTTGTGTTTGATAGCTGTTTCTCTAACATTTACTGGTGTGAGCTTGTTATTTGATTGATGTGGATATGGTGGTGTCTATTATTCCCCTACTTTTCTGAATAGGTATTTCTTCTGACCCTGTTTCGCCTTCCTGAAACCAAAGTGAAGAAAAATTATAAGACTTTAGTAACAAAAATGGGCTCCTTGTAAGAAGATGATGTGACAGAAAATTTGATTGGAAAGGAAATATTTCTTCAACAATTGTTTCTCTGATGCTATTTGATTTTGGTGAAAAAGTGAATTATGTAACCCATTCCTGATCACACAGTTGGGCATCTGGCGCTTTCCAAACAACACTTGTTGACGTGTTTTTGGAATATTAGGATGAAGTTGTGCATTTTATTCACTCATGCAAAACAGTCTAGAATATTTGTATTTGTGTGAAGTGTTTAACAGCAGCTGTGTTTTTCAATCCAGGTGCTGCTATCTATATGCTCTCTGTTGACCGACCCAAATCCCGATGATCCACTTGTGCCTGAAATCGCTCACATGTACAAGACTGACAGGGCAAAGTATGAGGCCACCGCCCGTAGCTGGACACAGAAGTATGCGATGGGTTGATGCGATGATGCAGAAGAATCCATTTAGCAAGTTTTAAAGATTTCGTTATCCAATGGTTCACATATTGTTAGGTGAAAGGATGGAAGTATTCGAACTTCAAATTGTCTTTTTCTTTCTGGTTTTTAAATGCAGAGATTTGGGAAGAAACTGGTCTGCTAGTCTGTGAATATCTATTTGAAGGCATTAAAGGGGGGGGGGGGGGGGGTGCATGTAATGTTATGCTGCTGTTGTTAGAACTGTTAGCTTGTTTCTTTGCATTCCATGCTCGTATTTGAATGCTAGAAGTGTTAATCCTGATATACTTTGCCCAAGATTTCTCGATTCATGATGCTAAAGACACAGGTACAGGCAAGGTTTACCAATCTAACTTTCTTGGCACCTTAAAGCTTTGATGTCTTAGGAACCAATGATTAGCCCATTTTTAGAACCAACCCTAGTTCTGCCTTTGGGATCTTCCTTGTTTTAATGATTTTCCTTGCCGAAGTCAATGTATTTTAACATGAAAAATATCGAGACCATCAAAAGGTGTCCTAAAACCAATCAAACCCTTGCTTTCTCCACACGCGTATTTCAGCGAACTCTCGAGTGTTTCCTGACATGGCTCCTTAACACCTCTGCTAGTGGGGCGGTAGATGACGGTGAAGGACAAGCACAATCGCAGGATACGTAGTGGGATTACACTAGTTTATCTAAGGTGGCGCTTGAGCGACGAACACATCTAATTATTTGATTGGGAAAGAGAAATGGAAAACGTGATTAAGATGGGCTAGCCAGAGACCAGAGTAGGCTTAAAGCCTCACATAAACCCGTCATGTCGTTGTGACAGCAATAAGGTGGCAAGCATATCCTTCATGACAGGCGTTGAATACTGTTCTTGACTTAACAATTTAATGACATAAATTTGTGAGGTGCATGTTTTTATTACCTGTAAAAGGCAGGGCATGAAATAATGGAATCCCCCAAAAATCATTTGATAATATTGTTGGGAACCTGAGATCTATTGTTTAAGAGGAAAGGAACTTAAAGCATCATCTTATCACTTAGTTAAGAAGCAAAGAGGGCCTCAGCGAGAGCTCCAATGCATAATATTATGAGTGCTCCACACATGCATGTTGTCTGCCTAGGGTTGATCCCATCACCCTTTGCTTCCTCTCCAAGCCAAAGGAAACCTACCAGACTTCACCACCATTAATCTTCAACGCCCTTGGTTTTATATAATTATATAAACTGATAACGACGTAATCATCACTTTATATGTAGTTGATTGTATCATTAATTTATTTCTTGCCGGTATATATCTTCCTTATTTTATAATTTGAGATATGGTTCCGAAAGGGATCGATGTCAATAAAAATGAAGTATCAGAGATTTGGTGCTCTCTGCAGTGAAGAGAGATTGAAGAAGATCCCATGATTGAGTTTCATAGTCAAGAAATATGTTGGAGCTTCTCGTTGCAATCAATTGCAAACTACATGTATGCAAGTAGAGCTGCTGCCTTCAAAGGGCTGACTCCAGTGTTCAGTTCCATTATAGATATTGATAGCAAAAAAAAAACAAGAAGAAGAAGAAGGAAAGAGCGAGAAAAAATCTTCTTGTATTGTTTGTATCCGTTCTTAATTAAATTTTGGTGCGTGTCATATCGATATCTACTGTTTCAGAGTCCAAATTAACGAATGTGTATTTCGTAGCAATATACACACACTTGTCTTGAACTAATTCTTTTTTTTGTCGCCGGCCAAGATATTTAATTTTATTATAGAATATTCAGACCTTATATATAAAAAAATAAAGAAGAAAAGAGAAAATTAACAGCAGGAGCATAGCACTAGGGTTGCAACTGGTGTTAGTATTAGTTTATTGACCACACTATTACTGTGGCTTGAATCATTTTTATTTTTATTTTTAATGTAAAAAATAATATTTAGATTATTATAAAATTTCCAGCTTACTCATTAAACTGCTAAACCAGAAGTTCATTGACCACATATATAGTCCAGAGATAAAGGGTCACTGAGACCATTCAAACATCATTTCGGAAAGCTGACATTTGGTCATTGGACGATGCTACACGTGCTCCTTGAAGAGCGCGAGC
>Ga0307511_10001450_pt1 | contig 25061 bp, 21 predicted proteins | sample 13_EM_MG_FD_200266 | JGI IMG/M metagenome (GOLD analysis project Ga0307511, IMG submission 200266) | Populus trichocarpa ectomycorrhiza microbial communities from riparian zone in the Pacific Northwest, United States - 13_EM | ecosystem: Host-associated > Plants > Roots > Unclassified | place... | reverse complement strand
TTGGGGGTGCCCGGGCTCAGTGCGTCGGCCGCGCCACGGTGATGATCTCGGGACTCGCGGGCGTGAGCGGCCCCCGCTCCCAGTCGCCGTACTGCTCGACGACCGCCAGCCCGGCCCTGGCGAGGATCCCCGACAGGGCGGCACAGTCCAGGAACCGCAGGGTCGACCGGCTGACCTGAGGCTGCGCCCAACGCCCGCCCTCGAAGGTCTCGGTGAACGTCACCCGGTCCGCAACCGGCACGCCCTCGACCTCGTGCCACACCCGTACGACACCGCCGTCCGGGCCGGTGAACCGGCGCGCCCGGTCGGGTGTCCAGCTCTCCCAGGCGCGGGCCGCCGGATTCCGCGTCTCGAACACGAACCGCCCGCCGGGCGCGAGCGCGTCGCGGACGGCGCCCAGTGCCACGCGCAACTCCTCGTCGTGGACGAGGACTTGGAACGCGTGCCCGGTCATCACGACGAGATCGAACTCGCCGTGCCAGGTCATGGTCCGCAGCTCTCCGAGCACCCACTCGACACCCGGTTCCCGCCGGCGGGCCTGGACCAGCATGGCGGCGGCGGGATCGATCCCCGTCAACCGCCCGCGATGTCCCCCGCGTCGGGCCCGGTGCAGCAACTTCCCGGTACCGCAGCCGACATCGAGCACGGCCCGGGCGGACATCACCAGGTCCAGATAGAAGTCGTCCCCCGCACCCCACGGATTGAGACCGTCGTACAGCTCGGCGAGCGACATGTCCGCGAATGACCGATCCACCACTGAATCAGCCTGCCACAGCCGGTGTGACGGGACGGCGGGGCCGACTGCATTCTTGACGGGTTCTCAACTGCGGAGGAGATGACGGGTGTTGTTGCATCACGTCGAGTTATGGGTCGCGGACCTGGGGCGGGCGGCACCGCAGTGGGGGTGGCTCCTGGAGCGCCTCGGCTGCGAGCCGTAGCAGAACTGGCCGGCGGGGCGGAGTTGGCGGACGGGGGAGACGTACGTCGTGGTCGAGCAGTCATCGGCCCTGCGCCCGGACACCGCCCACCACCGGTATCCGCACGCGGGTGGTCCGGATCACTGTGCCGCCTATCTGGAGAACGAGGACGGTTTCGAGGTCGAGTTGGTGGCGGGCGGCATGTGAAAGGCAAGTCCTGGCCGAATAAAGGGTTATCCCTTGTCCTGGTCAGGAATCCGCACAGGCCCGCCGATCCGCACTACCCTGCCGTTGGCGTGATCCTGTCCATGCCCTGTCGGCCGGCCTTGAAGGTCTCCGGCGTGCGGGTGTGTTGATTGCACAGCGGTTGCTGAACCGCAACTGGATTTTCACGCGCTCCGCGTTCGGCATGCGGACATTCAAGCCCGATAAATATGTAACAAGTCCGTTTCGCAGGGATCTTTCACCAAACCCTTTGTCCGGATTTTGGAAGATGTACGCGTCAGGTGTGATCGAACCGAGACCTTGTGAATATGGCTCGGTCCCGCCTCATGGCAGATAGTTAGGCGCGTAGAGCTCGGATCACGGGTCACTCGCTGTAGGCGGCGACTCATCGAGCGCGGGGAGCACTTGACCATTTCAGGCACCGGTGACGGTGATGTGTCATGCGCTCTCCCAGGTGATGAACCATTGGACTCATGAGGAGGAGCCCCCATGCGTGGTGCCAAGAGCGCCAAGTGGGTTGCGATAGCCGCAGTTGTGGCGCTGGGCGCAACGGCCTGTGGCGGCGGCGGTGACGACAACAGCTCCGGCGGCGGCAGCAAGGGCAATGGCGTCGTCTCGGTGGAGATCGGCGAACCGCAGAACAGCCTGGTTCCGAGCAACACGTACGAGACCGAGGGCGGCCAGGTCATCAACGCCCTCTTCACGGGGCTGACCAAGCTTGACGCCGACAACAAGGTCGTCAACGCCATGGCGGAGTCGATCGAGTCCAAGGACAACAAGGTCTGGACGATCAAGCTGAAGTCCGGCTACACCTTCCACAACGGGGAGAAGGTGACCGCCCAGTCCTTCGCCGACGCGTGGAACTACGGCGCGAACCAGACCAACGCCCAGCAGACCAACCCGCTGTTCAGCCACATCGCGGGCTACGCGGACCTCAACCCGGGCGAGGGCAAGAAGCCCACGACCGACAAGCTGTCCGGTCTCAAGGTGGTCGACGACAGCACGCTCCAGGTCACCCTGAGCGGCGCGTTCTCGGCCTTCCCCTCGCAGCTCTCCTTCACCGCTTTCGTGCCGCTGCCCAAGGCGTTCTTCAAGGACCCGAAGGCCTTCGGCGAGGCCCCGATCGGCAACGGCCCGTTCAAGATGAGCGGCACGTTCAAGCACAACCAGGAAATCGACACCGTCAAGTACGACAAGTACCCGGACGCCTCGAAGATCGAGGTCAAGGGTGTCGACTTCAAGATCTACTCGAACCCCGACACCGCGTACAAGGACCTCGTCGCCGGCAACCTCGACAGCCTGCTGACGATCCCGACCTCGGGTCTGCCGACGTACCACAAGGACCTGAACGGCCGTTACATCGACGAGGCCGACTCGGCCGTCGGTTACATCGGCTTCCCGATCAAGTACAACAAGGCCTTCCAGAACGCGGACCTCCGCAAGGCCATCTCGATGTCGATCGACCGCAAGACGATCTCGTCGAAGATCTTCCTCGGCGCCCGTACGCCCGCGGACGACTACATCAGCCCCATCATCGACGGCTACCGCAAGGGCGCCTGTGGTGAGGCCTGCACGTACAACCCGACCAAGGCCAAGGAGCTCTACAAGCAGAGCGGCGGCCTGCCGGGCAACACGCTGGAGATCGGTTACAACGCGGACGGCGGCCACAAGGAGTGGGTCGAGGCCGTGTCGAACGAGATCCAGCAGGCTCTCGGCATCAAGGTGACGGCCAAGCCGTTCGAGCAGTTCCAGACCATCCTGAACGACCTGGACGCCAAGAAGTACCAGGGCGCGTTCCGTATGGCGTGGAGCATGGACTACCCGGACATGGAGGACTACCTCCGTCCGGTCTTCTCGAAGGAAGCCATCGCCAACGGCTCCAACTACTCGGGCTACACGAACGAGACGTTCGAGCAGCTGCTCGTCCAGGGCGACCAGGCCCCGACGCACGAGGAAGCCATCAAGAAGTACCAGGCGGCGGACGACGTCCTGCTCAAGGACCTGCCGTACATCCCGGTGTACTTCTACACGATGAACGCGGGCTTCAGCGACAAGATCAAGTCGATGAAGGTCGCCGGTCACCAGATCCTGTGGGACACGGTCAAGCTCAGCTGAACCGGTTCTGAGCAGTTCTGACACAGCAGTACGGGGTGAGCAGGGGGAGGAATAGCCTTCCCCTGCTCACTCTTGCTGCCGTCTCCCGTCCGACCGTGCCCTCCCCCCGGCCGCGGTCGGGTCGAGCACCCCCCTCTGGAGCACCCATGGGCCGATACGTAGCCCGCCGTCTCCTACAGGTGATCCCTGTGGTGATAGGCGTCACGTTCATCATCTTCTGCCTGGTCTTCGCTCTGCCCGGCGATCCGATCCAGGCACTGGCCGGCGACAAGCGCGCCGACCCCAACATCGCGGCGATCCTCCGCGCGCACTACCACCTCAACGAGCCGTTGTACCAGCAGTACTGGCACTACATCAGCGGTGTCGTCACCGGTGACCTCGGTGAGACCTACAACGGGCGTGCCATCTCCGACATCGTCTCCGAGCGGTTCCCCGTCACCCTGAAGCTGGGGCTGACGTCCTTCGCGCTCGAAGCCGTGATCGGGATCATCGCCGGTATCTTCTCCGCCCTGAAGAAGGGCAAGTTCATCGACAACGTCGTGCTGGTCTCGACGCTGGTCCTGATCTCGATCCCGGTCTTCGTGCTCGGCTCCGTGCTGCAGCTGGAGTTCGGTGTGAACCTCAAGATCACACCGGTCGCCGGCATCGAACACGGCTGGCCGCAGAGCTACATCCTCCCGGCCGTCGTGCTCGCCTCGACGTCGATGGCGTACATCGCCCGACTCGTCCGCACGAGCATGATGGAGTCGGTCCGCGCCGACTACGTCCGTACGGCGATCGCCAAGGGCCTTCCGACGCGGCGGGTCATCGGCGTGCACGCGATGCGCAACTCCCTGATCCCGGTCGTCACCTTCCTGGGCTTCGACCTGGGCGCGCTCATGGGCGGCGCCATCATCACCGAGCGCGTGTTCAACATGCCCGGCATCGGCGGTCAGTTGGCCCAGTCCGTCTATCTGCGCGAGCGGCCCGTCGTGGTCGGTCTGGTGACCCTCCTGGTACTGATCTACCTGGTCGCCAACCTCCTCGTAGACCTGCTGTATGCCGTGCTCGACCCGAGGATCCGTTATGAGTGAGAAGACGATAGAAAGGCCCACCACCGACGAGGCCGCCATCGCCAAGGAGATCGAGGCGGAGGAGAAGGCGGCGGCCCGGCAGGCGAGCCTGCTCAGGGACGGCTGGGCGGATCTGCGCAAGCGGCCCCTGTTCATCGTGACCTCGTTGATCATCCTGATCCTGCTCGCGCTGGCGATCGCGCCCAGCCTCTTCACGGCGCGCTCCCCGTTCTCCGACGGCTTCTGCCAGCTGCAGAACTCCATGACCGGACCCTCGTCCGGGCACCTGTTCGGCTACGACGTGCAGGGCTGCGACATCTACACGCGGACCGTCTACGGAGCCCGCAACTCGGTCGTCGTCGGTGTCGTGACCACCACCGCCACCACGCTGATCGGTGGTCTGGTGGGCATGCTCGCCGGTCTCATCGGCGGCTGGGCCGACGCGCTGCTGTCCCGTATCACCGAGGTGTTCGCGGGTCTGCCGCTGATCATCGGCGGCCTGCTGATCATGTCCATCTGGGGCGGCGGCGACGTCTGGTCGGTGTCGTTCATCATGGCGATCCTCGGCTGGCCGCAGGTCTACCGGATCATGCGCGGCGAAGTGATCGCCAACAAGTACAACGACTACGTGACGGCCGCCCGGGCCCTGGGCGCGGGCTCCTGGCGAATAGCGTTCCGGCACATCCTGCCGAACACGCTCGCCCCCGTCATCGTCATCACCACCATGAACCTCGGTGTGTACATCAGCGCCGAGGCCGCCCTGTCCTACCTGGGCATCGGCATCCAGTACCCCAACATCTCCTGGGGCGTGATGATCAGTGACGCCCAGGACAGGTTCCTGACCTCGCCGCACGCGCTGATGTTCCCGGCCGGTGCCCTGAGCATCACGGTCCTGGCCTTCATCATGCTCGGCGACGTGGTTCGCGACGCCTTCGATCCCAAGATGCGCTGAGGGAGGCGTACGTGACCATCATCGACCCGACGGACGCCGTTCCGGCCCAGCGCCCCGGCGACCACGACAACACCGGCCCACTGCTCGAAGTGCGCGATCTGCACGTCGAGTTCCAGACCCGCGAGGGTGTGGTCAAGGCCGTCAACGGCGTCAACTACACCGTCGACTCCGGAGAGACGCTCGCCGTGCTCGGCGAGTCCGGCTCCGGCAAGTCCGTGACCGCGCAGGCGATCATGGGCATCCTGGACATGCCGCCGGCCCGGATCCCGCAGGGGGAGATCCGTTTCTACGGCCAGGACATGCTGACCATGGGTGCCGAGGAGCGGCGCAAGCTGCGCGGCGCCCGGATCGCCATGATCTTCCAGGACGCGCTCTCCTCGCTCAACCCCGTGCTCAGCGTGGGGTTCCAGCTCGGCGAGATGTTCCGCGTCCACCAGGGCATGTCCCGCAAGCAGGCCAAGGCCAAGTCCATCGAGCTGATGGACCGGGTGAAGATCCCGGCCGCCGCGGCGCGGGTGAACGACTACCCGCACCAGTTCTCCGGCGGTATGCGCCAGCGCATCATGATCGCGATGGCGCTCGCCCTGGAACCGGACCTGATCATCGCCGACGAGCCGACCACGGCCCTCGACGTGACGGTGCAGGCCCAGGTCATGGACCTGCTCGCGGAGTTGCAGCGCGAGTACCGGATGGGGCTCATCCTCATCACCCACGACCTCGGCGTGGTCGCGGACGTCGCCGACAAGATCGCGGTGATGTACGCGGGCCGCATCGTGGAGACGGCACCCGTGCACGAGCTGTACAAGCGCCCGGCGCACCCCTACACCCGGGGCCTGCTGGACTCCATCCCGCGCCTGGACCAGAAGGGCCAGGAGCTCTACGCGATCCAGGGCCTGCCGCCCAACCTGCTGAAGGTGCCGCAGGGTTGTGCCTTCAACCCGCGCTGCGACAAGGCGCAGGACATCTGCCGTACGGAGTTCCCGCCGCTGGTCCCGGTGACCGAGGCGGACGGAACCGAACTGCCCGGCCGCGCCAGCGCGTGCCACTTCTGGAAGGAGACGATCCATGGCTGACCCGACCAAGGCCGACGAGCCCCAGGACGCGATGCCCAACGTCTCCGACGTCGAGGTGGCGGAGGTGCACTCGGAGGAGGAGGCGGTCGCCGCTCTCGACGCGAACGTCGAGCGGGGCGAGCCGATCCTCCAGGTGCGCAACCTCGTCAAACACTTCCCGCTGACCCAGGGGATCGTGATCAAACGCCAGATCGGCGCGGTGAAAGCCGTCGACGGTGTCTCCTTCGACCTGCACCAGGGCGAGACCCTGGGCATCGTGGGCGAGTCCGGCTGCGGCAAGTCGACGGTCGCCAAGCTCCTGATGAGCCTGGAGACGCCGACCGCCGGCGAGGTCTTCTACAAGGGCCAGGACATCACCCGGCTGTCCGGCAGGGCCCTCAAGGCCGTCCGCCGGAACATCCAGATGATCTTCCAGGACCCGTACACCTCGCTCAACCCCCGTATGACGGTGGGCGACATCATCGGTGAGCCCTTCGACATCCACCCCGAGGTGGCCCCGAAAGGTGACCGTCGCCGCAAGGTGAAGGACCTCCTGGACGTCGTAGGACTCAACCCGGAGTACATCAACCGCTATCCGCACCAGTTCTCGGGCGGCCAGCGCCAGCGCATCGGCATCGCCCGAGGCCTCGCGCTCAACCCCGAGATCATCATCTGCGACGAGCCGGTCTCCGCGCTCGACGTGTCGGTGCAGGCACAGGTCATCAACCTGATGGCGCGGCTGCAGGACGAGTTCAACCTCTCCTACATCTTCATCGCGCACGACCTGTCCATCGTCCGGCACATCTCAGACCGGGTCGGCGTGATGTACCTCGGCAAGATGGCCGAGGTCGGCACCGACGAGCAGATCTACGAGTACCCGACACACCCCTACACCCAGGCGCTGCTGTCGGCCGTACCCGTGCCGGACCCGGAGGCCCGCGAGCACCGCGACCGGATCATCCTCACCGGTGACGTGCCCTCCCCGGCCAACCCGCCGTCCGGCTGCCGCTTCCGCACCCGCTGCTGGAAGGCCCAGGACAAGTGCGCCCAGGAGGAGCCGCTGCTCGCGATCCCGGAGCGCTTCAAGGGCTCCGACACCCCGGCGGCCCACGAGTCGGCGTGCCACTTCGCCGAGGTCAAGGACGTGGTCCACGCGGCCTGATCCCTACGGCCACCACTGGTTCCCGGCACTGTACGACGGTGCCGGGAACCGGCGTTTTCCCACGGCTCACACGGCGGGGTCGGGCACCCGCGCCCAATGGCAGGCCACCTGCGCCTCCCCGCCCCCGCCCAGCACCTCCAGGTCCTCGGTCCGGCACCGGTGTGCCACCCCCGCCCGCTCCGCCTCCCCGCTCGCCAGGATCTGACAGCGCACCCGGAACCGGCAGCCGGCCGGGATGCGGGACGGGTCCGGGGGCTCGCCGGACAGCACCACGGGAGCGCCAGGCGCCTCCGGCAGCACCGACAACAGCGCCTGGGTGTACGGGTGTTGGGGCGCCGTCAGCACCCGCTCGGCGTCGCCCGTCTCCACGATCCGGCCCAGGTACATCACCGCGACCCGGTCGGCGATGTTCCACGCCAGCCCCAGGTCATGGGTCACCACCAGCGCGGCCAGGCCGAGTTCGGTGCGCAGCCGCAGCAGCAGGGCGAGGATCTCGCCGCGCACGGAGGCGTCAAGGGAGGCCACCGGCTCGTCGGCGACGAGGAGTTCGGGTTCCAGGACGAGCGCACCGGCGATCACCACGCGCTGCCGCTGCCCGCCCGACAGCTCGTGCGGATAGCGCAGGAAGAACCGCTCGGGCGGCCGGAGCCCGGCCCGGCTCAACGCCCGCGCGACCACGGCCTGTTCGTCACTCACGCCCCCGTGAATGCGCAGCCCCTCGGCCACCGCGTCGTACACCGTGTGCCGTGGGTTGAGCGACCCGCTCGGGTCCTGGAGGACGAGCTGCACCCGTCGGCGATAGGCCTTGAGGGCCCGCGAGGAGTACTGCAGTGGCTTGCCGTCGAAGGTGACCCGCCCCCCGGTCGGCGGCACCAGCCCGAGCAGCGAGCGGGCCAACGTCGTCTTCCCGCACCCGGACTCACCGACGAGGGCCACGACCTCCCCCGGCCGGATGTCGAGGTCGACCCCGTCCACGGCCCGGGCGGGCGCACCGCCGCGCCGCCCCGGGAAGGCCACGTGCAGCCCTTGCGCGCTGAGCAGAGGCGCCGCCGGTGTGGTCATGACGCGCTCCTGGTGTCACTGGGTGGGGCGGCTGGGTCTGGTGTGTTCCCGGGGGCGGGGGCGGGGCCGGGGCCGGGGTTGGGGTCGGGGTCGGGGTGGCCGGTGTTCTCGGTCCGCGCGGCGGCCGGACCGGAGTCGGAGCCCTCCGCCCGCCGCGCAGGGTGACCCGTCGGCATGCCTTCGGCGGGTTTGGCGGGTTCGGTAGATCCGGTGCGTTCGGTGGGTCTGGCGGGTTCGGCAGATCCGGCAGATCCGGTGGGTTCGGCGGGTCCGGTGGGTCCGGTGGGTTCGGCAGATCCGGTGGGTTCGGTGGATCCGGCCGGTCCGGCGGGTTCGGCGGGTCCGGTGGGTCCGGCGGGTCCCGTGGGTTCCGTGGGTTCGGCGGATCCTGCCGGTCCTGCCGGTCCGGCTGGTCCGGCTGGTCCGGCTGGTCCGGCTGGTCCCGTGGGTCCCGTGGGTCCCGTGGGTCCCGTGGGTACGGCGGATCTGGCGGGTTCGGCAGATCCGGCGGATCCGGCTGGTCGCGTGGGTCCCGTGGGTTCGGCGGATCCGGCTGGTCGCGTGGGTCCGGTGGGTTCCGCGGATCCGGCTGGTTCGGCTGGTCGCGTGGGTCCCGTGGGCGCGGCGGACCTGGTGGGTTCGGTGGGTCCGGTGGGTCCGGCGTGTCTGGCAGATCCGGCGGGTTCCACGGATCCGGCGAACCCGCCCGGCCGCCCCTGCCTGTCCGGCCTGTCCGGCCCGGCGGACCCGGCGGACCCGGCAGACCCGGTGGACCCGGTGGACCCGGTGGACCCGGTGGACCCGGTGGACCCGGTGGACCCGGCGGACCCGCCGGACCCGCCGGACCCGGCGGACTGAGCCAACTCGACCGCCGGCCCCGTGCTGACCGTCGGCCCCGTGCTGACCGTCGGCCCCATGCCGGCGGTCAACTCCGGTACGTCGGCAGCCGGTTCCGGTACGCCGGCATTTCGTAGCGCCACCCCGACAACACCCACAGGTACATGGACACAGGCGGCTTTCCGGCCCTGGCCGGCCTCCCGGAGGAACTGGTCCACGGTTGCGCAGGCCTCCAACGCCTCCGCGCAGCGCGGATGGAAGGCGCAGCCGGAGGGGAGCGCCGACGGGTCGGGCGGGTCGCCCGCCAGGCCGCGTGGGGCGAAGCGGGACGCCGGGTCGCCGATGTGCGGGAAGGAGGCCGACAGGGCCTTGCCGTAGGGGTGCAGGGCGTTCTCGTAGACCTGCTGGGCGGGGCCCTCCTCGATCACGCGGCCCGCGTACATGACGACGAGGCGGTCGCAGCTGTCCGCGAGGACCGCGAGGTCGTGGCTGATCATGATCAGGCCGACGTCCTGGTCGGTGACGAGGCCTTGGATCAGGCCGAGGATCTGGGCCTGGATCATCACGTCGAGTGCCGTGGTGGGCTCGTCGGCGATGATCAGTTGGGGGTCGCAGGCGAGCGCCATCGCGATCATGACGCGTTGCCGCTGGCCGCCGGAGAGTTCGTGCGGGTACGCGGTCGCCCGGGCGGCCGGCAGCCCGGCCTGTTCCAGGAGTTCCCCGGCGCGGCGCCTGGCCTGTGCCGCAGTCGCCCCCTGGTGCAGCAGCACGGGTTCCGCGATCTGGTCGCCGACGCGGTGCACGGGGTTGAGGGAGTGCATCGCGCCCTGGAAGACGATCGACGCACCGGCCCAGCGGACCGCCCGCACCCGCCCCCACCGCATCGTCAGCACGTCCTCGCCGTTCAGCAGGATCTCCCCGGAGACCCGCGTCCCGGGCGGCAGCAGCCGTAGCAGCGCGAGCGCCAGGGTGGACTTGCCGGAGCCCGACTCGCCCGCCACGCCCACTTTCTGACCGGCCGTCAGCAATAGGTCGACGCCCCGCACGGCTGCGATCCCGCCGGGGTACGTCACTTCGAGGTTCCGGACCTCCAGGAGGGTCAACCCGCCACCCCCAGCCGGGGGTTGAGGACGGACTCCACCGCGCGCCCGCACAGCGTGAACGCCAGCGCGACCACGGCGATCGCGATGCCGGGCGGCACCAGGTACCACCAGTCCCCGGCACTGACCGCGCCCGCCTCCCGCGCGTCCTGGAGCAGCCCGCCCCACGACACCACCGTCGGATCACCGAGCCCCAGGAAGGCGAGGGTCGCCTCGGCGAGGATGGACGAGGAGACCATCAGGGTCGTCTGCGCCAGGACCAGCGGCATCACATTGGGCAGTACGTGCCGGGACATCACGTGCCAGTGCCCGCCGCCGAGCGCCCGCGCCCGTTCGATGTACGGCCGTGACTCCACCGCCAGCGTCTGCGCCCGCACCAGCCGGGCCGTGGTCGGCCAGGTGGTCACGCCGATCGCGAGGATCACCGTGCCCAGGGAGCGGGACATGACGGTGGCCAGCGCGATGGCGAGCACCAGCGTCGGCATGACCAGGAACCAGTCGGTGACCCGCATCAGCACGGTCCCGTAAGCGCCGCGGAAGTGCCCGGCAGTGATGCCGACCACCGCGCCGATCGCCACCGACAGCACCGCCGCGAGCAGTCCGACGAGCAGCGAGACCCGCGCGCCCCAGATGACGAGACCCAGCAGGTTGCGGCCGAACTGGTCGGTGCCCAGCGGGAATTGGGCGCTCGGACTCTCCAGGGGCCGTCCCGGCGCGTCGGTCACGCTCGACACGTCGGAGCCGACGGTCAGTGGAGCCGTGAGCGCGACCAGTGCGAACAGGCCGAGCGCGGCGAGGCCGACCAGTCCCGCGCGGTGGGTGCGGTACCGCGCCCAGAACCGTGCGGCGGACCGACGGCGGCGCTGCCGGGCGAGCGCGCGCGGGCCTGTCTGCGCTACTGGGGGAGCGGTCATCGGCCCACCCGGGGGTCGAGCAGCGGATAGACGAGGTCTGCCAGTGTGTTCATGACGATCACCGCCGCGGCGAAGAAGAGGAACAGGCCCTGGACCAGGGGCAGATCGGGCACGCTCAGCGCCTGGTAGAACAGCCCGCCCAGACCGGGCCAGGAGAAGACCGTCTCCACCAGGATCACGCCCGCGACCGTACGGCCGAGGTTGACGAAGACGAGGGTGACGGTGGGCAGCAGCGCGTTCGGCACGGCGTGCCGGCGCCGGACCAGGTCGTCCCGAAGTCCCTTGGCCCGCGCGGTCGTCAGATAGTCGCTGCCCATCTCGTCGAGCAGCGCGGAGCGGGTGACCAGCAGGGTCTGCCCGTACTCGACCGCCACCAGCGTGACCACCGGCAGGACCAGATGATGGGCCACGTCCAGCACGTACGCGAAGCCCTCCTTGCCGCCGGACTCCATGCCGCCGGTCGGGAAGAGCCCGGGGATCGGTCCCACGCCCACCGAGAAGACGATGATCAGCAGCAGGCCGAGCCAGAACGACGGGACGGAGTAAAGGGTCAGCGCCAGACCGGTGTTGAGCCGGTCGGACAGACTGCCGTGCCGCCATGCCGAACGCGTGCCGAGGAACATGCCGAGCGCCGTGTACAGCACGAAGGCGGTGCCGGTGAGCAGCAGGGTGTTCGGCAGCGCCTCGCTGATCTTGTCGATGACGGGCGCCCGGAACTGGTACGACGTCCCGAGATCGCCGGTGAGTGCCTTGCCGCAGTAGTCCGTGAACTGCTCCCACAGCGGCAGGTCGAGCCCGAACTCCCGCCGGTACTCGGCCAGTTGGGCGGTCGAGATCGGACGGCCACCGGTCATGGTCTTGACCGGGTCGCCCGGGATCAGCCGGAACAGGAAGAACCCGGTGACCAGGACGGCGAGCAACGAGACGACGGCGCCGCCCAGTTTGCCGCCGACGTAGCGGACGTAGCCGGACCGGGTTCCCGCTCCCGGTCCGGCCGTCTCCTCCACCGGCGCCGATGTGACGTCAGAGGCCATGAACTGCCGTCCCGCGCGAGGCTGTTGAGGATCCGCGCACCGGCTACTCCCGGTCCTCGGCGGTGGCCCGGCGTCGCAGCGCGAACAGCACCACCGCGCCGATCACGACCAGCCCTCCGATCACGATCCCGGCGATCGCCCCGCCCGAGAGCCCGTCGGACGACGAGCCGTCGGAGGCCGCCGGAACCGCCGACCACCAACTCCAGTAGCCGTCCTGCCCGTAGATGTTGCCGCCGCTGAGGGGCATCGTCTCGATGGACTTGATCTGGTCGGTGCGGTAGGCCTCGACGGCGTTCGGGTACGCCATGACGTTCATGTACCCGAGGTCGTACAGCCGCGACTCCATCTGCTTGACGATGTCCGCGCGCTTGGCCGGGTCGTACTCGGCCAACTGCTGGGCGTAGAGCTTGTCGTACGTCTTGTCGCAGACGAAGTTGTCGGTCGCGCCGATGTCCTTGGGCGTCGCCGGAAGCGCCGCGCAGGTGTGGATGGACAGGACGAAGTCCGGGTCGGGGTTGACGGACCAGCCGTCGAAGGCGAGGTCGTACTTGCCCGCGAGCCAGGGGTCGGTGACGTTGTCGAGGCAGTCGAGCGTCACGCCGATCCCGAGCTTGCCCCACCACTCCTTGAGGTACTGGCCGACCGCCTTGTCGTTGGGGTCGGTGGCGTGGCAGAGCAGGCGGTAGGTGATCGGCTTGCCGTCCTTGCCGACGCGTTTGCCGTCGCCGTTCTTCTTGTAGCCCGCCTGGTCGAGGAGTTGGGCAGCCTTGCCCGGGTCGTAGGCGAGTTCCTGGCTCGCCGAGGGTTTCCAGAAGTACGTGGAGAAGCGCGGCGGGATGTAGCCCTCGCCCTCGACGGCGTGGCCCTGGAACACCTTGTCGATGAGGGTCTTGCGGTCGACGGCCATGAACAGGGCGTGCCGGACGTTCTCGTCGAGCAGGGAGGGGTCGCCGTCGCCGAAGTGGGTGCCGTTCTTGGCCTGGGCGCCGGGGTTGGTGGCGAGGGCGTAGAAGCGGCGGCCGGGGGCGTCGTTGACCTTGATGTTCTGCTCGCCCTTGAGGGAGGCGGCCTGCGCGGGGGTCAGGGAGGGTGAGCCGGCGACGAAGGAGACCTCGCCCTTGCGGAGCGCGGCCACCGCGGCGTCCTGGTCCTTGTAGTAGCGGAAGACCAGCTCGTCGAACTTCGGTGCCCCGCGCCAGAAGGACTTGTTGGCCTTGAGGCGGACGTAGCTGTCGGGCTTGTAGTCGGTGAGGACGAACGGGCCGTTGCCGACGATCGGGAAGGTCTTGTCGTTGTTGAACTTGGAGAGGTCGCCGGCCTTCGACCAGATGTGCTCGGGCACGATCGGCACGTCGAGCGCGGTCATCGTGGCCTGCGGCTTCTTCAGCTGGATGACCAGCTGGGTGGGGCTCGGGGCGGTGACCTTCGCGAAGTTGGTGACGAAGCTGCCGTTGGCGGTGGCGGCGCCCGGATCGGTCATCATCTTGTTGAACGTCCAGGCCGCGTCCTCGGCGGTGGCCTGCTGCCCGTCGGACCACTTGGAGTCCGAGCGGATCGTGTACGTCCAGGTCAGCTTGTCCGGCGACGACGCCCACTTGGTGGCGAGACCCGGGATGGTGTGGTTGTCCTTGGGGTCGTAGTTGGTGAGGTAGTCGTACATCAGCCGGCCGATGCTCGTGCTGACCAGGCGGGTCGCCAGGAACGGGCTCAGGGAGTCCACGCTCTGCGCGACGGCGACGGTGAGGACCTTGTCGGTCTTCTCGGCCTTGGCCTCGGCCTGCTGCGGTGCCGGGTTGAGAGGGGTGGCGAGAGCCGCCGTGAGAGCCAGGGCGCCGGCCGCTGCGGCGACCAGCCGGTGTAAGCGGCGGGGCCGCGGTCTTCTGGGGCGTGAGTGCTCTGTGCCGTTCCGGTCCTGAGTGCTCATGGTCCTGACCTCGCGCTTGACCAGGTGACGCCGGGCTGGGTTGAAGAGTGTGTCTATCAGCGGCGGTCGGCACCCGTCAACGGCGCATGAAAGCCCATGTGGCCTGCGGAAACAGTGAGTTGACGGACCGATCGGAGGTTTATTGGTCCAAACCACTGAAGCGTGCCTGGTGGGGCCCCGGTGGTGGAGCCGGGACCGTTTCGGCCGGTGGCGTCACCCCTCACGCGCCCGGCCTGTGCTGCATTCGGGTGGCTGCATGTGCGAGGTGCCCCATTTGTGCAGATATTGACCGGTAATGGATCGATCTGGATCGGCCTGGATCGGCTTTCCTGAGGAGGCACTCGATGCGTGGAGCCACGCACGCCAAATGGGCCGCTTGCGCGGCGGCGGTAGCCCTCGCGGCGACCGCCTGTGGGAGCAGCGGCGGCAGCAGCAGCGGCGGCGGTGACGGCAGCGCGGTGCTCAGTGCCTCCTGGGGAGACCCGCAGAACCCGCTGGAGCCGGCCAACACCAACGAGGTGCAGGGCGGCAAGGTCCTCGACATGGTCTTCCGCGGCCTGAAGCGGTACGACCCGAAGACCGGCAAGGCCGAGGACATGCTCGCCGACAAGATCGAGACCACGGACTCGCAGAACTTCACGGTCACCGTGAAGAGCGGCTGGAAGTTCAGCAACGGCGAGGCCGTCACCGCGAAGTCCTTCGTGGACGCGTGGAACTACGGCGCCAGCCTCAAGAACAACCAGAAGAACGCGTACTTCTTCGGGTACATCGACGGCTACGACAAGGTCCACCCCGACAGCGGTTCGCAGTCCGCGACCACCCTCTCCGGGCTCAAGGTGACCGGCACCGACACCTTCACCGTCAAGCTCACCCAGAAGTTCTCCACCTTCCCGGACACCCTCGGCTACGCGGCCTACTCCCCGTTGCCGTCGACGTTCTTCTCGGACCACGAGGCCTGGCTCAAGAAGCCGGTCGGGAACGGGCCGTACACGATCTCCTCCTACACCAAGGGCTCGCAGATGGAGCTCAAGAAGTGGGACGGCTACACCGGCGCCGACAAGGCGCAGAACGGCGGCGTGACCCTCAAGGTCTACACCGACAACAACACCGCCTACACCGACCTGATGGCCGGCAACATCGACCTCGTCGACGACATCCCGGCCTCGCAGCTCAAGAACGTCAAGAGCGACCTCGGCGGCCGGTACATCAACACGCCCGCCGGGATCATCCAGACCCTCGCGTTCCCGTACTACGACAAGGACTGGAACAAGAGCGGCTCGGAGAAGGTCCGCCAGGGACTGTCCATGGCCATCAACCGGGACCAGATCACCACCACGATCTTCCAGAAGACCCGCACCCCCGCCACCGACTGGACCTCCCCGGTGCTCGGCACCGAGGGCGGCTTCCAGGACGGGCTGTGCGGTGACTCCTGCAAGTACAACCCCACCGAGGCCAAGAAGCTGGTCCAGGAGGGCGGCGGACTGCCCGGCGGCCAGGTCAAGATCACGTACAACGCGGACACGGGCTCGCACAAGGAGTGGGTGGACGCCGTGTGCAACTCCATCAACAACGCGCTCGGCAACGACAAGGCGTGCGTCGGCAACCCGGTCGGCACCTTCGCCGACTTCCGCAACCAGATCGGCCAGCACAAGATGACCGGGCCGTTCCGGGCCGGCTGGCAGATGGACTACCCGCTCATCCAGAACTTCCTCCAGCCGCTCTACTACACCAACGCCTCCTCCAACGACGGCCAGTGGTCCAACAAGGACTTCGACAAGCTCGTGAACGAGGCCAACGCGGAGACCGACACCGGCAAGGCGATCAAGCTCTTCCAGCAGGCCGAGGGTGTCGTACGGGACAACATGGCCGCCATCCCGCTCTGGTACCAGAACGGCAGCGCGGGCTACTCCGACCGGCTCTCCAACGTGGCGCTCAACCCGTTCAGCGTCCCCGTGTACAACGAGATCAAGGTCGGCTGAGTCCGCATGGGACGGTACGTCGTCCGGCGGCTGCTGCAGATGATCCCGGTCTTCATCGGCGCCACCCTGCTGATCTTCCTGATGGTGAACGTGATGGGCGACCCCATCGCGGGCCTGTGCGGCGACCGGCAGTGCGACCCGGCGACGGCCGCCCAGCTCGAGAAGGAGTTCGGCCTCGACAAGCCCGTGTGGCAGCAGTACCTGACCTACATGGGGAACGTCTTCACCGGTGACTTCGGTACGGCGTTCAACGGCCAGAAGGTCACCGAGCTCATGGCGACCGCGTTCCCCGTCACCATCCGGCTGACCCTCGTGGCGATCGTCATCGAGGTCGTCGTGGGCATCGTGCTCGGTGTGGTCACCGGGCTCAAGCGCGGCCGTCCGATCGACACCAGTGTGCTGCTGCTCACCCTCATCGTCATCTCCATCCCCACGTTCGTCACCGGTCTGCTGCTGCAACTGCTGCTCGGTGTCGAGTGGGGCTGGATCAAGCCGTCGGTGTCCACGGACGCCACGTTCGGCGAACTGATCGTCCCGGGGCTCGTCCTCGCCTCGGTCTCGCTCGCGTACGTGACCCGGCTGACCCGGACGTCCATCGCGGAGAACCGCCGCTCCGACTATGTCCGCACGGCCGTCGCGAAGGGCCTGCCGAGACGCCGGGTGATCACCCGCCACCTCCTGCGCAACTCCCTGATCCCCGTGGTCACCTTCATCGGCACCGACATCGGTGCCCTGATGGGCGGCGCGATCGTCACCGAGCGGATCTTCAACATCCACGGCGTCGGCTTCCAGCTCTACCAGGGGATCGTGCACCAGAACACGCAGACCGTGGTCGGCTTCGTGACGATCCTCGTCCTCGTCTTCCTGGTCGCCAACCTGCTGGTCGACCTCCTCTACGCCGTACTCGACCCGAGGATCCGCTATGCCTGAGCAGCCGTTCGAGCCGGATCGCGCCATCGCCGGGACCGGCATGGGCGGGGCGATGGACCTCGCGACGAGCGAGGCGGAGACCCTGGAGAAGACACCCGGCGGCCCGGAAGGCACAGGCCCCAAGGAGAAGCCCCGCAGCCTCTGGTCCGACGCCTGGCGCGACCTGCGCCGCAACCCCGTCTTCGTCATCTCCGCGCTCGTCATCCTCTTCCTGGTGGTCATCTCCCTCTGGCCGTCCCTGATCGCCTCCGGCAACCCCCTCAAGTGCAACCTCGCAAAGGCCCAGGAGGGCTCCCAGCCGGGCCATCCCTTCGGCTACGACGGCCAGGGCTGCGACGTCTACACCCGCACGGTCTACGGCACCCGTACGTCGGTGACGGTCGGCGTCCTCGCCACACTCGGCGTCGCGATCTTCGGCTCGCTCCTGGGCGGACTGGCGGGCTTCTTCGGCGGAATCTGGGACTCGATCCTGTCCCGCCTGACGGACATCTTCTTCGCGATCCCGGTGATCCTCGGCGGTCTGGTCCTCCTCTCCGTGGTCACCAGCAACACGGTCTGGCCGGTCATCGGCTTCATGGTGCTGCTCGGCTGGCCGCAGATCTCCCGCATCGCGCGCGGCTCGGTCATCACCGCCAAACAGAACGACTACGTCCAGGCTGCGCGGGCACTCGGCGCCTCCAACTCCCGCCTCCTGCTACGGCACATCACCCCGAACGCGGTCGCCCCGGTGATCGTCGTAGCCACCATCGCGCTCGGCACGTACATCTCCCTGGAAGCGACCCTGTCCTACCTCGGCGTAGGCCTGAAGCCCCCCACGGTCAGCTGGGGCATCGACATCTCCTCGGCCTCCGCCTACATCCGCAACGCCCCCCACATGCTCCTCTGGCCGGCCGGAGCCCTCGCGATCACCGTCCTCGCGTTCATCATGCTCGGCGACGCGGTGCGCGACGCCCTCGACCCGAAGTTGAGGTGAGGGGGCCCGTGGTGGTGCCGGAGGTGTGCGGGGTCGGCATTGGGGCGGTGGTTCCGTGTCCACGCGGGCTGGTGTTCCGGTCCCTCGCGAGCCGTCGCCGGATCCCTGTGGGGGGTCGGACGCGGGCTGTTGACGGGGCGGCGGGCGAGGGTGCGTTGTCCGCCGGGTGCGCCTCGGCTGCGCCGATGGTCGCCAGGGCCGGCTGTTCCTCGCCGGGCGAGGCGGTCCGCGACGCCGGACGATCCGAGGCCGAGGCGTCGGCGCGTCGGCGCGGGGGGCGTACGAGTCGCGGGCGGGGCTGGGGCGTTGGCGGTCCAACGGGCGCGCCGCCGGTCCCTGGACGGTCGGCGGGCCGCGGTTGTGCCGGTGGTCGTCGGGGCCGGTGTTTGCTCGCCGGGCCGTGCGGTCCGCGGCGCTCGTTGGCCCGAGGACGAGGAGGCGGCTCGGTGGTGCTGAAGGTGTGTGGGGCGCGGTCGCATCGGTTCGAGGCGGGTGGTCGGCCATGGGCCGTTGTCGGCGCGACGGGTGCAGGCGTGATGTCCGCGCCCGGTCGGTCGGCGGGCCGCGGTCGTGCCGGTGGTCGTCGGGGTCGGTGTTGGCTCGCCCGAGTCGGGGCCGGGTTCGGTGTGTTCGGCGGCGCGGTGTGCGGCGCTTCTGATCCGAAGGTGAGGTGACCGGCGTCATGCTGCTCGAAGTGCGGGATCTGCAGGTGGAGTTCAGGACCAGGGACGGGGTCGCCAAGGCCGTCAACGGGGTCAACTACAGCGTGGACGAGGGGGAAACCCTTGCCGTGCTGGGGGAGTCGGGGTCCGGGAAGTCCGTGACCGCGCAGGCTGTCATGGGGATTCTCGATGTGCCGCCGGGGAAGATCACCGGCGGGGAGATTCTGTTCCGGGGGAAGGACCTCCTCAAGTTCAAGGAAGAGGAGCGGCGCAAGGTTCGCGGTGCCGAGATGGCGATGATCTTCCAGGACGCGCTGTCCTCGCTCAACCCCGTGCTCTCCGTGGGCGATCAGCTCGGCGAGATGTTCGTCGTGCACAAGGGGATGTCGAGGAAGGACGCTCGGGCCAAGGCCGTCGAGCTGATGGAGCGGGTGCGGATCCCGGCCGCCAAGGAGCGCGTCCGCGACTATCCCCACCAGTTCTCCGGCGGTATGCGCCAGCGCATCATGATCGCGATGGCACTCGCCCTCGAACCGGCGCTCATCATCGCCGACGAACCCACCACCGCCCTCGATGTCACCGTCCAGGCCCAGGTCATGGACCTGCTCGCCGAGTTGCAGCGCGAGCTCAACATGGGGCTCATCCTCATCACCCACGACCTCGGAGTCGTCGCGGACGTGGCCGACAAGATCGCCGTGATGTACGCGGGACGGATCGTCGAGTCGGCCCCCGTTCATGACATCTACAAGGCCCCGGCACACCCGTACACGCGCGGCCTGTTGGACTCCATCCCGCGCCTGGACCAGAAGGGGCAGGAGCTCTACGCCATCAAGGGCCTGCCGCCGAACCTCATGCACATCCCGCCCGGCTGCGCCTTCAACCCGCGCTGTCCGATGGCCCAGGACGTGTGCCGGACCGATGAACCCGAGCTGTACGAGGTTGATCAACACCGGGGCAGCGCCTGTCACTTCTGGAGGGAGTGCCTCAATGGTTGAGTCAACAGGTCAAGCCGGATCAACAGTTGAGCCGATCCTTGAAGTGACTGGACTGGTCAAGCACTACCCGTTGACCCAGGGCATCCTGTTCAAGAAGCAGGTCGGTGCCGTCAAGGCTGTTGACGGTGTCGACTTCACGCTGGGCAGAGGAGAGACCCTCGGCATCGTCGGGGAGTCCGGCTGCGGCAAATCAACTGTTGCCAAGATGCTGGTCAACCTTGAGCGGCCGACCGAAGGGTCGATCAAGTTCAAGGGCGAGGACATCAGCAAGATGTCCGGCCGCGCCCTGAAGGCCGCCCGCCGCAACATCCAGATGGTGTTCCAGGACCCGTACACCTCCCTCAACCCCCGTATGACGGTGGGTGACATCATCGGGGAGCCGTACGAGATCCACCCCGAGGTGGCACCGAAGGGCGACCGACGCAAGCGGGTTCAGGATCTGCTGGACGTGGTGGGGCTCAACCCCGAGTACATCAACAGGTATCCGCACCAGTTCTCCGGCGGCCAGCGCCAACGCATCGGCATCGCACGGGGGTTGGCCCTGCGCCCCGAGGTCATCGTCGCCGACGAACCCGTCTCCGCGCTCGACGTCTCCGTACAGGCCCAGGTCATCAACCTCCTCGACCGCCTCCAGGACGAGTTCGACCTGTCGTACGTCTTCATCGCCCACGACCTGTCGATCGTCCGGCACATCTCGGACCGGGTCGGCGTGATGTACCTCGGACGGATCGTGGAGATCGGCAAGGACGAGGAGATCTACGACCACCCGACGCACCCCTACACCCAGGCGCTGCTCTCCGCCGTCCCCGTGCCCGACCCCGACGCGCGCGAGCACCGGGAGCGGATCATCCTGTCCGGCGATGTGCCGTCCCCGACGAACATCCCGTCAGGCTGCCGCTTCCGCACCCGCTGCTGGAAGGCCCAGGAGCGCTGCTCGCTGGAGGTGCCGCTGCTCGCCGTACCGGCCGAGTTCCGGCTCGCGAGCGGGCCCGCCGCGCACGACTCGGCCTGTCACTTCGCGGAGGAGAAGACGGTCGTACCGCCGGAAGCGACCCCGGGCGATCTTGGAAACGGGGCGGAATAACCGCACAAACACGCATCAACCGCGTTAACACGCAGGCAACTCGGCCGACCCGATCTCGATATACGGACGCGTCAACCTGAACAACGTACGGCCGTGCGGGTGCCGTAAACGGACCGGGGCGCGCCATGTCGCCCCGGTCCGTTGCCGTGCCTAGCCGAGACCCAACGCCCGCTTCAGGAAGTCCACCTGAAGCAGCAGCAGATTCTCCGCGACCTGTTCCTGGGGCGTCATGTGGGTCACCCCGGACAGCGGCAGCACCTCGTGCGGGCGGCCGGCGGCCAGCAGCGCGGAGGACAGTCGCAGGGTGTGCGCGACCACCACGTTGTCGTCGGCGAGGCCGTGGACGACCATCAGCGGGCGGTGGGGTTCGGCGGGCGAGGACAGGCCGTCGTCCGTCACCAGACTGCTCTTCGCGTACGACTCCGGGCCCTTGGCCGGGTCGCCGAGGTACCGCTCGGTGTAGTGGGTGTCGTAGAGCCGCCAGTCGGTGACCGGGGCGCCCGCGATGCCCGCGTGGAAGACGTCCGGGCGGCGCAGCACGGCGAGTCCCGCGAGCCAACCGCCGTACGACCAGCCCCTGATGGCGACCCGGGAGAGGTCGAGCGGGTGGGACTTCGCGAGGTCCTGGAGGGCGTCGACCTGGTCGTCCAGGGAGACCGTGAAGTCGCTGTGGACGGCCTTCTCCCACGCCGGTGAGCGACCCGGCGTGCCTCGCCCGTCTGCGACGAGCACCGCGAAACCCTGGTCGGCGAACCACTGCGAGGTGAGGTGCGCGTTGTGCGCGGCGACCACCCGGGGGCCGTGCGGACCGCCGTACGGGTCGAGCAAAACCGGAAGCGGGCTGCCGCCGTCGTAGTCCTGTGGCATAAGCAGGGCGCACGGGACGCGGCGTGCGCCCCCCTCGGTGAACGTGATGCGCGGGGACATACCGGGATCTTCGGCGTGTGATGCGATCGTCACCGTCTTCTTGCCCTCGCGCAGCACTTGGACCTGCGTGCCGGGCCGGTCCGGTACCGCCGACAGCAGTACGGTCACGCCCCCGGCGCGCACCGCCGAGTGCACGCCGGGCTCCTGCGAGACGCGCTCCAGGCCGAGTTCGTTGACCCGGTAGACGTGCACCTCGCCGATCTCCGGGGCGGGTGCGGCCTCGCCCGCCGAGGCGGCGACCAGCACGTTGTCGTCCGAGACGTCCAGCACCGCGCGGACGTGCAACTGCGGTCCGGTGAGCGGGCGTTCACCGACCGCGAGCACCCGGGCACCCCCCTCGTCGGCGATCCGCACGAGCCGTCCGGAGGGGCTCCAGCACGGCACGCCAGGGAAAAGATCAAGCCAAATTGGATCTTCGTCGGCGTGCACCATCCGGGTCGCCCCGGTGTCCGGGTCCACGGCCAGGAACAGCTGGCTGCGCTGGTCCCGCGCCTGCACGAGCAGCAGCGGCGCATCCGCCGCTGACCAGTGCACTCGCGCCAGATACGGGTACCGCGCGCGGTCCCAGACGACCTCCGTGCGCACCCCGTTCAACGCGATCACATACAGCCGCACCTCCGCGTTGGCCGTCCCCGCCGCCGGATACGCGACCTGCCGCGGCTCGCGCTCCGGGTGGGCCGGGTCGGCGATCCACCAGCGCCCCACCGGCGTGTCGTCCACCCGGGCGACCAGCAGCCGGTCCGAGTCCGGCGACCACCAGAAGCCGCGGGTACGGCTCATCTCCTCCGCCGCGATGAACTCGGCCAGTCCATAGGTGACTTGTTCCGACTCCGGCCCGGCGAGCGCCCGGTCGCCCTCGCCCTCGGCTCCCACGACCCGCAGGGCGCCTCCGGTGACGTAGGCGATGTGCCGTCCGTCGGGGGCCGGGCGGGGGTCGATCACCGGTCCGGGGACGGAGAGTTCACGTGCCGTGCCGGCCCGCAGCTCGGCCGTGAAAAGCCGCCCTGACAAGGCGAAAGACGCCAACTCGACCTCGCTGTCGGTGGCGTAGCCGACGATCCCCGCACCGCCCTCACGGGTGCGCTCGCGGCGCGCCCGCTCCTCGGGCGAGAGGTGCTCCGAGGCGCCGCCCAGGAGGGCGCGCGGGTCGGCCGCGACGCGCTCCTCGCCGCCCGCCGGATCGAGGACCCACAGCGCGTTCGCCCGGTCCGTGCCGGAGGAGGAGCGCAGGAACACGACCCGCGAACCATCGGGCGCCACGGTGAACGCGCGCGGCGCGCCGAGCGTGAACCGCTGGGTACGGGCGTGCCGTCGGGGGAAGGAGTCAGCCTCGGTCGTCATGCCCCGACCATATTGGCCATGCGCCCCCTTGTGCGGCTGTGCGCCGAGCGATGCGCGAGCGCGGATAGTTATGATCACTAGCGCTGCGTGGGTATGAACCTGCTGGCTGCTGTATGGATTTGCTCTACGGATCCACGCCATGGATCCATTGCCCCCATAGTCCGACGCCCCGAGTCCCTGGGATCATTGGAGGTGAGCCGCCGTGGCACTCTCGATTTCGGCGGTGGTGCTGCTGGCGATCGTCGTCTTCCTTCTGGTCAAGAAATCAGGGCTGAAGGGCGGACACGCGGTCGTCTGTGTCCTCCTCGGGTTCTATCTGGCCTCGTCGACTGTCGCGCCCACGATCAGCGATCTCACGACGAACATCGCGAGCATGATCGGCAGCATCAAGTTCTGACGGCCCGCCTTTAGGGTGGGCACATGACGGAACTGCCCTCCCCCACCCTGCGGGCGGGGGGACCCCCATCTCGCTGCGCTCGTCGTCTGCTGCTCGTGCACGCGCATCCGGACGACGAGTCGATCAACAACGGCGCGACCATGGCCAAGTACGCGGCCGAGGGTGCCCTGGTGACGCTGGTCACCTGCACCCTCGGTGAGCACGGCGAGGTCATTCCGCCCGCGCTGCGGCAGCTGACGGGTGCCGCGCTCGGGAAACACCGGGCGGGCGAGCTCGGGGCCGCGACGGGTGAGCTGGGAGTAGGTGACTTCCGTCTCCTCGGCGGCCCGGGCCGCTACCAGGACTCCGGGATGATGGGCACCCCGGACAACGACGACCCGGACTGTTTCTGGCAGGCCGACCTCGACGAGGCCGCCGGACACCTCGTCGAGGTGATCCGTGAGGTTCGCCCGCAGGTCCTGGTCACCTACGACCCCGACGGCGGCTACGGCCACCCGGACCACATCCAGGCCCACCGCGTCGCCATGCGCGCCGCCGAACTCGCCGCCGACGCCGGGCAGTCGATCGCCAAGGTCTACTGGAACCGCGTACCCCGGACCGTCGTCGAGGAGGGCTTCGCGCGGCTGCGGGACGCGCTGCCGGAGCTGCCCTTCGCCGCCACGGCCGCCGTGAACGACGTACCGGGTGTCGTGGACGACGAGCGGATCACCACCGCGATCGAGGGCAGCGCATACGCCGCCGCCAAGACCGCCGCGATGCGCGCGCACGCCACCCAGATCGAAGTCGCCCCGGACGAGCCGTACTTCGTGCTCTCCAACTACCTCGCGCAGCCGATCCTCACCACCGAGTACTACGAGTTGGTGAAGGGCGAGGCCGGCGGCCCGGCGCCCGAGACCGACCTCTTCGAAGGGCTGGGCCTGTGACAAGCGCCAACCAGGGCGGCGGAAGCCTGCTCGCCCAGCCACTGCAACGGCCTTCCGGACCACGGGTGTTGGCCTACCTCGGGCTTTTCGTGCTCGGCGCGGTCGTCGGGGCGGCCGGGGCGCTGGTGCAGGGCGGCTGGTTCCCCGGCGGGCTGCTGCTCGCGCTCGCCGGAGCGGGCGGACTGTTCCTCGGCGGGGCGAGAGCGGCCGGCGGCCGGGGCGGCGCCGTGGCGCCCGCGGCCGGCTGGATGGTCGCCGTCATCCTGCTCACCGCCAGCCGTCCGGAGGGCGACTTCCTCTTCGGCGCAGGAGTCGGTTCCTACCTCTTCCTGCTCGGTGGAATGGCCGTTGCTGTGATCTGTGCCACGTTGGGTTTGGGGCGGCAACCAAGCGGCCCTGACGTCCGACTTGGCAAGTGACGTACCACTTCGCGGTGACGCGCGCGTGCGAGTCCGGTGTGGGTTTCCCCAGCGGCCGTGGGATACCGCCAAGAAGTGGCCAGTA
>Ga0307511_10001449_pt1 | contig 25063 bp, 28 predicted proteins | sample 13_EM_MG_FD_200266 | JGI IMG/M metagenome (GOLD analysis project Ga0307511, IMG submission 200266) | Populus trichocarpa ectomycorrhiza microbial communities from riparian zone in the Pacific Northwest, United States - 13_EM | ecosystem: Host-associated > Plants > Roots > Unclassified | place... | reverse complement strand
CGCCGTCATTGTCAATCGTTCGGCTGATTCCGAGGAGAGGCTGGTCGCGCGTTTGATGCAGCGTGCAACGGCTGACTTGACGTCCAGACGCGGAGATCACGGAGTGACATGCGTCGCGCCTGCATGGTCATGCGGCTGTCGGGATCGCGTGGTCGGGGAAGTGGAGCGAGTCTTTCACCGGCACGCGCGATACTGAGAACCAGACGTTCTCGTTCGTGTAGGCATAGAGCCAGCCGCCAAGCGTGAACCGGAACAGTTCCGGGTGCGTCGACGCCTCGGCGGCCTCAATCATCGCCCGAAGCCTTCGCATAGGATTCTGTTCCTCGACGTCGATGACGGTGACGTCGACCCGGAACGACGCGACGCCGAACTTCTTTGCGCAGACGTCGGGGAACGACGCCAGCGCGGAGTAAATGTCGAGCTTACGCTTGATGAACGTCGCGATCGTGCCCGTTCCGCGATCATGCTCGCCAAAGACGATTGTCGGCCCGCCGTTTTGCTCTTCGACGAGGACGTAGTCCGGTTGTGGCGCGTCGACGAAGTCGAGCGTGGTGGGGAATGGCGCCTCCCATGTCGAGGCGAAGATGACAGAGGGGCGCGTGCGGAGAATACGCGTGACGAGTTCGTTCACCTCGAGTTGATGCGAAAGCCACTTCTTCAGGTCCTTCTTTTCGAGTTCAAACGGTCGTCGTTGCTGGGGCAGCATCTCGGTGATCAGCGGCGCGAATACCTGATTCATCGTGGCCTCGCGGAGATACGCAATCAGCAGCCGCAAGGTCGCGATCGTAGGGAGCACATAGCGCTGCCCGCGGCGACGCCGGCCGGGCCGGTCCCACGGAATCAAGAACCCGCGCTCGATGAGATCCCCGATCCGCTTCCGGAGCGTACTGACGTGCCGATCTCCGCCCGCGAGAGCCTGCAGCTGCCGGTACGATGCAAAACGGAGTAGAACGACCCATGCAAGGACATCGCGGTCGTTCGGGACGAGCACCTCACTTGCCTTGCGGAGCGAGGAGGTCAATCGCGACTGCACCATAGGGGCGTCTTCCCGTGCACCTTTGGTCTCCCTCGTCTGCGCCGACGGATCGGGGGGTGATGCGCCAAAGGGGGCTCCTTTCTCGACCTCCTTCTCCGCATCCGGATGCGATTCCTGGTCGTTCGCCGTAGGGGGATTAATCGTATTGCTGTCGCGCTCCGCGGCTGTATTGCGGGTGTCATCGCTCGTCATGCTGTTCAGGGGTAGGTAGTGGTGTGGCGGGTACCTTCACCTTAGGGCCACGAGTATCCGGTCGGCATCGTCGTGACGCGCGGACCATGCAAGCTGCATCGTGCGGCGACGCATGCAGCTTGCATGGAGGTCAGACCGCGACCGTGCAGCCTGCACGGGCCGCGACGACTCGCTCTCTCATCGTCAGCGCGAACAGGCGGTTTGCCGCAGGGCGTGGCCATGGAGTGACACGCGACGACCCGAGCAAAAAATAGTGTGCTGTTGTAAATCTTTTCTACACTTCGTCAAGGGGCAAACGGCGCATACATACGCCACATTCAACGGTCGTGCGCGGCGCGCCTCGGAACGATAGACGTGCGCGGCGGTGCCGCGTAGTATGAGGGGGAACAATAAACATCACATATCGGACGACCTGCCACTCTCCGGCCATGCACCGGCGACGCGACGATCCCGAGATCCGGCGCATCCTGACGCGTTAGCAGACCATGCACGCTGCATCCTTTCGGCGTCTTCGTCTCGAATGGACCACCTGCGGACTGCAACAATGGCGATGTCCCTCCACGCATCTGCATGCCTCGTCCGCCGCGCCTCATCGCCGAACTCGTTTCCCTCACACGTCCGTGGGGGTGGACCATCAAGGATCTCGCACGGGAGCTCGGCGTCAGCGACATCACGCTGACGCAACTCCGGTCCGGACGGCGGCGTGTGAGCTTCGACACGTTCTCGCACATCGTCGATAAGTTCGCCGACCATCCGGTCATCAAGGGCGCAGCGTGGCAGTACGCACGCGACTACTACAAGCCGGAAGCGGCGGATGCGGAGGGCGTTCTCCCGCTCGACCTCCCGCCCGGAACAGGGCATTCGCTTCGCCGGTATGTGGACGGGTTCGCCGAGGAGTTGACGCACGACGCGCGCGGGCTTTTTGTTGTCAGCGCCGATACCGCGCTCCTCACCGCGTCCGTGACATACCTGCGGCGCGCCTTCGAGGCGAAGAACGTGCGAGTGACCGTCCTTCGCGCCGATCAAGAACCGGCAGCGGCGGATCGGCGCGCCGCGCTTATCACGCCGCTCCTCGTCATCGAACGGGTGGAGTTCCTCCATGCTGTTGTCGCCGATCTTCTCCGCCGTCGCGACGACATCCTGAAGCCCGTGATCGCCACGAGCACGACCGATCCATCGGCGACAACCGATGAATACCTCCGCCGCGTGTTCCTCGCCCGCATGCGGCGCGTCGACATTGGCGCGATCACGGTTCCCGCTCCCTCACCTCCCCCCGCCTCGCATGCACGACCGTGACGCACACTCCGACCACACGCCGCGCGTTCGTATCCTCGCGCCCCACGAAGCGCCGGTGGAAGGGATCTCCACGATCTCTGTGGATCTCGGCGGATTCTTCGTCATCGTCGGTCGTGTCGGCCGTGACGAGGCGCTCCTGCTCCTCGTCATTCGCGCGCTTCGCCACCGCGCCACTGACCGGGGACTCCGGCTCCATGACCTCGCGTGGGTGCTTCGCGCAACAGAGGGCGGCGTCCACCGGTGGCTCGACCACCTAACGCACCACGGCCTCGTGGTCTATGACGAGAAGGAGGCAGGCGACGCCGAGACAATGACGATCGAAGTTGCGGCGGACGACGTGCGCGGTTGGGTGCCGCGTATGCACGATCTGCCGTCTCACTGGTTTGCCCAGACGCTGCCGCTCGTGGGACGAACGACGTTCACCGTCTTCCTGTTCCTTCTTTCGCGTGACGCCCACGAAGGGCTCGCCCGCATCGACGACATCGTGCGTCACGTCCGTCTGCCGAATGCGCGACATGCGCATCGGCATCTCAAGCGCCTCCGCGCGCACGCCATCCTCGCGCCGCATCCCACGAACGGGACGCTCACCGTCAAGGACCCACCGCCCCTCACAATGTGCCAGCGCGTGCGTCTCCGCGTGCTTGCGCTTCCGTTCTTCCACTCGGCGCGCGCAGAGATCATCCGGCTGGCTCTCGGTGTCGTGCTCCTCGTCCTCCTTCTCCTCCTTGCCGCGCGCGTTCCTCACCTCCTGTACCGATGACCATCCTTCTTCTTTCTTCCATTAGTGTTGCCGCCGCTCTTGCCGGGGGCATCGTGCTGTCGCTACGGCGACCGGCTCTCCCGGCAGAACCGATCCTCCTCAGTTTCGATACGGCCGCGAGCCGGGCGCGCGAGGCATGGGCGAAGTTCTGGGCTGCTGACCCATTCGTCGCCGCGCACCGCAAGAGAACAGGGTTCGCCTTCGCGACGTACGCGATGCCGGGAGGCACAACACTCGCGGTCCATCTCGCGGACGAGGATCTCGCGCAACACACGCTCATTCTCGGCGCGACCGGAAGTGGGAAATCGAGCTTACTGGAGACGCTTGCTCTTCACCGCCTCCGCACGAATCGGCCCTTTGCGCTCCTCGATCTCCACGGCGACCTCTATAGCCGGGTCGCTTCGCATGCGGCGGCACTCGACGCGCCGAAGGTAATCAAGATCGACTTCACGAAGCCGGACACGTTGCCGTCGTTCAACCCGCTCGCGCCCCTGCCCGGCGTCGATGTTGGACGACAGGTCGATCTCCTCGTGGGGACGTTGAAGCGGCTCTATGCGGGTGAGGAGGCGGCGTCCTGGGCGTGGGGCGTGAAGGTCGAAGAACTCATGCGTGTAGCGATACGCGCCTGCATCGAGGCGCGAATAAACGGCAATGTCTCGTTCAGCTTCGCCGATCTCCCGCAGTTCTTCCTGCTCGCGCCGGTCCGGAACGGCATCGTGAAGCACGCCTCGGTCACAACGCAGACGTACTTCAGGAAGCGTTACTCAAAGCGCGAGGAGATGTACGTGTCGGCGGTCTTGAACAAGCTCGAGCCCTTCCTTGGGTCTGTCGCCGTTCAGCGGTTCCTCGGCCGGGCGGAATCCGCAGTCGATCTCTTCGGCGCGATGGATCGCGGCGAGACGGTGCTCATCAACCTCGCCAAGGGATATCTCGGACCGACGGCCGACGTGATGGGACGACTTCTCGTGAACGTCTTTCAGACCGCGGCGCTTGCGCGGGCGTCGAAGCGACCTTCTGCCCGAAAGCCGTATGCGCTTCTCCTTGATGAGGCCCACGTGCTCGCGGGTGCCGGAAGCGGTCTTGAAGACTTCCTCGTCGCGGCACGGAAGTACAACGTGTTTGTCACGCTCGCTGCGCAGGGGCTTTCACTCTTCCCCGCATCGTTTCGGCCGCACCTCCTCGGCAACACGGGGCGGCAATTCTTCTTCCGCATGCCGTTCCGCGAGGCACGCGCGCTGGCCCCCGACATCTTCGAGCCGCAGGGAGATGTCTTCCGGGAACGCATCCGCCCGAACGAGAAACTCGATGAGCCGCTTCTGCACGCGGCGGAGGAGATGGCGTGGCGCACGCGGGATCTCGCGAATCTACCGGTAGGCACGTGCTACTGGCTCCTGAAGGGCCGACCCTACAAGGCGAGACGTATCCGAGTACTGCAGTCGGTGAACGCACCTCCCTCGGCACAAAACAAGAGACAAACGCTCGACAATGCGATCGCATACGCGACAACGGAGCGGGGAGCGCGGTCTCAGCAGACGGAAATCCCGGCAGAGGCATGAACTCTCCGATTCCTCATCCACTCATACCGTCGTTCGGTGAGACGCATCAACCGTATCCGCGTCAAGCGCTGATGAACGTCGCGATGCGACCGTTCCAATACCCATCGCTGGAGCACCTCGACGAACGCGTCGAGGCTGTGATGCTGCGCGCTGCCGATGTCGACGGCATCCGCCCGTCCACGATCCGTTGGTATCGCGATGGATACCGTTCGCTTCGCGCCTTCGTGGTTGCTAGTCGTTCTGAGCGCGGCTTGCTCGGTGGCGACTTGATTCAGCAGCAGGAGGTGCTCACCCAATGGCGAGCATCACTCCTGCGGTCTGGTCTCGCGCGGGTGTCGATCCGTACCTACTGGCGTTCAGTAGTATCGATCTTTCAGCGCATCCAAAAGCAGGATGGAATGGTCAACCCGTGCCTCTGGATGGCACCCCCACGCGTGGGTCGGGTGCTCCCGAAGAGTCTGACGCGCGATGCCGCCAGGACGATCATGCTTTTCGTACAGAACCACGATTGGGAGTCATCCTTCACGAAACGGCGGAATACCGCTGTCCTAGGATGCATGCTGCTTTCGGGCCTCCGGCGCAGCGAGGTGGTCAATCTCCGCAATGCAGATGTCGACGAGAAGCAAGGCACGATCTTTGTCCGTGCTGGGAAGGGGCGCGATGGCGGCAAAGACCGCACCGCTTACATGCCTCCCCAACTCCAAGAAATCATCGCTTTGTATCGTGTTGAGCGTCGAAAGCGTGTCATCGGTACCGCGTCGTTCTTTGTCTCGGGGCGAAGGGATGCGCCGTGGGGCGTCGGTGGGATGAAATCACTGTTTCGATCGATTTCAACGGGCACCGGTGTTCATGTCTCGCCCCATCGGTTACGGCATACATTCGCGACCCTTCTCCGGCAATCTGGCGTCCCTGACCGCGTGAGCATGGATCTTCTTGGCCACGCGCAACTCTCCACACTCCAACGCTACTCGCACGTCTTCGAGAGCGAGTACACGCAGGAGATCAAGAAACTCTCGGTCGATCTGTCCTAGCCATCGACGCTGGGATGTACCGATCCTCGAAATCTCATGCTTTCGATGTGCTGCCGGAGATCCTCCCGGAAGACACGCGCATACCCTTCAGTCGTGTGGATATTCGAGTGGCCTGCGAGATCGCGCGCCACATGAATTGGGACGCCGGATCGGAGGAGCATCGTGACGAACGAATGACGAAGGACGTGCAATGAGAAGCGAATGCCTGCTGCCTCGCGCACCAAGGACACGATTCTTTTCAGCGATTGGTCCGAGACCCCTCGTTTCGTTCTGAGCGACACGAAGAACTCTGGAGACGAGAGCCTTTGATGATCTCGTTCGTAGAGATACGTAGCGACGAGTTGCTGCAACTCGGCACAGATGTACGCGGTGCGGTCCTTCCCCCCATTCAGACCCTTTCCGCGACGGATGGCGATCGTACCTTCCACAAGATCCACATCCGATCTCTCAAGGCGCAGGATCTCGCGTTTCCGCAACCCTGCGTAGAGTGCAACACCCAACATGGCCGCGTTCCGGGCGCGATGGTATTTCGTCGGCCACGGGTAGTTCAGCACCGTCGCCAAGAGCCGCTCGCAATCTGAGGGCGGCAATGCTTTGTAGTTATGAATCGGCAACTTGGGCGGATGAGCGACGGCGAAAGGGTTCGCATACTCGTCCTCTTTCGCGACGGCGCCAACGAAACACTTGAGAGAGGTCCAATAGGTCTTCACCGTGTGCGGCGTCACGCTTCGCGCGCGGCTCCAAGCGAGCCAGGATTCGATCAGTGCGGGCGAGAATACGATCTCTCCCGCGTGCTCGGATTCCAGCATGAAGCGACCAAAGTTTCTGTAGCCGTCGCGATACCACAGCAAAGTGGCAGGGGAAAGGCCCCGAACGTATTGCGCGCGACTCACGAAGTCCTGGAACCGGTCATCGAGAGCGCGCGAATCGGGGAACGTCGGCCACGCGAGCGTGGATGGTCTGGCCGGCATGACCGTGCGGGACTGCGCTGTGAACATGGAAATGGGGGATTAGGATCGCGCCCGGCGCTAGATCCCCCTGGTGCACTTGGCCAGCGGACCAACACATCCGGCGCATGGATCACTGAGCTTCGCTGCGAGTGCTGACTGGCCGCATCCGGACGGGCTTTATCCCGGCGAGGCTCAGCGGAGCGAACTTGACACATGCGACCTGTGGTGTCCCTGCCTGTTAACCAGTAGGTTCCGGGTTCGAATCCCGGTCCCCGAGCCACTCAGTGCGGTGTTCTCTGCGAGAGGACGCCGTTTCCGCGATGGGTGTGCAGCTGCTTTTCGCTGCAAAACGGGGGACTTTGGCCTACTGTTGCGCGCCAGTTGGATCTACTTCGACAGGTCACGTGTCCTCACGTAACCATGATCTAAGAGCGACTGCAAGTGTGGCGGCGACAGGCCCACATCCCAACCGGAAGGTTGCGATGTACTCGTTTTTCCACCGAGGTCCGGCGGCTCCGAATCAATGAGCGAGTCGAAACAGGACCCGCGCAAGGTTGATGGACGTGCTCCTGACGCTTTCCCTTTCGCCGACTTCCTTCGTCATATGGATTCGGGTCGTTCGTGCGTCCCATTGGAAATGGAATGTATGCATCCATTTCCACGCATTCTTCCCGAGGGAGGTAGGGAAAAGGGCCGCGGTGACACTCCATAGAAACAAGGTCCAAGTCGGCAACACACCACGAAAATCGTTACCCGTGTCCGTCTCACCGATGGAGGGAGCACGCATGGCGTATCTATGCTGGGGCAAGGATCAAGAAGACCTCACGCCGCGACTTCGCAGCGTCCTCGGAAGTGACTTTGAACGTCGCCTGATGGTTACCACCGTCATGGTGACGTGTGACGACGGCCACGAGAACACTTTTGGGCCGCCGGTCGGACCAGGGATCCTCGTCGAGAGCCGGAACGATGACTGACGTTGTTGGGCGGCAACCGACGGCTTCCGAACGCGTCCTCATCGACGACACCAAGCGGTTTTCTCCGAGTAGCAGCTTGGAACGTCTCGATACCCATGCCAAGTTTCTCTTCGGCACGGTCGCTACCATCGGAACGTTGATGGCTGGTGTCGATCTGTTCAAGCCCGACCATCCGTCGCTTTGGATTGCCCTCCCGGTCGGGATCATCGCCCTCAGTCTCGCGTGCGCGGTCACCGCGATCACGCCCCGGCATTACCAGGTCGATGCGACTGATCTGACGGCGCTTCGCGAACACTACGACGCGCTACTCACCCGCCGCGGACTGTGGATCAGAGCCGCCGGGTCGCTCTTCGCGATAGCACTCCTCTGTACCCCATTCGTCTTCTGGGAAGGCGCGCGAACACCGCCTCCCATTGCTGGTGGTGCGACCGTAAAGATTACGCGCACCGATGCAGGCGACACCGCAAACGCCGCTGTCGAACTCTCGAACGTTCCGCCTGGCAGTACGGTAAAGACGACGCTGTCTCGCACGACGAATGGCAAGCTCGCTCCAATTTCAACCGCGACGCAGACTCCCAGTGGGACCACCGTGAAACTCGAGATCGAGGAACCCATCGAGGCCGTGGAAGAACTCATTGTGACCACGGATGTCGTCGTGGAGACCCAAACGGTATACAGGAACGTGGTCCGGACCAGCATCCCGGCCCGGCCGAAAATATAAGGAGGCGTCCAATGGCAACCGCAGTCAACCTCACCTACTCATCAAACGCCGATCTCTTTCGTGCCCAGGTCGATGGCAAGACCATCAAGTTCGTTGGCGGCAAAGCAACCATCAATGTCACCTCCGGAGTGAATCACGCGCTCCAATGGTTCGTTCGCGGCGCTCCGGGAAGCAAGTACACGATTGAAATCACGGCACCGAAGCCGTCGGTGTTCAAGCACCAGGCGACGCTCGACGCCGACCGAATGGATGCGGGCCACACATGGGTCCCCGCGTAGGGAGGTATCCAATGAAACATCTCGCGATTGCGCTCCTCTTTTTCGCACCGACCCTCGCCGCCGAGGACGCTTGTCGAACGTCGACCAACGCCCTGCGACCCGAGTGCATTCACGCCGCAGCCGGTGACCCAACGGCAGAAAGCCCCATCCAAGGAAGCAATCTGGGCGCGCGATTCGAAGCCACCCGAGATAAGGCAAAGGTCGACGCGTTCCTCGGCTACGAGTTCACCGATTCGGAAGCGGCCTACCTCAAAGTGTCCTCGGCGATCAAGGACCAAGAACAACAGAAGACGTTCTCGAACCTGAGCGGGCTTGCGAACGGCACGAGCGTCACGGCCGGAATGTACAGCATCTTGTTCGCACCGTCCGCCGATGTCCATGCGCAGGATGTGGTCTGCGATGAGTACAAGGCAAGCGCGGACTACAAGACCAATCCGGCCAACCCTGCCGATCCGAAGGAATTCCAATGCTCCATCGGCACACTTCCTGAGCCCTACAAGACCCGGTACAAAAAGACGATCAACTGGGGACCAACGCCAAAGATCGGCGGCATTCAGGTGACCGCGAACACGAACGAGTTCAAGTACTTCAAAAGCGATTACAGCAGCACGAAGGAGTCTCATACAGGCTACGGGATTGCGGCTGGCTTTGGACGATTTCCTCTTGGCAGAGTGCATTACCTCGGCCTGAATGTCGCCTACGAGAACAGCTACAAGGCCGGCGACGACGCGAACATTTGTGTCCCCGTGCCGAATGCGACCGCCACGAAATGCCAAACCCTCGCTGTCGGTGCACCGACGAAGAAGACGAACTTTATCGGCACCGTCGAGCTCCGGGCGTTCTTCGGAACGCGGGCCGGAATCATTCCCCGTGTGCACTACGAGTTCAAGAAGAGGGACGTCAGCGTCGAGTTGCCCGTATATTTTCTGCACGATGCAGATGGAGGATTCAACGGGGGTGTCACATTCGGGTGGCAACCCGAAGCGAAAGGGCCGGCGTTCACGGCCAGCATGTTCTTTGGTGTATTGAGCCGCGCCGGACGATTTTGGGAGTAGGCCGTCCGCGAGCGGATGTGCGCGAAACGCTGTAAGGGCCCGCGATTTTCTGCTCGGTCTCTCTTGCAGCTCGTCGTCGCGGAAACGATCGAACCTGGATGGAGCATAGGGGCGCAAAATGGACCTTCGGAAATACCAACAGGCGGAAAACGACTACGAGCATCTGTCGATGCGGGACTTGCTCGACGCGCGCGATCTCTACCATGTGTATCTGATGCGCCATCCGAACGTCGTCGCCACGGCGATCGGCCGCTACCGGATACGGATCACGGACGGCTGGCCCACGGAAACGGGTGCGGGAAAAAAGGGGACGGGCGAACGCACGCTCGATAACTCTGAGGTCCGGCCTTACTCGTGGCCTTCAGTCCTCGCCTTCGTAGATCACTGGGAAGACAAGGATGCGTTCGGAAAGGGCGGCATCTACGATCCTGACCAGATGGTTCCGAAGACGCTGTTTCTCCCGGACGGGAGACGTGTTCCGGTCTGCGTCATCCGCGCGCCGCGCGAGCTGGCGACGGAGCAGGAAGTACCGCCAGACATGGCCTTCCCGACGAACAACATAGGAGGCGGCTACCCGATCCTGGCGACGGTCCAAGGTCGTGAGCGCGTGGCGACCATCGGTTGTCTCGTGACCGATGGGCACAAAGTCTATGCGTTGACGAACCGCCACGTAACCGGCGCAGCTGGAGAAGTGCTCAAGTCGCGCCTCAACGGAAAAGAAAAGGTGATCGGGATGACCGCCCCCGGTCAGTGCGACCGGCTCTCATTTAATACCGTCTATGAGGGCTGGCCCGGCGCAAAGGTCTATGTGAATATCGACGCGGGCTTGATCGAGATCGACAATCTTGATGTGTGGTCTGCGAAGATCCGTGATGTCGGTATCGTCGGCCCGCTTGCGGATCTCTCTGTGGACAACCTCACCCTGAGCCTGACCGGGTGCGCGGTCCGAGGGTACGGGGCCTCAAGCGGCATGATGCTCGGCGAACTCCAAGCGCTGTTCTACCGCTACAAAGCCCTGGGCGGATTCGAATACGTCGCTGACTTCCTTATTGGCCCACGCGCAACACCAAAAACCGGCGCGCCGGCCCGCGCCGACGCGCCCACCCCCTTTGTCACGCGGCCAGGCGATTCCGGGACGCTCTGGCTTCTGGAGCCCATGAAGGGACGCGACGAATCCACGCCCAAACATGGTGGGAAGAAATCGGGTGATGCCGCCGAGCCCCTGCCTTACCTTCCGCTCGCCATTCAGTGGGGCGCCCACGTCCTCGACGCCTCGGGGGGCGGCCGGGCGCAGACCTTCGTGCTCGCGACCTGCCTCAGTACCGTCTGTCGGCAACTCGGGGTTGACCTTGTCCGCGATTGGAATCTCGATCAACCCGACACTTGGGGAGCGGTCGGACACTTCTCCATCGCTTCCCGAACGATTGAGGCGCTCACGGACACAAAGCTCCAGCGCCTGATGAAGCGAAACCTCTCGATCATCACGCACAAGGACAAAACGATCATCAACAGTGAGTTTAAGAATATGGGCTCCGATCCCTTCGTGCCGATGGCGGATGTCCCGGACTTCTTCTGGAAGCATGGGCGCCAGGGACACAAACGAGGATCGGAGGGGCCGAACCATTTCGCCGACATGGATCAATACAGCGCCCCGAAGAAGGGAAGCCTGCTCAAGCTCTGCGAGGATCCGGTAAACATCGACCCCGACGTCTGGAACGAATATTACGACACGGTTAGCGACATTCTGACGGGCGAACCGATCGGGCAGGAACACCGCGGGCTCCTTCCGTTTCGTGTTTGGCAGATTTTCGAAGCGATGGTGGGCTTCGCACGGGACGGCGAGGGAGCGAAGTTCGTTTGCGCAGCTGGTGTGCTTGCGCACTACACCGGTGACGCATGTCAGCCGCTCCACATTTCCTATCTTCACGATGGCGATCCAAAGCAGGCGAAGGAGAGAACCGTTCATCATCACGACGGCACCACCAGCAATGTTCGTGAACCGCTTGGCAAGGGAGTGCACGCGGCGTACGAGGACGAGATGGTCAACGCGAATCGCGAGGTGATTCTGGAGAAGCTGTCGAAGACTAAGGAGGTCAAGCCCACAGAACTGATCACGACCGGCCGCTCCGCGGCTGAGCGTACCGTTGCGCTCATGCGGCTTGCCTTCGAAGAGATCCCTCCCGCGAAGATCGTTTCCTTCTATGTGAAGAATCCCGGGAAGGCTGGGCGCGCCGAGGCTTTCTGGAGAGCATTCGGCACCGGGACGATCAAATGTATGCAGGCGGGGACGCATCTGACGGCGCTCCTGTGGCAGAGCGCCTGGGAGGCAGGGGGCGGAGGAAACACCATCGATCCAATGCTGGAAGTCAGCGAAGAAAACGCAATGGACATCTGCGCCGACGTGGAGTTTCTCGCTTCGTGCACCATCGAGGAGATCGGAGCGGTCCTGAATGCGGAGGAATCGGACAAATAGCGAACCTCGTCGAGTTCTTTGAGCGAGGTCCAATGGCCGTGACCACCCGAAGAACCAATCCTCGCTGTAGCGGAACCGACAGCCACGTTGAACCGCCGAGGCGATGGTGAACTATTTGAGCCGGTATGGAATGGTACGGGGTCGTCTCGATCGAACCCGTCTTCGTCGCTAACGAAAAAGGAAGAAAACGGTGATTACGCCGCGAACGGCTTCTGCGCGGCGGGCTTGACGGCTTGCACGCTGAGCCGGCTGGCCCGGCGGCACTTCGCGGAGATGTCGGCAGGATCGGTCGATGCCTCGTGGATGTACTTCGGGTCGGGCCGAGCGCGGAAAGGTACGTCTAGTAGTTCGGGCTTCCCGCGACCTTCACGCCGATCGTTTGGATCTGATTCCGATCGTTGCGGCGGTAGTCGGAGACGACCTCGGCACACTCGCTTGCGGAGCGCTTTGAGCCGTAGTCTTCGCCGTCGGTGAGCGCGATGATCGAGGAGTAGCAGGACACCGGCACTCTCAAGGTTCGCGAGTTCGCTCGTGCCTGCGAACTCAGACTTCGCATGACGATCTTCGCTGAGAACTCACCATTCTGGCGAACGCAAAGGATCACACCGCTCAACTTGGAGGCTTTTCGCTGATCGAGGTCGCTTGGGAATTGGAGCGGCTTCGCGTTCCCTCATTTCGTGGTTCGTACCCATCTCCCTCACCCCACCAGGAGCACCGACAAAGCTCGCCGCGCCCCTCACACCCATCCGGCGCCAACCGGGGCGTTACTGACCCTCAACCGTCCTCCTGACCTTTTGACGACCAACGTCTTCCCTGACCTCAAAAACCGGACGCAAGGGGACCTTTGATCGTTTCCGCGCTTCGCGCGGGAAGGCACAATCCCCAACACACCACTATGAACACGGAGGCCTCGGATGATCTAAAACACTGCCCGGAATGCGGGCACCGCTCGTCGTCGCGCGTCGACTCCAGCTTCATCGAATACGGCGAATGGGATGGAAACACTTATGAGTTCGAAGGCGACGTATACGTGTACCGCTGCGCCGATCGGACCTGCGGCTTCGCGTTTGCCGATGTGACCGGGATTCCAGCTGACCTTTCCGCCCGCGAGGAACGAGGCGAAACCACGCCTGGATCGGTGACAGAAAACCACGACAAAAGTCTTGGTTGATCGTTTCGCGCTTCGCGCGGACGTTCCGATCTTTCACATCCCGGCATCGTACGCATTCGCGCCACGCGTCCTTCATCCCATCACCCAAACCCATGCGCAGCGTGAACAAAATCATCCTCGTCGGAAACCTCGCCGCCGATCCCGAAGTCCGGCAGACGCAGAAAGGCACCACCGTCGCCACCTTCGCCGTGGCGACGAACCGCGACTTCACCTCGAATGGCGAAAAGAAGAAGGTCACTGACTTCCATCGTGTCGTCGCTTGGGCGGAACTCGGCGAAATCTGCGGCAAGTACCTGGAGAAGGGCAAAGCGGTCTACATCGAGGGTATGGTGCTGAACCGCGCCTATGAGAAGAACGGCGAGCGCCGCTACGTCACGGAGATCCGCGCTGACTTCGTGAACATGCTGTCCTTCAAGAAGGACCGCGAGCGCGAGCAGGTCACGATTGCGGCACCCGACGCGTAGGCCCGGCGTTCTCAAAATCATCATCGGAGCCGCGTCGACACGGATGCGGCTCCCGCGCAGACTGGTATCAATTAACGCCCTGCCATGGAACCTGTATCCATCTCCTACTACACGCGACGGGGCCATCACCTCGATCCAGAGACGGCGCCCACGCTCCTTGCAGCAGCTGCAGCGATCATCGGATCCATCGCACCGCGCATGGACTGGACGGATGCCGGGCGCGATCACATGCCGGGACTTGCCCAAGAGGGGACCGACGACCCGGCGATCTTCATCAATCACGAAGCGATGGTGAGCTCACGTGTCTGGGCGCTCAATGACGGAGCGAATACGTTCGGGCTCGATCTCATCGATGGGACGGGCATCATGCCGCTCCGCGCCGTCATCACGTCGCGCTCCATCAACCGTCTCCTCACGCATGCCGCGATTATCCACGTGCTCGACCGCCTGAACCGCGAGGTGTTCGGCGGACGCCTTGTCATCGAGGACACCGCCGGCTACTACCCGACGTTCGATGCGTTCGAACTCGCGCACGCCTTCCACGCCTCCGCAGATGAGGCGCTCGCGCTCATGCGGGAACTTCACGAGCGCGCATTCATTGACCTCGACTCTCCGGCGTAGATCTGCGCGGAACCCGAGGCCATTCGCGCGGGGGCAGTGCTGAACCCGACGCAAAGATTGATCGGGATTTTCGCTTCGCGAAGGTCCGACTTCTTAACGTTCTTTACCATGTCCGAATCTCCGACGCCGAGCGACGCCGTTCCCACGGATGCCTCCAGGAGAGCCCGCGCAGCAGCGGCATCCCTGCTGGGGCTTCTCACGCGAAAGCGCGCACACCTTTCATTTCGCTACGAGCGGCGCTACATGATCACGCCGTCTGAGAGCGACGACCCGATGATCTTCATCACCATCGACTCGGACGGGGCAGCCTTGCAGGGCGATGCGATCGTTGTGACGAGCGACGGCGAATTCAATCTCACGCCGAACGAGATGAACGCGATCACGGACGCCATCCGCGACGAAGAGGTCGGCGATTAGAAAGTGCCTCCTCGCTCGCAGCCCGATAGAAACCCGACGCAAGGATTAGACGGGATTTTCGCTTCGCGAAGGTCCGCATTCTTAACCTTTCTTCACCATGTCCGATGAACCGAATCGGCTCGTCCTCGAGGGCACGATCGGGCCGCCGACGATCGCGCAAACCCACCGCGGGGGACTTGCGGCGCGCGCGTACCTCTCCGTGAACGGACCGCCCGCCTTCACGATCCTTATCCGCGCCGAATCGGAGGAAGCGGCGCGCCTCAGTGATACGCCCTCCGGCGCCACGATCCGCATCCTCGGCTCGCTCGCCTGGGATCCGGCCACGAAGCGCTTCGCGATCACCGTCCTCGATCTCAAGCAGACGGCGCCGCCCCGGGAGTTCCGCGCGACGCTCCGCGAGACGATCAAAGACGCGCTGCCCTACAGCACATAAACGCGTCCGTCCTCTACCCCTCCGCATCCATGACCAACCCTGCGCTCTATCACGGCGACTGCATCGATCTCCTCAAACGCTTTCCGGAGAACGCGGTCGATCTCATCGTCACTGACCCGCCGTACATCGTGAACTACCGGTCGCGCGACGGCCGAGGCATCATCAACGACGACTCCGATGCCTGGCTGAAACCCGCCTTCGAGCAGCTGTACCGCGTCCTGAAGCCCGATTCCATGTGCATCAGCTTCTACGGCTGGAACATGATCGACCGCTTCATGACCGAGTGGAAGAACGCGGGCTTTACCCCCGTCGGCCACATCGTCTTCCAGAAGCGCTACACCTCGAATTCGCGCTTCCTCAAGTACCAGCACGAGTCGGCGTTCCTTCTCGCAAAAGGCCGTCCCCCAATCCCCCAGCACCCAATGCCGGACGTCCAGCCGTGGACCTACACGGGGAACCGCCTCCACCCGACGGAGAAGCCGGTCCCGGTCCTCACGCAACTCATCCAGTCCTTCTCCCGCCCGGGCGATATCGTCCTCGATCCCTTCATGGGGTCTGGCTCCACGATTGCCGCCGCGCAGTCCATCGGGCGTCGGAGCATCGGGATTGAGCTTGACCGGCAGTACTTCGACATCGCCGCGAAGCGAACGCTCCCGTCCTCGATGCCCGAGCCCACACCCGTGACGTTCGTTCGTGCGCCATCCGTCCCGCCCGCGTCTACCCCTTCACTTTTCTTGAACCATGCCGTCTAACACCTTCCTCAATCCCGAGGGCACAACGACCGTCGTCATCGCCTGTGACGCCCCGATCGAGGGCACCTCGCGCTACGGCGCGTACAAGGCGTACCGCGTGCGGACAACGGACGGCGGGGAGCACATGTTCTTCCCGCCTGCACGCATCGAAGAGCAACTCCGCGATCAGCCGCTCTCGCGCGGCACCGAACTCGAAATCCGCGGGTCGCGCGCACAGTCGCGCGACGGGCGGCCGTACGTGCGCTATGAGATCGTGAATCTGCGCCAGATGACGGGCGAGATCGCGACTCCGACGCGCCAGGCGACGCGCGATGACGGCGACACGCGCATGCTGCGTTGCGTCGCGCTGAAGGCTGCCGCGGCCACACGCGGCATCACGGGCGAACCGCCCGAGGTGCTCTCGACCGCCGCCGCGTACTTCGAGTGGCTCATCCGCCCGTAACGATCACCGACATGCCGAAGATGACCGAATCGCTCGCGGAAACCGCCGTGGCGCTCGCGCTTGCGCTCAGCGCCGACGCGCGGTTTCCGAGCCTCGCGGCGCGCCTCACCGGCGCGTCAGGGCCGTTCGCCCTCCTCCATTGGGTCCGCGGCATTGCCGGGGCGGTGGAGGAGGGGATTACGGTCGTGAACGACGACAACACCGTCGACGACGTGGACTTCCTCGCGACGATCGACCGCGTCGCGAACTACCTTCTCGATCGCGCACTCGCACCCGGCGGTACGATTCCATCCGCCGAGCCGCTCACGAACTTCACGATCTGGGCTGCGCATCAGCGCTGACCGCGATCGTTCCCACGGTTCACTTCTTAACCCCTGCCTTTATGTCTCACTTCAGCGTGCTCGTCATCGGCGACGACGTCGACGAGCAGCTCGCTCCCTACGACGAGAACCGGGAGACCGCACCGCGTCGCCACTACCTCGACGCCAAGTTCATCGCGAGCATGGCGAAGCACCATGGGATCGACCCTGCGGACCTCCACGCGCTCGCTGAAAAGATGGAGAAGTGGAAGGCCTGCCCCGGCGGAGTCGATGCGAAGGGCCTCTATGCCCTCACTACCTACAACGCTGACAGGAAATGGGACTGGTACGAGGTCGGCGGGCGGTGGTCGGGGTTCTTCCACCTGAAACCGATCACTGCCACGCACGGCGCAGCCGACGGTGCGGCGACCGGCGCCGCGAAGAGCGATTCCGCCTGCGCGGACGCGGCGCGGAAGGGTGACGTCGATTTCAACTCGATGCGCGCGGCAGCGGAGGAGAAAGCCCGCGAGGTGTGGCGCGCGTACGCCGCCTCGATCGCCGGGACGCCCGCGGCGCTGCCCTGGGTTGTCTTCGACGCAAAAGTGCGCGCACGCGAACTCACCCGCGACGCCGCTCGGCGCGCGTATCGCGCGCAACCGCGCGTCAAGGCGTTCCATGACGCGATGGAGCCGCTCCTCGGTCCGTTCGTGTCCCTGGAGGAGTTCCCCATCACCGAGGAGGACTACGTGAGCGGCCAGCGCCGCGCGGCGATCGCACCGTTCGCATATGTGCGGGATGGCGTATGGCACGAGCGCGGCGAGATGGGCTGGTTCGGTTGCGTCTCCAATGAACGGGCGGATGACGAGTGGTACGCCGAGGTGGAAGCGATGCTTGCGGAACTACAAGACGATACGCTCCTGACCCTCGTGGATTGCCATATCTGAACGATGGATGGTGAGAGTCGACCGAGCGGCTCTGGCCGGGCGGCACGGTGCCTGCGGCGAGCTCCTTACACATTTCACGATGGGGGGCGGCGCACCAGTCCTGATCGCGTGATTGCTCAACGACGTCTTCGCGGAGCACTCCGGTCGCATTGCTCCCGCTGGCGTCGAAGTGTTTCCTCCCTTCGAAGCGCCACAATGAATGGTCGCGGCTCTCTCCCGGTCTTTCCGTCGCAATCAGGACGAGCGTTCACTGTGGTCAATCCGCTGAAAGCAGAGTAGGTTTTGCATGCTATCGGCCTCACGACAGATTTCCCGGGCTCCTCCGCCATGATCCTCACGTGTCAAGAGCCTAACCCCAACAGTTATGCGCGAACGCCCATCGGATTCCAACGAGTCCGTGCGCAAACAATACGAGAAGCTCCTCGCAAAGAGCATACGGATCGGAGCGAAATACGATGAGTTGGACGATGACGATCAGAAGCAGGCGGCAAGGGAGGTCGTTCACCTTCTCGCTGAACGCGTTGTACTCCTTCGAAAGCTGGAGAACCTCCCTACCATTGAGGATGTCTATCCCCGCGTGAAAACTGGCAATGATGAGGATTGGGAGAAGGTTTACGCCGCCGCCGTAATTGAGCAGTTCCTGGCCGGTGGCAGCGGAAAGGAAGTTAAGGCAGCCGCTAAGAAGATGGGAGATCCTGACCGGCAGTCCCTCAGCCACAAGGAAATGAATGAATTCCACAAGGCGTGTACCGAGCTTGCGCGTCAGTACGGTTACGACCTGGCAATTGATCGGAAGTCAGGGTGGATTGCGGTCAGGAAAGGGAATCTCGGATACTCGCTCAAGCACCTCGCCTTCCCGAGTCAATTCGGAATCCTCGTCCCGAGCCGAATCTCCATAATGGGTTCATGGCGCGAGGATGCGGCGGACGACAGAGGACTGTACTTTGATGGTGAGTGGGGAACCGTCTGCTCCGATCCCGAAATGCAGAGGGAGGGTGATCGCATAATTGCGCTGCTCAGCTGATCGAAAAATGATCCTCAGACGCGAGGAAGAGCCGGCCACTACGGTCGGACGACGATCGCGGTGTGGTAGGCAGCGGTTGGGTACAACCAGTTGATCCCATATTTACCCGAACGAAACTGGTATGTGATGCCCCGCACGACGACATAGCAGGTGTATCGTCCAGCGGTCGGAAACGTATAGCGAAAAGAAGAGGCGCGGGTGGTTGTAAGTGCAACTTGCACACCGTCCCGACGAACAATCCAACTCCAGAGCTCGATGGGCCGTCCAGCAAGTGTTTCGGGCGCGTGGAAATCAATCTGCTTGCCGGGGCGTAGCTCGATCTCCGATGTGAGCGATGCCATTCGGACGCTGTTTAGCGTGAGGTCTGTGCATCCATTGAAGTCGCGCCCAGGCGCGGTGAAACAGCGAACCCAAGAGACCTCCGGCCCGGCATGCAGCGCCGCCGGTCGGTAGATATCGACCGGTGCTTCGCCAACGTTGAGGATGAGCTTGTCGACACCAGGCGCTTGAGGAATCGCGATAGTGGCTTGATCCAAATCGGCAGGCGTAACGGAGACGCTTCCGTCGTTGAACTGAATTGCGTTTGCAAACGGCGTGAGTTGCTTTCCTGTCGTGGGATCGAACGCTGCGACTTGGCCATTCCGGATTTGCCATCTAGCGGCGACATCGCGCAACTCGACGGTCTCGACGCGCACCGATCGAACGCCGCCGACAACGAGTAGTTCTGCGGTCGGTGTGTCCTTAATCGCCGAGACACCCTTCTGATCGGTGTACTCCCAGCTGTACGTGACGTATGTCCCTTGGCGGTCGGAACGATCGATCCTGCTCGTTGCGTAGATGAGCAAGGTGTTCGGTCCCCGACGTCTGAATTCGAGCGAGCCTTCATCGTACTTATTCGCCACGTGCTCAACGCGGAAAGGCGCATCGGAGGGTCTCGTGAGACCTTGCTGCATCTTGGGTTTCATCGATGTGAAGATCGAGAATTTCGCCCGATAGATCGAATAGATCGCGGCTCCCAGCGGCAAGCCGACGATAAGAAGTATCGTCGCGCCGGTACGTACAATCCGGAGCGGTCCCTTTTTCATCGCCCGCTGGAGCGCGGTCGCGGTTTCCGCATCCGTATCGAGGACAGCGGAGGTGACCGCGCGACCGAGGGCTGCGGCGGCGCGCCGCTTCCTGGCGGATATGCGACCCTCGGGCGCCGTGGGTTTCTTCGCCTTCTGTCCCGGGGAAGGAGCGACAGCGGGTACTCTCGGCTCGATAGGCAGGGCGCCTTGGCGCACGCACACAACGACGCCGAAGCGGCCATCGCGCAGCTCCGGAGGAAACTGCTCATGGCCGCGTGTTCGCTCCGGGGTCACAAACGACCAGCCAACATCGTAGCCGTCCGCCGGGACCCACCAAATTTCTGGATGCGTAAGTTCTTCGGAGAACAGTTTTCGGATCGCGCCGGTCTCGGTGGGTTTCTTGCCGCCACCCTTCCGTTTTCGCGCGACTTCCAACAGTTCCTGAGAAGTCCCGAGCGCATACGGATGACCCCATTTGCGAATCGATGCGCATGCGGCGGCTGTGAGGAACGCGAGGATCACGCCCTTCGTGGAGTTCACCACGTCGATGGGCGAGCCCTCCTCGTTCGTCCGAGGATTCCGGCGGAGCTCAACGTAGAGCGCATCCACGCTGCTTGCGACGATTTCCGCGAAATCGTCGCAGGCGAGCCTGATCGGTGCCGCTCCCGCTGCGACGCCGTCAACCTCGTTTCGTTCTCGTGTGTCCGGCATACGTAACGTTACTTCCGCCACTTCCGACCTTCGGTTTTTACCTCGTGTAGATCCTGTGTGTCGCCCAAACAAACCCGGCTCGGGCAAGCCGGAGAAAAGGACGACACCACATGACCACGACCCGCTCCACCATTCCCACAGTTCAACCCCGTCTCGCTATCGACCCTCTCGGCAACTTCCTCGAAAAGCACTCTAGGGAGGGAGTGCTCAGTTCCGTAGGAACAGCAGTAGGGCCGGACCTCGTACCCGAATACGACAGCTCGGCCGAGATTGCCTGTCCCCAATGTTCGCACGACGGCTGTGTCCATTACCACAGCTCTCAGCGGCGCATCGAGCGGCGGGCAGCGCAGGGCTTCCTCCGCTATCGCGAGAACACGCTGTTCACGAAGCACTCGCGTGGCGAAATGCCCAACGCGATTTCCGGGCCACCGCTCGAATTCGATACATGCCACCTGGCAGCCTTCAAGTACGACGGCGTGATTCTGACATCGGCGCAGTACGACCGCACGGCGCATCTCGCCGCCATCCCCGCTGCGCATGACGAGCGCGTGCGACGTCAGCGCGAGAAGAGCGAGAAGCTCTCCGCACACATGCGCCGCCGGCATGCCGCGGCGCGCGTGGCACACCGTCGCTCAGCGAAGAAGGGCGGTGCCAAGTGAGCAGCCGCTATCGTGCAACGACGTTTGTCCCGCTCTCGGACCCTGGGTACCAGTCCTGGCGCGCTGGAATCAGGGCGTCGCAGAAGCGCCGTGCAGCGCAGAAGGCAGCGCTCCGCGTTGCCTCCTCTTCCGCGGTCATTTCTTCTGCAGCCGATCCTTCTCCTATCAGCTCAGCGCCTGTCATTCTTCCCGCGCCGTCTGTCGTCGCGGAGCCGGTACCGGCCGGCCCATCCGCCGTGCAAGTCGCAGTTCCGCTCGTCGCGACGGATGCCGAACGCCGCCGCGAGAATGCCGCGCGAAGCGCCTACGCGGGCGATGCCGAGTACTTCATTCGCCGCAAGCTCAAGGGTGAACTAGCCGTCAGCGACAACCGCGTGCTTCGCTACGAGGAGTACCGCAGCGGTCGTTTCTTCACGTCGTACCGCGAGCTCGACGTCGTCGTCTTCGATTCTGACCGGCTCTACATCTTCGAGATCAAAGCATCCAGGAACCTGAATACCGTCCGGTACGGTATCGAGCAACTCTCGACGGCGCGCTCGATTCTCGAAGGGTCCAGCCTTCCTGTCATCACGACGCTCATCGTCGTCGATACCTCGGACGCGGCCCCTGACGGTGAGTCCGACATTGCTGGGTTTCTTGCGCGGTCGCCACGCATCACCCTCGTCCCTTGGGTTACGGATCTCACCGACATTCCCACCGTTCATGGGATCCGGCTGCTTCCCGAAGACGTCCAGGCGATGAGCCACCGGCCCCTCGACATGTCCTGGAATCACGCCGCCTAACCGATAGAAAGGAAGGACCTCATGAAAACGTCCAATGACACCAAACTGCTGAATGTTTTGGTCTCGCCTCTGGAGGCGATCATCATCAACCTCATCCCGGTCCCGGCGCACCCCGAGACGACCTTTGACGATGACTCGTTCCGGAGTGCCGTCGCACGCTCCGCCTCCTTGACGCCCGAGGCGAAGGTGGGAGTCATCGAGGCGGTGTCAACGTACACGCAGGAGCAGATTGAGAGGCTCCTCGCAATCTTTGCAGAGGAAGCCGAAAGCCTCGACGCGCTGTCGCGCGCCCTTCTCGCCTTGCGTGAACGGGACGAAGCGGAGGAGGAAGCTCTCGTCCGCCGCCGCTCGTTCAAGCTCATCCGCGGCGGAAAGGCGTAGCACACCCAGCCGGATCGTCCACGCGGAGTGGACGATCCGCGCTGGTCCGTACGATCAACGAAGGAGCAGGAACAATCATGCCGCGCGGCCAGAAGAAAGGATGGAAGGAGCAAGGTCTCGTCCCTGGGGCGCGTGTCCCAGGTGACGAGAACCGGGGCATCCTCTTCACGAAGACGAGCCGCTTCGCCGTGTACTACAACTACGCCAACCGGCGCTGCTACGCGGGAACCTATGACGATCTTCTTTCGGCCCGCGAGGCTCGGGACCTCGCCATCGCCGCTCGTCGTGGTGGCCGATCGCTCCAATCGGCCAAGAGTGGGCGCATGTTGTTCTCCGCGTTTGCGGAGGGGCCATTCTTCACGGAGGCATTCCTCCTGACGAAGAAAGGCACCGCGAAGAAGGAGAGCACAATCCGTGCGGCGAAGTCCCGATACGCCGTGTACCTGAAGCCCTGCTTCGGCGACACGATGCTGGAGGACATTACCTCAGCGAAGATCCGCGCATTCCGTACGCGCCTCGATGCAGGCGAGTTCGCCGCTGCGGAGATTGTGGAACTCCCTTCCCGCACGATCGGCGGAGAGCCGCGGCGCTACAAGCCGCGCCGCACCGACACACTCTCAAGCAAGAGCAAACGCGAGATCCTTCTTCTTCTCCGGCAGATTATCAACGTCGCTCGCGAGTACGAGCGTATCAAGGACGCCCCGTTTCCGGATCGGGTCATTCCCTCAGCAGATCCGGCGGAGATGTCGCCACCGGACCTCGCGACCGCGCTCGCCATTGCCGAAGCGATCCCATCGGTGCCGCACCGGACGCTGACCTACGTGTTGATCTACACGGGCTGCCGCCTCGGCGAGGCGATGGCGCTGACGTGGGACGACATCGATTTCGCAGGGAAGCGTATCCGCATCGCGCGGAGCGCCGACGCGAAAACGCGGAAGATCCAAGAGCCGAAGTCGAAGCGCGCGAAGCGGAATGTTCCGCTCGATCCGCGGCTCGCGAAGGAACTCCGAGCCTATCGCACGCTTCAGGAGAAGGGGAGCGCGCCGGCCCTCGGCGCATGGCTCTTTCCTACAACACATCCGAACCATGCCGAAGAGATCTTCGTCATGGACCAGCGGTCCTATGTGCAGCGTCACTTCGACCCCGCGCGCAAGGCGGTGACGAAGAACCATGTCACGCCGCACGGGTTGCGCCACATGTGGTGCAGCGAGGCGGTCACGAAATACCCGGTGGCCTACGTCGCCCGGTGGGCGGGGCACCATGACCCGTCGTTCACGTATCGCGTCTACGTCCAACCCTTCGAGGCGGAAGAGCAACGGCTCGCGGCGACGTTTTCTCTGAAAGGGCGCTCGCGAAAGGGGCGGTGAAGTGCCCTTTGCTGTGGAGTGGGCGGCTCGCAGTTATTCGCGGTGCTCTATGGAAGGTTCAGGCCGTCATCGAAAAAGGAAGCCGCATCGCGATCGTCGTCTTCGATCGCCCACGGAATGAATGTCACACACCCACATTGGAGGTGCGCTCCGCCTTGCGAGTTACGCCAGAAACTTGAGCATTGTGGCGTGTGTGTTGCGCGCGGGTGACGACATTCGCAGAGGTCAGAGCTGTTCTCGTCGGGATCCACGAATGAAACGGGCGCGAAGTTCAAAGAATCGTACATTTCACGATGTTGGCGAATGGTGACGCGCTTGCCGTGTTCGGCGCAGGAAATAATAAGATCGGGACTCTCATGGTCAACCTCCGCGTTCGGAAAAAGGCGGTATCGACAGTTGGCGCTGTCGTCGCAGCAGACTCTCCACGCCGCGTGTGACAAGTCCACTTTGATCGTCAGCGACGCGTGAGTGCTGATGGATGTCTTACATTGGCATCGAGCCACTTCGTCGACATCGTCGCCGAACCACCCTTCGTCGCAACCCTTCCTGGTGTGGCGGTCTCGCGAATGTCCACAGCGGCACAACGCGGTCGGATTGTCGGACGGATCGGAAATGATGACCGTCACATCGCCGTCATGTTCGGACTGCGCCTGGTGTGCAGGTGTGTACTCTCCGTCGACATCTCCAAAATAGCAACTATGTGCGGAATAGACCTCGAGGTGCTCACGACAAATGATCAAAGCCTGCGCGAGAACGCCAAAATCTGGTGCATACGCGCTACTGCCTAACCAGACTTCGTACGTGCAATCGGAGTATCGGCCAACTCCACGGGTGCATAGTTGTCTGCGAATCAGCCATTCGTTTTTCCCATCATCGGCGGCGATCGGCATTCACTCTCGCTCCTCGGGTTCTGTGAAACGAAGTTCACGTAGACCGCACAGGCATGCGGGGCGCCCGGTTTCATCGTTGATCCATGGCTGTCTGTCGCACACAGCACTGATGAACGGCGGGATGTGTCCGGTGAACCAGTCGCGACTGAACACCTGCGGGAGACCCTTCTTCGGCATCCAGTACCCCTGATCGTGCTCGTTAGACTTCAAGGGTATGTGCTGCGCTGTCTCATGCATCTCGCAGAAGATCGCGAGCATCGGCCTCGACGCCCGGTATCCATATCCGCCCTCGTCAGGTTCATCATCGAACAGTGATT